>Ga0256847_1000619_pt1 | contig 21493 bp, 26 predicted proteins | sample TeddybearmetaG_FD_189099 | JGI IMG/M metagenome (GOLD analysis project Ga0256847, IMG submission 189099) | Hydrothermal vent microbial communities from East Pacific Rise, Pacific Ocean - Teddybear | ecosystem: Environmental > Aquatic > Marine > Hydrothermal vents | place: Pacific Ocean: East... | reverse complement strand
CCCCCCGAAGAACAAGCTGAGATTATTAAGCGTATTGAATTATTATTCAACTTTGCCGATCAAATCGAAGAAAAACACAATCTGGCAAAAGATCAAGTTGATAAGATCACCCAAAGTGTTCTATCCAAAGCTTTTCGCGGTGAACTCGTCCCGCAAGACCAGAGTGATGAACCTGCCTCTGTTCTCCTCGAACGCATTAAGGCTGGAAAAGAAGCTGTAGCTTCAAAATCCAAGCCAAAGCGCAAGAAGAAAAAAATTGTAGAGATTATTTCAGATCCTGTAGATGCGTAAATCCCTGTTGCTTTTATCCATTCTTTTAATCGAAAAACAACCTACAAACATCGTTTGATTTATTATCCTACTATGTTGTTATTGGAAAAAACCGTTATAGACTTTGCTCCACGAGATAATGCTACATACAAATTATGAGCATTCATTGCTCCAGCATCAAGAATTAAGGCATGATCTGCTTCAAGTCCCTTTAGAAGCAATGTGGAGCCAATGGCTCTCGTTGGTATACGGCGATCACCTTGATGCCGCCGCTGTTCTCGTATTACTTCAGCCGCTTGCCTCATTGTTTTGGTGGGATCACTGAGACTCAATAAAACAGTGTCTTTCAAAGCTGAAAAAGCTCCTCTTCTAAAAACTCTGGTATCAGAGTTTTCCTCAAGACTACAAAGTAAGTTAGATATAGAATGCCTATCACCTCGCTCTATTACACCTTTCACAGCCAACTCTATTACTGTTGCCGGTGTACGATTTCGCCCTGCTAAAATTGTAGTCATTCGTTGCATTAAGCTTGCTTTGCCAACACCTGTCATCATGGTGGATAAAGCATCAAGAATATAATTAGCTAATTCAACACCATTTGAGTTATCAATATCGGAAGCTACTCTTGTAATGTCTGATAAATCAACAGGTTCTACAACATCAATTCCTCGTGATAAACTAGCAAAGTTATGTCTAGATCTAGGGTTTCGTGAATCACCTATAACTAACAATGAATCACTGGCATCATTATCGTTTCTCAATTGAAATTGAACGTGATTTTGATTTTGAGAGTCAGCTTGAAAGTTGCCAGTTAGTTGTTTCCAATAAACATGTTCAGGACAGCTCAAGAGATCTATTGGTAAACCTTGAAGTAATAAATTACGACTATTTAAAATCCACTGCCCCAAATTAGGCGTTTCAGCATTTATCCATCGCCAAGGTGTATCTAATTGGCTAATTATCGGAAATCTAATTTGAACATCAGTGTCCCAAGATGGCATTGGGCCGCTAAAGTTAAATATACACTGCATCGGATCACCGAAAACTATTGTCGGTAAATAGTCTGATAAAGAACATATCAATCTATGCTGATCCACATCACAGTCTTGATACTCATCAACCAACAATCGTGAATATGATGATTGAATTATCTCAGCTATATGTCCAGAGTTTATGTAGGCATTAACATTGCGACGTAGCTCTGGATAAAATAATCGTGGATTATCAGCTGTTGCAACAACGTTGCATGACGCAGGAAACATTGTTGCTATTCGTAATGCCCAACCATCTATTGTAGTAACAACATAATTTTGATGTGCCACCCCAAGGCGTTTAAGTTTCTGCTTTAATGCAGCTACTCCAGCTGTTGTATGTGTTAATACTAAATAAGGCTTATTCGCAGCGACCTTAAGAGTATCAATTATAAGGTGCGTTTTTCCACATCCAGCTGGAGCGACAATTAAACCTTGGTTGGAGGCTAGCACTGCTTCCACTGTCACTGTTAATCTCCTACAGGTCTAGCCCAAGCAAATAATTCATTTATTGGCTGAGTAAAAATCACACCAAAATCTTTGTAATTGGGCATGATAATTAAGCGAGCCATTGTTTCTGCCGGTTCAATATCTTTAAACCAAGATTTCTTTTTGGCAGCTTTTGATAATGCAGATCTCATTAAATCATCAAAACTGTTAAGGCACGTATCCACATCAAATTGGTTGTCAGAAAAAGACTGGATGTTGTCATTAATTGAATCTCTTCCTTTTCGCTCAATTGCTAATTCAATCAAGTCTGGTATTACATTCGCCGGACAACACATAAACACAGCATCTTCGGTAGCGTAGTTATTACCCCATTCGAAAATTTTAATTCCTAGAGTTTGAGCATCACTAGTCGGAATTGTATCCGCTGACGGTTTGTCAGAATCCTTTAATATTGCGGTTGGATATCCCAAACTTTTAAATATTTTTGCTCTTTGGAAAATAGATTGGCCACCACCATCAGCCCAATAGCTGCCATGCGATTGAATACTATCCAAGCCTTGATCTTGAGAATAAAGATCTACCCCTTTAACAAGGCCTATTTCAGTTTTACCTTCGCAGATAATGACAGACCGGCTAAAAAAAGCCTCGGCACAAACTCTCAATGTACTTTGTTGCTCATCCCCTCCAGTCAATGAGTGAATTAAATGTGAGCAATGACTATATGGTGGGGGGAACGGAATATTCTCAGCCTTTCTAATTACATGAAGTTGATCTGCTTGAAGCTCACGCAATACATAAGGAGAGTGTGTTGTGATAAAGACTTGTTGATTTGGTGCGGCATCTTTAGAACCTAATTCATTCAGTAATCTGGTTATTCTAAAAGGCTCTAACCCATACTCAGCCTCATCAACTAAAAAAATATTTGAACTGCTTGCTGCTTTTTGAAGACCGCTAATCAACAAACGAGATGACCCCGTACCCAACTGCCTTAACGGTGTATTATCATTGTTGTGTAGACTGATAGCACCATGTGAAAGGGATACACTGTTGACGTCAAGTAACGCCTTTAAATCACCGACTGGAACACCTAAGTTGTTAGCTATAGTTTTAACTTTGTCCAGCACATCTTCAACTCCTTCAATACTATGATCAGCAAATGTTTCACGAGCACTTCGACCAAGCTGGGCAAGAGCCGATGATACATTGATTGTATCTTCAGACAATTTGTTTAATACAGATCTGTTTCCCCAAGCTAAATGATGACTAGGTGCAACGCCAAGCCTAGCGGGAGTAACTAATTCACGGTGTTTCCATGGCAGACGGCGCTCAATGCCTTCTGCTGAAGCTCTTTCAGAGTACAAGAGCCAGTCGGCATCTAAGTCTTCATTGACAATTAATTTTAAAGTTAAAACAACTTCCTGCCCAGCTTGAGGTTCATCTGAAATTTCACCAGACAGAAGATCAAAACTCCTTAAAAACATCCCATAAGTCTCGATATTTTTAAGTTGCTCGTCTAATGCGCCTAAAGTTACAAAAATTTCAATTGGATTAGTGGTATCTAGTTGAAAAAAGTCCGCGTCAGTGAAGGGGTAAGAGCGTCTTGCTCCGAGAGTTAAATCAATTGCGTCTAGAATCGTTGATTTTCCTGAATCTCCAGCGCCAATAAGACAGTTAAGACCTGGCTTTGGAAGCCAAATAAGTTCGTTAATTACTCTAAATCTTTTAATATGAATATGTCTAATCTGTGGCAAGATAAAACCTCTCTTAAATTGTTATTCTCAATTATTTCCTGATCCATAACCGAATGCGCCTTAGTTAAAAACTTAAGGTGCATTATACCGCGACCTCCGGCAGCAAAAAATATATCCGAATAAGCCTAATTCACTCAATCAGTACCGCCCGTTTCTTTACACCGGCCAGGATAGGCTCATATGTTTCTTCCGGCACACCTGCCTCCTCCGCCAAAGCCCTTACTTCTGCTATAGCCTTTTCAATCTGCGGAACCAGATTTGCGAAAATATCATCCATATCATCTTCACGCAGCCCGGCCTTTTGGCCTGTCTGATAGAAATGCCGTTGCTGAATTTTCTTAAAACGATAATGATTTTTCCCCAATGCCATTGCCAGCTTAATTTTGTGCGCTGAAAGTTCAGGGTAAGGGTATGCAGACATCACATCATATAAAGGGGTAAGTTTATAGCCGCCAGGCGTAAGGAAAATCGAGAAGTTCTTGGCATGACCATCTATCGCAGCCAACAGCCAGAATACAATCTGTGTTTTCATGAAGTTCAGGCGATCTTCACGAGGGGCAATAGCCCCGTTGAGAAACTCAAGAATATCGACAATACCAGGACCACCGTCACTTTGATATTTTCGCATGGGCGGAACGCCCAGCGCCTGACACATATCCTCCTGCGGCAAGCGGTAAAGCACATCATCGTGCCATAGCCGATCAAAGCGTTCTACGGCAATGACAGGCTTATCATCAAATATAAGCACTTCTGCATTTGCAGTCTTGAGCCCTAACGCCCGGCATAGCGCAAGACAGAGCCATTCATTCCATGGCGTATCAGAAAAATCAGCACCATTGGGGCCTATTTTCATCGCCGGTTTGAAAATATGGGAGGTCGGCGTTGGGCCAAGTGGAAGCTGCCACTGATTATCAATGCGAAGAAACGCCGTTTTTTCCTGTACCCCTGCAATTGAGATACGAAAATCATCATCGGCGACATGAATGCCCAGAGGAGCTGTTCCCAGGGAAGCCATCCGGCTTGCGATCTCTTCATCACTAACAGGGCGGTAGCTCATCTTCGCGGGATCACCCGGATCGAGCCCTTCGGGGACAAAGCGTAGCGCACCGACACAATCACGTCCTATCACGGAAAGTAGATCAAACGTGCCAGCGCTGTCTATCTGTTCCCGCGCTGCAATTTTGTTCTTTACAGCCTGATCATCGGGTAGTAATCCGTCAAAAAAACTATCGGCCTGCATGCCTGACCAGATACGATCAGACAAAGGCATGGAAAGTGAAATGGGAAAGGCGCGCTGGGAAGAAATCCAGTTCTGATCATAACGGAATGTAGTTGAGCCGTTCGGCGCGCGCGCATATATGCCGACTTTGCTTGAGCCGACATAAACATCCAATATGCGTCCTTTACGTTTGCGGCCCATTTTAATACTCCGTTGGATCGAATTCTGCTTTATTACGCGGAATAACAGACAAGTCCATATCCAGCGCAGCTAAAACTTTGATGACTGTGTCAAGCTTCGCGCTTGTCGTACCATTCTCAATCTCTGAAATAAGCGCCTGTCTCACAGAGGCTTTACGCGCAAGGTCAACTTGCCGCAGTTTTTGCTTCTGACGAGCAATGCGCACGACTTCGCCAAATTCTTTGTTGTTACGTATGGTCATTACCATCAGCCTTTCTGTCGCATACGACAAACCGTATATTTAATTTATATACGATTATCCGTATAATGTCAATATATCCGCTATTGCGTATACATCAATTTCAACCAAGCCTAGATGTTTGATAACAGGAAAGAAATATTCATAGAAGATAGGCAACCAACATTAACAGACAAAACCACATTTACATGTGTGTATCGGAATGGTAGTGCATGATATATAGACTAAATAACTTGCAAATAATTACGCGCAACCTTATACTAAACTAAGGAGTGAAGCGATGTCAGCATTAAACGAATTGAAAAAACACTTAAAATCAGGGCAGGTTTACCGGCGCTGTGATCTGGCTAAATTCTCAAACGCTGTTGACCGCCATTTGCAACAGCTTGTAAAAGCTGGCGTGCTTCAAAAGCTTGCCGGTGGTCTCTATTATTGCCCTAAACAAACGTCTTTCGGAGAAGCCCCGCCGGATGATGAAAAGCTAGTTGGTGCTTTTTTGAAAGATAACAGCTTTTATATCACATCCCTGAATGCCTATAACTCTCTCGGCGTGGGCGCTTCACAGCTTTACAATGAACGGCTTGTTTACAATTACAAGCGTGATGGGCGACATACACTGAATGGGCGTAATTTTTATTTTATAAAAAGGCCGCGCTTTCCTAAAAAAAGCAGCGTAGAGTTTCTTTTAGTGGACTTGATGAATAACTTACATTTTTTGGCAGAAGACCAAGAAAAGCTACGGGAGAACGCTGCACAGAAGGCTCTAACCATGGATAGAAAAAAATTGATGAAGGCTGTCTCTAATTATGCGGGTGTACGTGCAAAAAGTTTTTTTGAAGGGGTGTTACAAAACGCCAATGTAAGCCATGCCGCCTGAAATATACCTGCACGAACATCCTGAATTTTCTGATCTGGTCAATATTATTGTGTCTGATCTGAAAATTGATCCTTATCTGGTAGAGAAGGATTACTGGATTATGCATTGTCTGCATAGCCTTGGTCAGGCTGGGTATGACTTTCAACTAAAGGGTGGCACATCTCTTTCCAAGGGATATGGCATTATTCACCGTTTTTCTGAGAATATTGATCTTCATATCATGCCACCAGCTTTTGCCGGATACGCAAAAGCGGCAGACTTATCCGCTGTCCTGGGTTGAGCAGACAAGGATTTTTAAAGAATTGCCAATACATCTTGGGGCAATGGCTTTGTTTGCTGTTAATACCGGATGCCGCGATGGTGAGATTTGTAATCTCAAATGGGAATGGGAAGTTGCTGTTGCACCGCTAAATACATCAGTGTTTATCATACCGGGACGTATGTAAAAAATGCAGATGAACGTTTGGTGGTGCTAAATAAAGTTGCTCATTCAGTTATTGAAGAGCAGCGCGGCAATGATTCTGACTATGTTTTTACGTACAAAGGCAACCCTATTGCGCGAATGCTGAACAGCGCATGGATGCGGGCGAGAACTAAAGCAGGATTGCCGCAGGTGAGAGTGCATGATTTAAAACATACTTTCGGGCGGCGCTTAAGAGCTGCTGGCGTGAGCTTTGAAGATCGGCAAGACCTTTTGGGTCACCGCTCTGGCAGGATCACGACGCATTATTCAGCCGCTGAATTATCGAGGCTGATTAAAGCGGCAAACCGTGTTTGTAAACGTAAAGGAAAGCAGCCGGAATTGGTTGTATTAAGACGGCTTAGTGTTTCATAAGCGTCAAAGGCTTCACGCAAAACTCACGCAAGGAAAAATTGAAAGGAATTTTAAATGGGCTAAGTCATTGAAAAAATGGTGCCCAGGGGCGGAATCGAACCGTCGACACGAGGATTTTCAGTCCTCTGCTCTACCGACTGAGCTACCTGGGCACTGTAGTGTTTCTCTTAAACTTGAGGTAAGTTTAAGTTTAAGTTGATTTTGATGGTGCCCAGGGGCGGAATCGAACCGTCGACACGAGGATTTTCAGTCCTCTGCTCTACCGACTGAGCTACCTGGGCAAGGCACCAAATCAAGCCGCCTATTAAACTAAGTTATGGACTTTTAGTCAAGTAAAAATGTACCTTAATTCTTTTAAGTTTGAGGGGTATCTTCTTTTTTACGAAATAGATTAATAATGAATCTGAATACTTTTTTTACGCCTCTCCAAATTTTTGGTAATAACCAGATCATAAATGCAATAAAAATGACCAAAGCAATTAGAAAAAGGACGGGGTGATTTAAACATGCCCATACACCACCTATAACTGCGATATCTTCACCAATTGATGCTATCCAGTTGCTAAAGGGTTCGGGAGAGGCATTAATCAATACGCGAGAGCCAGCCTTTGTGGCATGGGTGCCAGCGGCCAAGCCACCTCCTAAGATTCCGGCAGCGATTTCAATTGCAGGATTCATGTCCCCAATGGCGCCTGCTGCCAACATGGCACCGGCTGGGATACGAATAAATGTGTGTATGGTATCCCATCCGGTATCTATACCTGGGATTTTATCGGCAAAAAATTCTACACAATACATTAATCCGGCAGCTCCCATTACTGCAGGGTTGGCGACTATTTGCAAATCAGGGGGTAAATCAAGATTACCTGTATTTGCTAAATAACCCAGTGTAAATAGGGTGGCATAAAGATTAATTCCACTTGCCCAGGCTAAGCCCATGGTTAAAGCAAGCGTTGTTGATATTTGGTCCAATGCTTCCATAATAAAACCTTTTGTGGTGTGCAATTTATAAGGCTAACATTATTTTATGAACGTCGGCTGAGTATAGTGTTATCGATTTTTTATTGTAGGATAAATATACCAGCATAAAGCAAGAAATAATCCACATCCACCTATGATAATAATGGCAAGTTCAGGGTTTGTACGCAACAGAACCTTTGCGCTACCAAATACCAGAAGAAACGCAATGATTATGATTAAGGAAAAAATAGTTTTCAAGAGTTAATCCTTTGGTTGAGAGAGGTTTAGTTTAAAAGATAGATAGATTGATGTAAATTTATTCGAGTGATAACTGGTATACTTAACTTTTTTAATGGGAGGATGTGATTTATGGCTTTAACAGCTGAATTGATAGAAGAAATTAAAATTCTTACGCACTATAATTTAACTTCAATTCAGGAAGGGATTAAGGTGCATAGATCGGCTAAGCCAGAAGTCGTTGCTGCAGCAAACAGATTATTTGAAAAAGGTCTGATTTCTCAAGCCGATGGCGGGTATTTAACTGATTTAGGAATTGAAGCTGCTGAGCATGCTCAAGGAGTGCTTACTATACTTACTTCTTAGTATGGTTTTTGACGATTTTCCCCTATGCGGCATACACATCTGCAGGGAAGTCCATTAATATTCAGATGATTATTTATTTCCGTCTCGCAAATAAAAAACTATCCAGATAATTCACCAGATTAACAATCTTTTTGAATGGAGTTATACGGCGTTGTTATGGTTATGGTTTTTTTAAGGTAAGTATTATAGTTAGCGCTACACAGATATCGCTATAATCAATAGATAAAAAAACCTAAACTGTGAATGTCTGGAGTATATTATTGATATTCGTAGTAGATTCTTCTAGAAGAATTATAATGCCCAAATTAAGTGAATTATGCTGGATTTTTTTTTTATTATCTTATTATTACTAATTGGGTTTTATTGGTCTAATGCCATGAAAGCCAGGGAAATTGCTTTCATCGCGGTAAATGTCTATTGTCAAAAGATGGATGTACAGTTGTTGGATGAATATGTGGCTTTAATTGGCATATGGCCTAAAAGAGACGATGATGGCAAAATTAAGGCGTGGCGTTCTTATCAGTTTGAATTCACTTCAACAGGTGATGAGCGCTACAACGGAAAAGTGGTTATGATGGGTGACAAAGTCCTAAGTATCCAGTTAGAGCCTTATAGGATTCTATAATTATGTCTAAAAGTAATAAATATCAAAAAATATCGCCTCAGACGCAAGAGGATGCTATAAAAGCGGCAAAGGCGACTCAACGGCCTGGGCAAACTAAAGAGCAAACAAAGCTTATAGCACAGGGGATACAAAAAGGGATTGATCATTACAAAAAACAGCAGAAATCTAAATCCAGAGAATTAAATAAAAGAATACATAAGCTTTCGAGGCCTGAGGATACAAGCGCTGAAAAAACTGAGAAGATTGCAGTAGAAAATATAATTTACAAGCAGTCGGTTTTGCCCTGGGTATTGTTAATTATAAGTTGGCTGGGTTTTATTACTTATTTTTTTAAGGGTGATCTTATATGAAAGTGTGGTATCTTTGATTAAAGATTTAATGACTAAATATGCATGATAACCAGGTTGTTAACACTAGCATTTTAAAAACCAAATTCAGCAAGCATTCTAACATAAAGATATAAAATAAACGCGACTGCTCCTATGTATATAGCAAATCGTAGTGGTTTTTCTTTGAATACATCAAATATATGTTTATTTCCGCCTTCATTTTTTAATTGATCATATATTTTTCGTTGCTCTATAGCTCTCATGTAATGATAGTCATTGAGTAATTTTTGTGCTTGGTCGAGATCATGATTATCTCTTATCCAAAGAGCAGGCATAGATATTCCCCAGTTTCCCGCAGATGTTTCGTAATAATCTATGTTGTTTGCAGTTAATAATTCTCTGATTTCATAGGCTTCATCATCAGGAACGCCCCGTAGTGAAAAGAGTAGTGTGGACATTGTTGATTTAGTGTATGAGTAAAGGAATGTATTATAAAGGAAAGTAGGTGTTGTAATAACATTGAATAAAATATGTTATTTAACTGGTGATTTCGTATTATATAACATAGTTTATTTATTGCAGTTATTAGAGGACTGTTAAACTTATTTAAAAATTAGAGGCTTATATTTTGGTATCTTTTGTGCTGTTATTTTGATATGACTTAACAATTGATGAGATAAATAAGATGGCAAACGAATTAACAGTATCTAGTTCTGAATTGGCGACACAAAAGTCTAGTAATAACGGTTCTTTAGTTTTAGGTGCTGGCCTAGGAGGCTGTCCGAGAATAGAAGTCGTAGCGAGGGAAAGCTGTTTTGAGTCAGATTTTTCGATTTTTTGAGGCGAATAGCAGGCTCTTCTACGAAAATAATCGGAAAATCCGGCCAAAACCAGATTTTCCGCAGTAGACTCTCTATTCTCGGACAGCCTCCTAGCAGTTGAGTCTATGATTTTAGTGCCGGCAGTTGCAATGCGTTTAGGGTTGGGAGCAAGTTTAACCGGTGCATTGCGTATTGCTTTGATAAAAGCAAGTAGTCGAGCAACTCATGGAGAAAGTGATGATTCTGGTGCAGCTTCAGCAGGGTTTAGTTGTCATTAATTTGAATGCCCCTAAGTTGTTTGTTAGTATACGACTAGCCTCTATTTTAGTGTATAGTTAAAAAGTAATGAATGATAAAAAAGAAATTTGCGATCTATGTGGATTAGCGGTGGAAGTTGACGGATTTCAGCTTATAACTAAAGATGGAAATAAGAAGTTCTGCTGCGAAGGTTGCAAAGGTATTTTTCAAATGTTACATGAAGACCAGGTTCTTTCTGAACCTGTTAAAAATTCGTAATCTATTAAATTTCAAGAAAAATAAATAGCTTATTACCCGTTTTTGCTTTTATTGTTTTTTATTTTTCGCTATGAGTATCCAGAAATAATTTATCGTTAGATACCGGTCTGAGGGATATGTTCGCTTTGAAATACCTGAGCAGCTGTGTGATGAAGTGGTCGCAAAATTAAATTCTGCTAGGGTTTTAGAAATCGAAGGTGTTTATAAAGTTGATCTTTTCAGAAAGCAAAAGAAATTATCGATTAGATATCAAGAAATGGTCTGTGAGTTTGAGTAATTAGCAAAACAACTTTTTCAGCTTATTTCCGAACTGGATCAGCAAGGTTTATTGGTTACAAAAGTTGTTAATGAAGTAAATTTGCAGCAACGAAAAGTATGGAATTTAAAATCCAAAGTTAAGAACTGGAAAGCGAGTCGATGGGTAGCTAAAAAATACAGTGATGCAAAAGAAACAGTTAAGACGGCAACTGTTATAACAAAGTTAGGGTTAAAAAAGCCAAAAGTATTGATCCAGAATCCAGAAAAGGAAATTATAGATTTTTTGAATGATGTCTTGGTACTCTATTTAATTAGATTGCATTGGATATGGGGCACTCAGGAATGGATCCCAAAACATGGACTTTTCGGTATTAATGGACAGCCGTTTTCTATCTATTGATTGGATCGCGTAAGCCTTAATAATATTTTTCTAGAGGCATAGGAAGCGCATCAATTGGCTATCAATGCATTTTCTTCATTCTGCATCTTAAAGATTTATCAAGGTAACGTTATACTTAACAAGTCTTTATTTTAGACAAACTTTAAATTATGGACTTAGAACATCCCGCTATAAATTTTCGCCTTGCTCATCAATTATAAAGGCGTATTCGAATAATATCTCTTGGTTTAAAAAGAATTTGGAACGTTGTTTTATTCTAGAAATTTTGTTGAAAAAACGTCCACAAATATCACATTTGTATTATTAGGTCGCTATTTTGAAGAAAGAGCCAGGGGCAAAGCCGGCGAAGCGATTCGGAAATTAGTAGATTTACAACCGCAAAAAGCTACTTTACTGTGTGATGGCAATGAAACTCTGATTGATATAGATGAAATTGAGCTGGAAGATATTTTGTTGGTTAGGCCCGGTGAAAAAATACCAACAGATGGAAAAGTGGTTTTTGGAGTTTCAACTGTTGATGAATCGATGGTTACGGGTGAAAGTATGCCCGTTGTCAAAGAAATTGAGCATAAAGTAATTGGTGGATGTGTCAATGGTAATGGAGTCTTGCATGTTAAAGTAACTGCAATAGGAATGGATACGGTGTTGGCCGGGATTGTGCATATGGTTGATCAGGCACAAGCGACAAAACTGCCCTTTCAAAAGCAGGTGGATAAGATCTCAGCCGTTTTTGTTCCAGCCGTTATGGGTATTTCTGCGTTTACTTTCGGAAGTTGGCTGTTGGTTGGAGCGGCTTTTGCAACAGCATTTGGTAGTGCTGTGACTGTTTTGTTGATTGCTTGCCCTTGTGCATTGGGTTTAGCCACACTGGCAGCAATAATGGTAGGCACAGGGCAGGCTGCAAAAAAAGGTGTATATATTCGCAATGGTGAATGCCTGGAGGTGGCTACCAAGTTAAACGTGATTGTGTATGATAAGACCGGTACCATAACGGAAGGAAAGCCAAAAGTTTCAGATTTCTTTAAACTGTCACGATTAGGCAAAAATAAAATTATCGCTTTGGCGGCATCAGCGGAAAATAATTCTGAACATTTTTTAGCTCAAGCGGTTGTTAGTTTTGCAAATGAACAATCTATAGAACAGTTGGAATGTAGTCATTTCTATAGTGAAACGGGGCGAGGGATTGAGGCTGAGGGTGACGGAAAAAAACTGTTACTAGGAAATAAATTCTGGATGGATGAGCAGAAAATAGATGTTGAAGGTTTAATGAACGAGGCTAGCCATTTTTCAGAGCAGGGTAAAACACCCGTTTATATGGCTATTAACGGAAAACAGGCTGCAGTTTTCGGCATAGCTGATAAACCAAGACTAGAAGCGTCTGACGCGATTTCTCGATTAAATAATATGGGTGTGCAAACTTTAATGGTAACAGGAGATACTGAAAAAACAGCAAATTATATTGCAGCTAAAGTAGGTATTGAGCAAGTAGTTGCCAATGCCAAGCCAGATGAAAAGTTGGCAATCATCAGGCAGTTGCAGTCCGAAGGAAAAAAGGTTGGGATGATTGGCGACGGTATTAATGATGCGCCTGCATTGGCAGCTGCTGATGTTGGCTTTGCGATTGGTAGTGGAACTGATATTGCTATTGAATCAGCAGATTTAACATTGGTACAAGGTGGTATATCCAAAGTGACTGAGACTATTGAGTTAAGTGCTGATACTATCAATGTAATTAAGCAGAATCTATTTTGGGCTTTTGGCTATAGCACGGTGGCTATCCCTGTGGTTGCACTGGGTAAATTGAATCCTATGGTGGCATCAGCTGCAATGGCCTTAAGCTCGGTGTCAGTTATTGTAAACTTATTAAGTCTTAGTAAAAAGTAAGGGTATTCAATGGATCATAGTATGCATGAAATGGCTGCGGCCACTGGATTTGATTTTACATTGGCTTTTATTGCGGGTGTTTTGGGAAGTGGGCATTGTTTGGGGATGTGTGGGGCTTTGGTATCCGGCTATTTTATGAATGTGGGAAAGAATAAGTCCTTGTTACCTTATTTTGCCTATCAACTGACGCGAATATTTGTCTATATATCCATTGGATTTCTAGCGGCAACATTAGGTATGGTGTTGGTTTCTGGTGGACTGTTTGGGAAGTTCCAAAGTATTTTACAAATGGCCATTGGTTCTATTGTAATAATTCTGGCACTCGGTATTTTGGGTTTAATACCCTTCCAAGGATCGGTGAAATTATTACCGATGAATTTGTTGCGTAAAGGCTATGCCAAAGCCAGAACCAAGGGTCCCGTGTTCGGAGCAATGATTGCAGGCTTTCTAAATGGGTTAATGCCTTGTCCTTTAACTTTTGCTATGTATGTACAGGCGACCTCTGCAACATCTGTGGCAGAAGGCGGGTTACTGATGTTGGCCTTTGGTGCGGGGACGCTACCAACCATGCTACTTATTAGCTTTGCATTTGCTAAAATGGGTGCAAGTTTACGAGGCTTCATGTTAAAGTCAGCGGCAATCATCATGATATTCATGGGGTTAAATACTGTTTACAAAGGTCTGTCGTTTTATGTGGAAGAAGATTTTAAGCATCGTACGTTTTTACATTTTCTAAAAGAAGAAATAGATAATGCGATTGTGTTGATGAATCAACTGATTGAATACCTAAATTTAATGATGAGCAATATTCAAGGTATGTAATGCAACAAGCTGATTTGGCTGTATTAGCAAATGCAGCACAACAACTTGAATCATCTAGTTTGGCAACATCTGTCAGCCAAATTATAGGTATGCCTATAGAAAAGGCGATGTCTGCATTACCTGGACATTGGTCAAATATCGTTTCAAGAATTACCAAAAAAGCCCTGGAAAAGGCATTAGATGCCGCATTATATTCACTTAACAAAAAATCGAGCAAACCTAAAAATAAAATCCATAAGTTGTTAGTGGGTGTTAGTGGAGCAGTAGGGGGTTCATTTGGTATTACAGCGTTAGCCGTTGAATTGCCAGTTTCTGCTACTATTATGTTACGTTCTATAGCAGATGTTGCACGAAGTTATGGCGAAGATCTGGATGATCTGGATAGTAAAATGGCTTGTTTAACTGTTTTTGCTTTGAGTGGCGGTGGTTCGATGAAAGGCTCTGAGGCTGCTGATACCAGTTATTATGCTGTCCGTTCTTTTTTAACCAAGGCACTGGGTGATACTGCAAATCATATTGCGGTACATGGTTTTTCCAAGGAGGGAGCGCCTGTTCTGGTTAAGTTAGTCAATGCTGTTTCAGCTCGATTTTCGGTTCCGGTTTCTGGAAAACTGTTGGCTCAAAGTATACCTGTTGTTGGGGCTGTGAGTGGGGCTTCAGTCAATTGGTTGTTCATTAAACATTATCAAAAAATGGCAAAAGCACATTTTTCGATTCGTTCACTGGAAAGAAAATACGACGAAAAAACGGTGGAAAAACTATACAAGAAGATCGTTAAATTTAATCACAAACAAAATGCCAGGGTGTGGGTGGCTACAAAGATAACCTGAATGAGTTTTAATTTTAAAATTCTGTGCTGATGCATGAAGTAAGTCGAATACAACAGGGTATACAGTAAAGTCAAAAATGACCAATCCAAGGGAATATGAAGTCGATAAGTAAATAATATGAATCAAACCCAAGACTATAGCCAATTTACTATAACACATCATTCAAAGCAGCAAATCAATATTGTTGTCCCAAGTTTATTTCAGAATATTGAGCGTGCTTATATCTTACAAACTTTACTGTTGAAAAGAGAAGCAGTTGAATATATCGAGATCGTTCCAGAAAAAAATGCGGTCACTATCCATTTTGATCCAGAACAACTTCCTAAAGTAAAACTACTGAATTTACTGGAGATTGTAATAGCAAATTTTTCAAAAAAACCGAGAGACTGTAAAAAAAAGGTCATTGAGCAGGAAGAATACAAAAATGGAACGCCGCAAAATGTTGTTTTTGGGGTGGGTGGGATGAGTTGCACATCCTGTGCTTTGTTTTTGGAAATGATACTATCCAGGAATGTGAATAATGTTCATGTCAATATTGACTATGATACAGAAATTGGCACTGTTTGTGGCTATTTAAATAAGGCGGAAGTTTTTAAAATAATAACTGACAATGGCTATCAGGCCTATACAATTGATACCTTGGTTGAACACAAATTATTGTTGGAGTGTGAACAAAGACTCTTGTTAATAGAGAAAAAATAGATTCAGATTGTTTTGCCTTATATTTGCCGTTGATTGATGGTGTGATTAAAGTTATGGATGTTTGCATATAATGTATTGATATCATAAGTTGTTTTAACCTAGAAAGATCAGTTGGGCGCGGAATTATAGTGCAAGATATTGGTTTCACAGTGTTTTAAAATAATCTTAGCTTCACCCATTAGGTTAAGCGGGCATTTTTTTGAAGTGCTGTGGAATTAAGAGCTTGTGCTAGAATCCGTGATCCAACTGATTTTTCTAGGTTTAATGGGTAGATTGAATCTTGATTTTTATTGGAAACAAGAGGATTGAATTTTGTTGGTTTATATTTGGATCGTTAAAAGTGGTAAAAACTGGAATGAAAATGGATGAAAAACGACTAGTCGAATTAGAAATTAAATTAGCGTACCAGGAAGATTTGTTACAATCTTTAAATATGATTGTTTGTGATCAACAAAAACAGATTGGTCGATTAGAGGAAACTTGTAAGTTGCTTAATGAACGTATAAAAAATAGGGTAGAGCCTCAAAGTATTAATCAGGGTGTTGAAATTCCACCGCATTATTAAACCTAGATAAATCAGTTGATCGCTTAGGGAGTGCATAAACTATTGAATAATAAGTATATCTTAATGTATTAGCACGTACCCGATGGGTGAGAGATATTTGCGTCACAGTTTTGTGAAGAAATCTGGACGAAAAATCCTGCAGAATAGCTCTCGATAAGGACTATGGCCATTGCCTACATGGAAGTAGGTAAGGGGCGTAAGCAGGATGCGGAAGCTTTATCTTCGAGCAATTCTTTGTCTTTGAAATACATGGATGTATTGAATGTAGAAAATGCAGGAGCATTTTTCTGCCTCGCCCAGATTTTCCACAAAATCCGTGCTCAACTGATTTTTCTAGGTTAAAAGATAGAGAACTTTGTCACAAATAATGAAAATACAACAATTTACATAGTGTTTCTACGCTAGAATATATTTAACTTATATTAATTAAATAATATGGATACAGTCGTTATAGCGGGTAAGAAATATGATGAATTCCGAATCTCTAAAGAGAAGGAGGAATACATTAAGTTGGAAGCAGTTGATCTATGCTTCGCATTATCTAAGTTAGTGTATGATAAATCATCGCTGGTAAGAATCGCTGTGGCGCGAAAAAAAGTGGGACATGAGTTTTTAGTGAATGATGAAAGCTGGCATGTGCGTGCAACAGTAGCAAAATATTCTGATGACTCTAAGGTAATAGATATTTTATCAAGAGATGAAAATGATTTCGTTCGTTTCGTCATAGTAAAGCGAGGCTATTGCCTTGATTATTTTACAAACGATGAAGATGAAGAAATTGCAGCAATAGCTAGATACCAGCTGCAACTCGTATAGTCAGGCTTTAAAGCAAATTTCAAACACTCTAGATTAAAAAAATTATATGCTTTAGTTTTAATAGAAAGTAGCATTTCTTTAACTAAAATCAAATAATTGTTCGTACCAATTGTTTTGCAAAATTTCGAGCAGATAAACTTTGATGGAGTACTAGTGTTCCAACAACTTTGGTGTGATGGGTTGCTCTCATAACGGGGCGCAGTGCTTTAGCCTGCTTTGGTTGCCGAAAAAGCAGGCTAAAGCACTGCGCCCCAAAGATCCTTACATCTCGAGGAATGAAAAACTATCCATCAAATCAAAGTTGTCAGCCTCCTAGTATGTTTATTCTACCGACTGAAGATGAGTGGGCTTTAGTGGGCATCAACACAAAAAATTTTCTGAAAAGCTTTTTTCTAAAATACATTCCATTGTCTCAACTCTTTTTAACCTAGAAAAATCAGTTGGACATGAGTTTTGTGGAAAATCTGGGCGAGGCAGAAAAATGCTCCTGCATTTTCTGGATTCAATACATCCATGTATTTCAAAGACAAATAATCACTCGCAGATAAAGCTTCCGCATCCTGCTTACGCCCCTTACCTACTTCCATGTAGGCAATGGCCATAGTCCTTATCAAGAGTGATTCTGCAGAATTTTTCGTCCAAATTTTTCACAAAACTATGGAGCAATTTTCCTCCCCACCAAATAAGTGAGTGTGAATAAACCTGATTAGACACGATATTCAAGAACTTGCATGGAATTTAGCGCCCAACTGATTTTTCTAGGTTTAATCGAATGTAAATGATCTCCGGTTAACAAGAATCTTCCGCCAACTACAACCAAGTCCTTGCTTCAGTACTCCCTGCAGCGATCAGGCAGGCGCTGCACTAGCAAATATGTCGTAATGATATCGTAAGCTGAAGTTAACCCAGTATAACGACAAAATTGACAGCAGCCGGTGATAGGGTAATAGTCATTTAAACTGTATTGTAATTTATCTGATATATTTTTAGATGAAGGCATTTAAGTTGCAGGGCCTATATTGATTTTTAAAAATCAGTCCTTATATATTATAAGAATTTATTCAAAGCTGATAAACTATACGGTTTATCTTACAATCCTTTAACTACGCATTAAAACATGAAAAAAATTCTTGTTTCTGACAAATTAGCCGATGACGGTATTAATTATTTAAATGAGCAATCTGATATCCAGGTCCATATTCAGACAGGGTTAAATGAAGATGAACTTTGTGAAATCATTGCTGATTATGATGCACTGTTGATTCGTAGTGATACCAAAGTGACTCAAAAAGTATTGCAGGCTGCGACTAACTTAAAAGTTGTAGGGCGAGCCGGTATAGGTGTAGATAACGTTGATATTCCAGCGGCAACAGAACAAGGTGTGATTGTGATGAATACGCCTGATGCCAATGCCACGACAACTGCGGAACTTGCTATTGCACATATGTTTTCTTTAAGTCGTAATTTACCAAAAGCGAGTAAATCAGTACGTGCGGGTAAATGGGAGCGCTCTCAATTAGTTGGCGCAGAAATTAATCATAAAACATTTGCTATTTTAGGATTTGGTACCATAGGCCGTCTTGCTGCTAAAAGAGCAGTGGGTCTAGGTATGCGAGTTATAGCATATGACCCGTTTGTGACACCGGAAATCTTTGCCGAGTGTGGTGCAGAATCAGTTACCTTGGATGAATTAATTAAGCAAGCGGATTATTTGACTTTGCATTGCCCTATGATGGAAAAAACCCGAGGTATTATTGGTGCTGATCAATTAGCTGCAATGAAAAAATCAGCAATGATAATCAACTGTGCACGGGGCGGATTGATTGATGAAGTCGCTTTATATGATGCCTTAAAAAATGGCGAAATTGCCGGAGCAGCCCTAGATGTTTATGAGCAGGAACCACCTAAAGAGTCGCCTTTATTAGAGTTGGATAATATTGTTTTTACACCACATTTGGGTGCCTCAACTCGTGAAGCTCAGGTTGCTGTAAGTGTCGAAATTGCGATTCAGGCTGTTACTTACCTAAAAACTGGGGAAGCGATTAATGCGTTGAATTTATCAACTAAAATCTCTGCCGAGGAGCTGAAAAAGTCGCGTCAATTTATGATGCTGGCTAAAGTGATGGGTAAAATGCTGGTTAATTTGGCAGGTAAACCCATAGAAAAACTTGAGGTTGCACTGTACGGTACAGCGGCGGAAGTTGAAATAAGACCTATTTCTGTAGAAGCATTAGTCGGTGTTTTGGTCGATCAATTTTCAACGCCTGTTAATAGTGTAAATGCAGAAAGTATTGCTAAGAGACAAGGTATTGCATTAGTTGAGTCTAAGGCTGAAAAAACTGAAGGTTACGTCTCTTTGGTTAAGTTAGTCGGGGTCTGTGCTGATAAAACAGTTTCAGTGGTAGGTACTTTATTAGGTGATCATCATCCTCGTATCGTTAATGTAAATCAGTTTGAAATTGAAGTGGTTCCAGAAGGTACGCTGTTAATTACTGAACATAATGATAAGCCGGGTGTTATTTCTGCCATTAGTTCTATTTTAGGTGAATCTAATATCAATATTTCCAGAATGCAGGTAGGCGTGCCTGATTCAAATGATTTGGCGATGGCTGTTATTAGTATCTCCAGTCCTTTATCTGATGAAATACTTGCTAAAGTAGCAGAGCTTTCATTTGTTAATTCAGCGATACAAATTAACTTATGAGTTTTGGCATCATCTGCTTTGACTGCGACAGTACTTTAAGTAAAATTGAAGGTATTGACGAGTTAGGCAGACGGTCAGGTCAGTTTGATGCACTGGTTGGATTAACTAACGCGGCCATGAATGGTGAACTGGCTTTAGAAGCAGTTTATGGTAAGCGTCTGGATTTAATTAAACCAGATAAAGCACAGATGAAGTGGTTAGCTGATTTGTATGTTACTGAAATGGTAGAGGGTGTTGAAGAGGTTTTTCGAACTTTGATAAATCAGGGTAAGCAGATACATATAATCAGCGGTGGTATTCGGCAGGCAATTTTGCCATTGGCGAAAAAACTGGGGCTGCCTGCTGACCGTGTACATGCAGTTGATGTTTCGTTTAATGCTGATGGAACTTATAAAGACTTTGATCAGCTATCTCCACTGGCTAAAACCGGTGGCAAAGCTATTATTTGTAAGCAGATACAGCAGGATGATATATCTATGGCTATGATTGGTGATGGGAAAACGGATCTGGAAGCTAAGCAAGCGGGTGCTAAAGTGATTGGCTTTGGAGGCGTTATGCAAAGGGATATTGTTGTTGAACAAGCCGATGTTTTTGTTAAAGACACTTCGTTGATGGCAGTATTGCCACATTTGGTTTAGTACTCTATGAATAAATTGAATGGTCAATGTGGTTACCAAATGATATTCATTATATAGCGGACTGACGTCCGCTCTACACTGTGTGTAAAATTTATTCTGTATAGAGATTTTCAAAAATAGTTTAGAGAGATAAAGATGGCAGGACATAGTAAGTGGGCAAATATTAAACACCGCAAAGGTGCTCAGGACGCTAAGCGCGGAAAGATTTTTACCAAAATAATTCGTGAGATGTCGGTAGCTGCAAAAGCAGGGGGCGGTGATCCTGCAAATAATCCAAGTTTACGTTCGGTGATTGATAAAGCACTGGGCGCTAACATGAAAAGAGATACTATTGACAAGACTATTAAAAAAGCCACAGGGACTATGGATGGCATTGTTTATGAAGAAGTTCGTTACGAAGGATATGGCCCCGGGGGTACTGCGGTTATGGTCGATTGTTTAACAGATAACCGCAATCGTACGGTTGCTGAAGTTAGACATGCATTTAGTAAAGCGGGTGGTAACCTGGGAACTGATGGTTCTGTTGCCTATATGTTTAATAAAATGGGCATCATTAGCTACCCGGATTCAGTGGATGAAGATGCTGTTATGGAAGCGGCAATGGAAGCAGGGGCTGATGATATTGTCACTAATGAGGATGGTTCGGTTGATGTGATGACGGTTCCAGAAGACTATTTGTCTGTTAAAGATGCGATGATTGCCTCTGGGTTTGAGCCAGAAAGTTCAGAAGTGACCATGGAGGCTGAAAATAAAACAGAATTAGATGCTAAAGGTGCAGAAAAGATGTTGCGCTTAATTGATGTACTGGAAGATCTGGATGATGTGCAAGAGGTTTATTCCAATGCAGAAATTTCGGAAGAAGTTTTGGCGCAAATTGAAGATTTGTAAGAATATCTGAGAATTGTTGAAGATTGTTTTCATTTAATAGAAAAAATCTAACTATTTGTGTGTTTTGTCATTCGGAGTGTAACGAGGAATCTTAAGTTTTGGTTTATATCGTCTGTGTTAAAGATTTCTCCCTCTGGTCAAATTGACTGTAACCTCAGACGAAAAGACAGAAAAATTAATCGACACATAAAAAAACAAATAGGTACAAAAAGTTTGTTATTAGCAAAGAATAATATGTCTATGATGATTGTAGAAATCTG
>Ga0256847_1000618_pt1 | contig 21529 bp, 18 predicted proteins | sample TeddybearmetaG_FD_189099 | JGI IMG/M metagenome (GOLD analysis project Ga0256847, IMG submission 189099) | Hydrothermal vent microbial communities from East Pacific Rise, Pacific Ocean - Teddybear | ecosystem: Environmental > Aquatic > Marine > Hydrothermal vents | place: Pacific Ocean: East... | reverse complement strand
GTGAACAACGATTTTTTCCGCGCCGCCGAACTCCAATGATTCTATTATATGTAATATATGCATTCGCTTATTTTTTATGGGTTAACGAAACTGACGAGAGCATAGATGTTGATTTTCATGCTAATAATACAGGGAGGTAAATATTCTTAAGACGGCATACCAACCTAGGCAAATGGAAGCAATAATATAAAAGTCCCTTGCTCCGAATTTATATTCAACTTTAAGAGACTTTCCGAATATAGCCGTTAAGCCAAGTAAAAAAAACTGAGTTTCATATTCAAGTGTAACGAACATAGAGCTAACAAGATAACCTATCAGACACAGCGCCATCGCCTTGGCGAGAGAGCCGTGATTTTGATCAGCCGTTGTTGTAGAAAAAAAATATAGATATCGAAATGCAACATAGAACATTCCTATCCAAAAAAACAGTCCCGGAAAACCAAGCTCTCCCATATTCTGGATGGACGAGTTATGAGCGATTAATGTTCCAGTGTAGAGAGCGTAGTTTCCTCTACCAATACCGAATAGAGGATTTTGCTGGACCATTTCTATGCCTTCCATCCACATGTCAACACGATGTTGGGCCGAGTTATTTTCATCCTTTACTTGCGTTAAATAGCTTGGGGCGGCCAATAATACACTAAAACAGAGGACGCCAATCATAATCAACTTAGTCAGGGATAACTTCAGCTTAGACGCAGTCCTAAATAAAATGTATCCGCCAAAGACTGATAACGCTGCAAGAAACCCTCCTCTTGAACCGGTGTACCAAATTGCAATGAGTAGTGGCAGTAACGAAATGACCGATACTAATTTTTTGCCTAACGTGTACTGTTTGTCAAAATATTGAATGACAAACGGGAGAGCTAAAGTATACATTACGCAGAACACGCCAGGACCGTCAAAAATGTTTATCCATTGAGTTCGTCCCGTCCCGCCAGCATCAATTACAGATTGATCCACCCACCCCAACGGCTGGCCTGCCCAGCCAAGTCCCATAGGGTCAAGTTTATGTTGTATCCCCTCGAGCACAATTACAAATACTAAAAATACCATACGTGATACCGCTTTTTGAACACCTTCAATATTATCTGCGCTCAAAAAAACTAAACGATAAAGCACGAACCATTTTATGTAATCTGAGACCAAGTTATTGGTAAAACTATTACTGTCGTTAACAATGACTGAAAGTAATGTCCAGACAATATAACCGATAATAAAATAATCTATCGTTTGAAAGTTGAAGAAATCATTCAATCGACCTTTCATGCCTAGAATTATCAGCCATGTCGGATAAACAATTAGATCTACTCTTATTCCAACAAATGGTTCTACCCAGAGCTGAGGTGCTATTAAAAGAGTGACCAGGTACAAGAAAATCATAGAATAGTACACCCGTTTAGAAAGAATTGCATTTCAATCCCTTATCTTTCAATTGCAATAGAAACGAATTTAATATTTTAACTGTTTCTTCATAGTCGTCATGAAAGAGTATAATCTCACCGCCCCGAAGATTATTGTTTGATAGGTTTCGCATGACCTTCTCTTGGCTATCAAAAGAGTCTCGACTGTCTAACGACCACATAATGATTTTCCATTTCTTAAAAATTAATTGTAGCGCTGTGGTAACTGTCAAATCACCATATGGAGGGCGGTATAGATTAGATTGAAAACTGTGTTTTTTTTCAAATTGTTTGAAACAGGCCAAATCATATTTTAATTCACTCGCTTTCATTTTTTTATTACTTTTATGCGAATTCGAGTGCCAACCAAGCGTATGGCCTTCAGATAAAACCTGATCAACTATTTGAGGGTGTTTTGACATCATTTCACCAACCACAAAAAAGGTTGCTTTAACATCATACTGCCGAAGAATCGATAATATTTTGGGCGTGACTATCGGATGAGGGCCATCATCGAAGGTCAAATAATAATTTTTATCTTCACATCGCCTGATAATGAATGATGAAAATAACCAGTAAATCAATTCCGAGTAAAAATATTTAATCATCAGGCTTAATGTCCTCTATGATTTCTCGCGCGTTACTTTCCCAAGTATGGCGTAACATTAGCTGTTCATAGGCGAGATTTGCCAACTTAACTCTTAAGTCAGGTTTGACAATTAATTGCTCTAATTTTTCTTCTAATTGAGCCATATTCAAAGTATCAAACAAAAGTGCGCTCTCGTTGTCTTGTAAAACATCCGTAATTGGTAGTAACTTTGGCGCGACTATCGGTATGCGCAGCCCCATAAATTCAAACATCACAACGGGTGAACCGAATTCATTTGAATGAGTAATCACCGCGATATCTAATAGTGATATATATTCTTGAACCTGTTCTCTATTAACCGCACCAGTTAAAATCACGCTTTCACTCAGATTATAATTAAGCACTTGTTTCCTAGTAACTTGAAGAACATCACCATCTCCGATGAGTAGCAATGTTAAGTTGTCGTGTTTGTTAGTTAATTTGGCAAATGTTTCCATTAGAAGATCCAAACGATCCCAGTTATCGAACCATCCAGCAAACCCCAAAACAACTTGATTATGCAGATTATATTTGTTAACTAAATTACCAGACTCCCGTTGTCCTCGGAACTTTCTCGGGTCGATAGCGTTCGGAGCGACCTTTATTCGGAATTCTTTTACTCCTTGCTCAATAATCATATTCTTTAAATAAGAGGATACTGTATGTATAGAATGACATCGTTTAAACAGATACCTCTCGAATCTGTCACAAAGGCTTTTGAATGTTTGTTTTCTTGCGCGATCTTGAATTCCACTCACTTCGTTCGCTTCCAAAATCAATGGGATCTCATATTTTTTTGCTTTAATCACACCAGCAATCATAAAAAATGCGTACCGTTCATAGATAGCATCGTAGTCATTTTCGTTCAACTCCTTTTCTAGAGCACGCATAGCAACAAGATTATAAAATATTTCTGCCAATTCGAAGAGAAAATTCGGAAATTTTTTACTGATATATTTCCATACGGAATTTATACCGGTGGTGTCTATATTCGATTTATCCACCGGAGCATTACCGGCATTTGCCATTGGATCCACACCCGCTGGCGATATAATTTTGACAGTATGTCCCATCGCAACCAGAGCATTGACAATGCTTGTAATATGTACGCCTTCGGCTCCCCGCCCTTGCGTTCTGTGATGATATAAAATATTCAATTTATTTATCCACAACTCTTATGATTCTTGTTAAATTCTAATCTTTAATTAGTTCGGATATTTTTTTATACATTTCCCATGCTGTAACATAGTACAACACATACCCATCAGAATTTTTATAAAGACTCTCTAATTCAGTCCACAATATTTCAAAGCCATTATTATCAAAGAACATTTCGGTGTTGGCTTTTTGTAATCCGTGTGTATGTATTTTAATAAAAATGTGATCTTCTTGATTTTTAACAGAAATCCCTGCATTTTCCCACAACTTAATTCGATCCAAGCTTGGTGGAGCATCTCCTGATAGCTCTCCAGACTCGATTCTTGGTATTAATCCAAGCTTTCGATTTCTCCAGTTCAACATCAATGGACCTTGCACCATTAGCAAGTCACTGTCGTTCCAATTTCCCTTACTTGCTAATATTCCTTTATCGTGGGATTTAGGTGAGCCATCATCTTTCGCCCAATATATGCTATTAATAGTTGATGTTTGAGTATCACTTGGAGCTGAAGGCATCGTCATATCATAAACGCAGTTAGTCCTTAATAGAACATCTATCTCATTATTCACTCCACACCAACGACCATCGGGTCTAGAATTATCTAATGCCCAATTACCGTGAATAAAACCATAAGCTATATTACCAGAATCATCTTTTCTCAATAAACCATGTTTTTCAAACAATAACTCCTTGAAATCAATCAATGTCTCTTCTAAATTTTCAGCAGTATCATCATCATGGTGAAGATGTATTTCTACGTCTCCATAACCTTCCTGAGTTAGTTTTTTCAATTCATCTATAACATACTCATCATACTCTTCAATAGGATAAAAATAGGTATGTTGAGGAGGATTGCCTTGTGAGTCAGAATGTCTGTTTGCGACCTCTCGATATTTAACCGTCCAGTTATTAACAAGTTCTCGCGCTTGATCTTGACTAACACCACCAAAGTAAGGTTCATAATGATCGGCTAAACAAACATAGACTGAGCGCTTATCTTTACTAGACAGTTTCTTCTGTCGAATATATGAGGAAATCCAAACATTCATATTTCTAGACTTAAGCAATATCCAAACTGCTAGAAAAAATCCCATAAGAGACACGAATACAAATATAGTCCACTGTATCATCACTAACGCTCCGCCTTTTCCCACTTAACTTTACTGCTATCTTTTAGATAACGTAAAAACCCAATAAACAAGGCAATATTCATCACTGTGAAATACATTGGAATATAAATCAAGGTAGAAATATTAGTATTTTTTCTTCTAATCCAGCCCAAATAAGCCAAAAAATAAAATAAGGTTTGCCCAATCAAAAAGATAGTTACAACTGGCGTTTCCCACAACATTAGTGAACTAACAAATATCGATATCATAAAGTGCGGAGTAAACCAGCGTAGAACTTTATGAGAGATGAAATTAAAGGAAAACCAAGTAGTTGGAGGAAAAAGAAAGTCTCTTTCCATGCTCATCGTTTGAAATCCACCGAACGTCATTCTGATTTTTACTTTTATATCATCGACTAAGTCAATAGACGCCAGTTCTGAAGACCTAGCATTTTCTTCATATAACACTCGGTAACCTGCTTTAATTAAATCAAACGTTATTGCAGCGTCATCATTCACTTTTATAGAATCAATCGGAATATATAACGATTTTCTAACCGCCAAAATCTCGCCTTCAGCAGCGGTAATCGAACCCAATTTACTTTCAGACTTCTTAATTCTCGATTCATACTTCCAATACAAACCATCTCCCGTAGAAGCTTCTCTTTCGCTACTATCATAAATATGTTTTGCTCCAGTAACGGCACCAACGTCTGTATCTTCGAAATGCCTAACGAGCTGTTTTACAGCGTCAACGCTGAAATCATTGTTTGCATCGGAAAAAACTAAAATTTCTCCTGCCGCTTTTTCAACAGCTCGATTCAGAGCCGCAGACTTCCCTCCCCTCTTCACCTCAAATAAACCAATGATACTGTCACTGAACTCTTCGACAATCTTCGGTGTAGAATCCGATGAGCCATCAGAAACGATTATAAACTCAAACTTTTCCGTAGGGTAATCAATCGAAAATGTATTCTCTATTTTCTCACGTATAACTTTTTCCTCGTTATAGGCTGCAATTATGAAGCTGACAGAAGGGAATTCTGTCAACTCTTTGACAGACATCACCTTTGAATCATGCGCATCCTCTCTTCTACTAGAAAGGAAATAAACAGCTAGCGGATAAATGAAATAATTATACAAAAATAAAAATATTGAAAATATCAATATCGCAAAAAGTACGATTTTAAACATTTATTTCGCTCTCACTTTCTCGCATGTAAGTTAACACATGATTCAAACACAATTCAAACTGCTCCATATCAATACGTTTGTCCACATTGACCAAACAACGAACAGCATAATGATGGATGAACGAAATTATAACCAATAATTTCATTTCAATCACACTAATACCCAATTCCGCACAATAAATATCTAACATATGTTTTTCTTGGATGCTAAACCTTCCATGGAAATAATCTAGAAACGATTTCGAAAAATCTTCGCTAAGCAATACGTTTCTATTATAGGTAATAAGATATAACAAGTCGATTAACGGGAAGCCAGAAAGCTCACAAAGTTCCCAATCGATAATGCCGACTACTTTATGTTTTTTATTCAGAATAAAATTCTCCAATTTCAGGTCGCCATGGACACAAACAGTTGGTAATTTGTATCGTTTAAGCAAAGCAATAATACCATATTTGACTACTTGTAATTCAACTCCATAATTGGCCGTTCGGCGTACAATTCTTTCAAAATAAGAGTTTAATAATTCAAGAAATATCTCAATATTTTCGTCACGCGATAGAGTTTCATTAGTTAACTCTAACAGCGAATTGAAAGCATTATCAGTCATCATGTTAATATCAGGGTTATCAGCGTCGACGGTTACGCCACAATTTTCATTCATTACGTAGCAATTGAGATTGCAAATGGAATGTTTTTCAATCACACCATTAAAATACTTTTTTATTACTTTATTTTTAGACAGTTCTTTAACTACTTCCAACTCGTTATCTCTTTGTTCGACAGCATGACCACTAAAAGCAATAACTACATATTTTGAAGGATTATTACGATTCCTACTTATAAACGAAAATATTAACTTGCCATGTTTATAATAAATGACAGACCATTGAAAATCCGATTCCTGCTTAAGCAAAGAACTCCGTTTCAGTTTTTCTTCAATATCTTCAAAAAGAACCGTTGAATGATTTTTTTTGCTAATTAGCCAAATATTTTTCGCATATAAATAATAGTTTAATTTTGAATTTAATATCCAGCTTTTTAGTTTTTCCTTTAGTAAAAAATTGTTTTTGTTACTCTTATAATTGCTAGGTGAGAAGGATTCATAAATTAAACCATGACTCACCATAGACGGCACATGAACAACCTTACTTCCGATACACAAGCTTTCAATTTTAGTTCTTTTACTTCTCTTGAAGATTCGTGAAATCATCATGCGTGGCTTCTTAATGATACTTCTTAAGTTTCTTTCATTATCTTCCAAAATCGCGATTACACCATTTGAATTCAATTTATTTCGAAAGAGTTTACTTAACTGCTTAACTGAATAACTAACAGCCGGCACACTAATTATAATCACATCATAAAACCCTCCGCTCCCTAACTGTCCGAGATTATTAATCTTCGACATTGAATCTTTGGTTTCAATAGCATCTTCTAAACATTGAACATCGCTAGCCATCTCTCGAATGAATATTTGACTGCGCTCATCAAAATCACCGATTAAAAGCACACGCCTGTATAAATTTTCCCCAGCAAGCAACCACCACGCTAGCGGCGTTTGCTGGGACACGAAGTTTGAAGAATATGTTTTCACTAACTACTACCTAATAATGCAGATGGTTGAACATCAGTATTTCTAACAGATCTAAATGATTTTAAGTTTATGCTTTTGTTGATAAGCTAACTGACGTACTAATGTTCGCGAAATATCTCTGGAACACACAGTAGTGCCTTAAAATGGCTCCTACTCATATAGTGTTCTACATGTAAACGTTTAATCGCATACAGGTCTTTCAATGGGAATTTATTAGTGCCTGCGATATATGAAAAAGCGACTTTATAATCCGCTTTTTTGACTTGTTCGATTATACTCTCAGAAAATGCTTCTTCGTTTCCATCAGGATACGAGATACTGCCGACTACAGAACCTAGTTCTTTCTCTAGTACTGATTTCGATTCGACTAACTCATATTTCAATTGCGTTTTATTCAGCTTTGATAATATAGGATGAGATACAGTGTGTGAACCAAATGATATAATCGAATCATTCATTTCTCTAACTTGCTGCCAATTCATCATTCGGCTCTCACCTCTATCTATATTTTCGAACACTTTAACATTTTGAGAGTTAAGGTTATCCAATAAACTAAGTCTTTGATTATTAGATATTCTTTTTATATCATAGAGTATGTCAGCAACCACCTCACATCTTGATGCTTTATCATTTCCAAGTTGATAGGTTTTCCCTAGTTCATCCAAAAAAATCGAAGATCCTTCAAATGCTAAGATTAAGGCAGATAACTTATCAAACCAAATAATTTCTTCAGTATCAATAAATCCAGTACTTACAAATATGGTCGCTGGAACATCAAGTTTTTTGAGAATAGGAAAAGCCGCAAAATAGTTATCGTCGAAACCGTCATCAAAAGTCAGTAGCAATGCCCTCTTGGGAAGTGACAAATTATGTTCTACGTGCTTGATCAACTGTTCCATCGTAATAGGATTAAAATACTTTTTGATATATTTCACCTGAAACTCGAAGTCACTAGAACTCGCGCTAACTAGATCATCATCAAATGGGTAACTCTCCTTATCGAAATCTACTACTCTATGATAGGCTAATACAGTTAAGCTATTAGAAAAACATCCAAATATTGTTGGTAATACGCTATCAGGCAATAAGCGATCAAGGGCGATAGCTAAAATTTCCTTTTTCCTCATAAATTTTTCCTTATATTCTCATCGCTGATATTTTTAGCCTGCTAGGGTTAAATACTATGTTTTTTTCTAAAGACATTTTCCTTAACGAATTTTTCGACATGCTCTCTCTCAGAATTATTCAAAAAGAAGCCACTCTTCAAAATTAATCCCATATAAATGAACATTAATAAAACTTTAAATATAATCATTGCAAATACACTTTCAACTGAGACTAAACTTGACACCACATAAATACTAACAGCTACGAATGCACAGGTTAAAAGTCTCGAGAAGTCGTAATCGACTTTAAAATATTTTTGAGACTGACGATGCATCAAAACCAGTGAAATACACTCTACTACGATTAAGGTTATGCATGCCCCGTACACGCCTATTATCGGAATCAATGTTAAGTTACCAATAATGCTTGCTATCGCGACAATCATACCGATGTAGAAGAAGTATTTCGTTTTCTTTGCATAAAGAATTCCCGTTTGAACAGGATAGTTCATTATTTTAATAATTGAAGCAATCATAATAATAGGCACCAGACTTGTCGCAGGCCAGAAAGCTTCATCGGATATCCAAAACAATAACTCTCCAATAAATAAGCTAACACCTAATGCAAAAAATACAGCGCCGTAAAGCAGGTACTTAACGATATCAGCTTGAATAATAGGGGCATTCTTATCCTTCATTATAGAAAATCTAAAGGAACCATACGAACGGCTGAAAGGTTCTCCAATAAGTTGTTCGACTATTAGGCTAAATTTCATTGCTAACATATAGACGCCTACAGCACCTAGCGTATCCATATAATTCAAACTAAACTTGTCTACGTTTGTTGCAACTAACGACGTAATTGTTCCCAGAAGAAAAGGGAAACTGTATTTTATTATTACAATGAGTTTTTGGAAGTGAAATTTGATGCCACATTGAGATAGCGTAAAAACACTCAAAATCACCCATCCCAAAAAAACGGCAACAAAATTACCTAACAATATGCCCACAACTCCTTCATGTGCGTACATGACTAAATAAATGTTCAAAGAAACTTGAATCAACAATTTAGCCATTGCTATATAAACAAAAAATAAAGATTTCTCAATAGCTCTTACATAGGCAAGACAAATTTGAGAAGATAGTTCGAATACAATGGTCGCAAGTATTATTACTATTCCTGCAGAATACTCGTCCGACGAAAACACCAATACAGACAACTCTCGGTGCCAAGTGCCAACTAGAATCGTACCAAAAATACTTATGGCCAACGCTGCAATATAGTTAGTTGAAACTACAGCTTTTCTATTTGGATCATCATCGTATTCAAAATAAAACCTTAATGTAGCGTGCGCAATACCAATAGACAAAAACCCAAAAATTACTGCGCTAACTCCATAGAACATCTCTAAGGCACCGTATTCATCTATCGCTAAATAATTTGTATAAACTGGTAGAAGTATAAAAGCTCCAATTCTGTTGATGATATTTCCAATAGCATAAATATACGAATGTTTGAAAAATCTATTGACTTCATTGTTATGACTAGACAAAACTATTCTCCGAGAATCATTCTATTCGGTTAATAGTTCTAATTTAAACAAGACCGATTGCATCGTGCTAAACTCAAATGTTTTCAATAACTTAGAGAGGCGTTTTTCACATTTGTCTAAATTGTTATAGTGACGAAATTTAGAGAATGCGCTCAAATTATCTACTCTCGGTTGATTAGGATCAACTTCCCAAGGGTGGATATAAAAAACAAACGGTTTACCTTGCCTATTAATTGATTTAAGGCCCCAACGAGTAAACGAATATGGGAATAATCGAAAGTATCCTCCGCCGGCAATTGGTAGAATCATACCCTTTTTTTTGAGAACTGATATTGGAAATTCCACTAACTTATACCCAGAGGGAGTCGTTAAGATGTGGGGTAGGTGATTTATATTGGGAATCCCATATTTGTCATGCCGCATAGGAAAAATACTAGAATCATATTTATATCCAGCTTCATAGAGTATGTCTAAAGCCCAAAGTGATTTGTTAGTAATTGAATAGGTAGCAGCTCTATACCCTAAAATACTCGACTGAATCAGGTCTTCCAATAGCGACTTAGAATCAATGGTTTCTTTTCGGAATACATCTATAGATTGATTGTAGATTAACTGATGTGACATGCCATGTGATGCTATCTCGTGTCCGCAAGAATGAATTTCTTTAACAAGATTAGGGTACCTAGCTGCGACCCAACCTAACACAAAAAATGTTGCAGTTTGACCAGAGTCATCTAACAATTTTAGTATTTTATGAGTATTGCGAACGACTCGACATTCATAAGTATCCCAATCTTTGGGGTTTACGGCTCTACTTAATGCAGCAACATGAAAATAGTCCTCTACATCAACTGTGAACGCATTGCTCAGCTTATCGCTCATGGGCTCACCCCTTCTATCTCTTGCCAAATTAGAATTCCCCAAGGTAACCAAATCAAGTCGCAGAGAGAAAAAAAGACAGTTAATTAGTTAATTAGTTAATTAGTTAATTAGTATTGTTAGACGAATAATTGAAACCAATGGATATAGATTTAGAATCGCCCTGAAGACTGCCAGAATTAAGTCGACCACCACTCAGTTCTTGGTTTTGTATAACCAAGTAAAATGACAACTTGTCATTATAGTTATGGGAATAAATTAGTTCTTGTAACCTAACCCTATTTTCAAAAGCCTGGAAGTTATTGGTATTCGAGTCAAAAGTATTCTTAGAGTCTGAAAAGTTTAACTGCAACTGCGATCTGTCGTTCCCAAAAAACAATCTAGAAATCGGATAAGAAAGTGAACCTGTATAACCAACTTGTTCTTCTTGGCTAATTCCGACGGCGTCTCTTGTTTCATTCTGGAATATACTTACAGAAGCAACCAAACTCTCGGTATTGATTTCATATCTCAAGTTAGAAGATTTTATAATTTGAGCTCTAATTAAATTATTTGCTGCATCGCCAATATCAACACTATTATTTACAGAATTAGTTTCAATCTCAGAATCAAAAGCCTTTCTTATATCAATTACAAAAGAATGGCTTGAATTTATTATTCGTCTTACTGTAGCGCGATATGTGTTTAGCCCGACCACATTGCTATTTACATCTTCAATTTCTGACCTACCAAACTCCAATTGAACACCCGTAGCCCGACCATTAATTACCCACCTTAATAATAAATTTTGAAGGTCGTAATCTATTCCGTTACCAGAATCAAATGCGACCATAGTCTTAGAGTAAATAGTAAACAATTGATTAGTACTATTTAGTTGTCTCTCATATTCAGCAGAATAAGATTTGCTCTCTTGAGAAGCATTAATAATTTGATTGGCCTGGTTTCCATTTTGAGCACCATTATTTTTCGTTTTTACATAATTACCTCTAAAATTCAATCTGTCTAGCGCGCTCATATTATATACGTAAGAAGGAATGACGCTAAGAACATTTGTTTCTCTTACGTTTAAATCAGATTGTGCATTAAAACGATCCTCTGGCACCTCACTTAACTCATCTAATACAATCAGAGAAAAATTGTTTGAGCTAGGATTATATTCAAATCGTCCTGAAAAGGATTTACGATTCCTAGAACGCACTTGATCCACAGAAAATTCTTCGTGGTTGAATGTACCTCGAGCCTGCACAAACCAATCTTTATGCTCTCTCTCAGTTAAATTAAAGGAAAACCCGGTGTTTACTATTGAGCCAGACGTAGCGGGCATAGATTCTAAAATATTATCGCTCAACCTATAATTAGCGTTTAAACCGTATTGGTATTCAAGAGCCACTATGCAATTGCAAGTAAACAGAAAAATAAAAAATGATATAAATATAGCTCTATTACATGTTCGCATAGTTAAAACCCATCTAATACAACGCCTAAAAGTTTTTTTCCCCCGATAGCTGATACAGCGTGCCGTATCTCATCCATTAAGCACTTGCCATACGGAACTACTAATATGACTTTATCACATAAATCCATCAAAGTTCTCGTTTCAGCCGAATGATTGATGCTCGCCGAATCCACTATCGGGTACCGTTCAGGATACCGATTTTTCAATTCACCAAATAGGTTATTCATTTTAGATGAAGTGAAATATTCTGCGGCATTAACGTTTATGTTACCCGTCGGTATAATTCTAAGTCGAGGAATCTTACTTTCACACAAGATTTCAGAACAAGTCAAATCATTTGAGTTGAGATAATCGACTAAACCATTTGAGTAATCACAGCCAAATCGTTTCGCCAAAGAAAGGCTTTCTATATTCGCATCTATCAACAAAGATGTTTTGCCCTCATCCATAGCTATCACAGCTGCTAAATTTGATGCAACCGCACCTGCCTCAGGATAAGAAACCACGGGCGTAACCAATGTCGTGAAATTTCGGTTTGTTGATGCGAATAACTTACTTCTTAAGTTTCTATATTTGTTTAACAAAGATGTGTCTTTCATATTAGGATGAACGATTCCTAGCCTTACAAAATCGCTACGGGAAAAATCATCTAATTGTCGCATATTGTTAATATGTTTTTTGGCGTCGTTTACCCTAAATTCGTCTTTATTCGAAATTTCATCTGTAACGCATTCTGAAATATTAGCTCGTTCTAGATAAGGATTAGGATCAGTGACATCCAAATCTTCTAGTTTTTGTCGAGATTTTAAGAATGCTGATTCGATAAGACTCATGAAATACCTGTGATTTTCTGATAAATATGAAAGCCGTATAAAGACCACATAGACAATATTATTATTCCAATTATTGCCAACTTTGTATAAATTGCTCTTTCTTTATCTGGCGTTAACATTAAGTAGACAGAAGCTAAAACGGGCAATTCTAATTCTTGAGAAATATGTCTCACACTACGAGCTTTTTGATCCATTAAACTCAACAAAAAAGCTACACCAAAGGGAAGTGTTAAAGATATTATTATTCCAGCCATGATTATATGTGCAAACCTAATTCCTTTTGGGTTAACGGGCATTGATGCAGATTCTTGGATTTTTACAGAAAGTCCTTGGTTCTTAATATCAATATTCATAGAAACAAATGCATTCTCTCGTTGCACTAAAAGTCTTTGATACATTTGCTGATTCACTTCATAATCCCTATTTAACTCGGCTATTTCAGTTTTCACATCATTAATGTCGTCTCGCGTTTTTCTTTCTTTTACGAGAAGCTTACTTAGCTGTTCCTTTCGGGATCCTAAGGACGAAATCTTAGCTTTAGTTTGCAGAGAGCTTCTTCTCAACTCTTCTGCCAATGGCCCTTCTCGTAATTCCGAACGCATTTGTGTTGAACCAGATTCGCGCGCTTTTAGCTCTTTAGCGATTTGCTCAGTTAACACTAATATTTGGTTTTTGAGCTGAATTATATCGGGATAATTATCCATATAAGTCAAGCGTAAGTTTGCTAATTGTTCATTCAGCGCTTGTTTTCGAGTACTCAGTCGATTTTCCCTAGCAAAGCTAGCGGCGTTAATCATACCGCCTTCGCCTGCTAGTTGCGCTATCAATGCTTTAAGCTTAGACTCTTCTTCGAACAACTCCAGACTCACAACCTCTATCTGGCGCTTGAGATCAAGAACCCTCGCATCGGAGGCTGTTTCTGCTGCAATAGATGCGTCTACGTTAATTGCACTAAATTTCTTGATGGCTGCATTTACATCTTGTAGTTTTTTATGATATGTTTCGGCTTGACTATCAATGAAATCAAATGCCTCTCTACTTTCAGCCTGTTTACCCTTAAGACTCTCCTCGATAAATATTTTAGTCATTAATTCAGTGGTTGTAAAAGCGCGTCTTGGTTCAGAGTCCACGTAGCTAATACGAAGAAGATTTTCCCCTACATTAGAAAACGTCGTGTTTTTCTTAATGTCCTCTATCATCAAATCTTTTTCTTGAGCATTTGGAATATCATCAAACCATCCGGCTGAAGCCAAAATTTTCTCCATAGAATGTCTACTGTGTACAGACTCTCTAGCGATTCTAGTTCTATCGGAAGCACTTGCTGTTACTGCTGTTCCTTGCATTAAAGGATTTAATATATTTTGCTGATCTATCCTTATAGTGCTCGAAGAAGTGTAAATTTTTGGCCAGTTTAATGCCAAGAGAAGAAATACAAGCGAACTAATGATAAACAAGCAAGAAACTAAAACCTTTCGTTCCCATGATTCCCGAAGCAATCTTCGTATAAATTCAGCTAAAGTTAAATCCACTTGTTTACTTACCTAAAAAGATCGTTCTGGAATAGACAGTATATCACCCGGTTCAATGGCAATATTTGTTTCCATTTTACCATCGTTTAATATGTCAAATAATTCAATATTGATTGCAACAACTTTCCCGGAAATCTTTCTAAAAAGCTTAGTACTATTAGCCGATGCAAATTGGTTCAATCCCCCAGCCTCTAGCACTACATCCAAAACCGTCATACCCTGTCTAAAATTCATCGAGCGTGGTGTCATTACAGCCCCGGTAACACGAACTCGGGATAAAAACTCATGACTTCTTAATTGAACCAAAATGACTGCAACGTGTGGATCTCGGATAAACTCTTGCAACCTAGTCGTAATTTCAGCCGAAACATCTAGTGGCGTCTTGCCACCAGCAAGCACTTCACCAACTAACGGAACAGATATTTTGCCATCAGGTCTCACTGGTACTGTTATTGATAAATCTGGATGCTTCCAGACATTTACCTGAACCTGATCATCCACGCCTATGTAGTATTCGTCCACAAGAATTTTTTTATTTTCACTAGCGTCCGACACATAACTAATTGTATCTGGCAAGTTGCTACACGCAGTCAAAATAACAATACAACAAATCAAAACAATACTTTTCATAGTTCCCCCAAAGCGTTCATTCTATTTTCAACAAATAATTACAGAGCTAGTAGACTGTTCTCATCTAGCTCCTTTTCCAAATAATACAACTTCCACCGTTTGCAACAATATTAGCATATCCATAAGTATAGAATGATTCTTAACATAGTAAAGATCATACTGAAGTTTATTATTCGCATCTTGCTCGTCTGCACCATATGGATATTTCAATTGGGCCCAACCAGCTAGGCCTGGTTTTACTCTGTGTCTTGTGGAATAAAAAGGGAACTTGCTTGACAATGCTTCCACAAATTCTGGTCTTTCCGGGCGAGGCCCCACCATACTCATATCGCCCTTCAAAATATTAAGCATTTGTGGTAATTCATCAATCCTAACTTTTCTTATGAAACGACCAATTAGAGTCACTCGAGGATCGCCTCTACTTGCCCATTGTGCTTTTCCATCAATTTCTGCACCAACAACCATGCTCCTAAACTTCAGTAGTTGAAAAGGCCTGCCATTATATCCTACTCTTTCCTGACGATAAAATATTGGACCTGAGAATCGATTCTCAACCCAAATCAAAAATGCCGTTATTACCAAAAACGGTAACATAAATGACAAAATTAATAGACTAGCAAAGACATCAAAAATACGGCACATAAAGCTCTCAAAGGTCCCCTGCCGACATCCATCACAAAAAATTAACCAGCTTGGGTTCAACATATCTGTTCTCAACAATCCTTTTTCCTTCTCCCAAAACGCCATGTATTCTAGGACTTCAATGTTAGTTAGCTTACAATCAAGCAAATCATCAACGGGCACTTTTTTTCTTCTATCACCGATCGCCACTACTATTTCATCAATTTCATACTCTAGACAATAAGCCACTAACCTCTCACCGGGTTTTACAATATACATTTCCGGTACTTTCATTTCTTCATCACCCGTATCTACGAACCCGTGAATTACGTAGCTTGCATAACGAGGCGATAGAGCTCTATTTTTGTTATCAATGGAGACGCCATTCCATGTTTCACTAGTACTTTCATCAAACTGAATAATATCAGCAGCTAACTTGCCTATCCCTAAGACTAAGATCTTTTTTCTTAGAGAATTCCCATCAATGATTCGAAATAGAATAACTCTTAAAATAGTTATTCCAACTACAGAAGCAGCTAATGCGTATGCGGTGACTCCGCGTCCAATTAAGCTGTCTGGAAATACATAATAAACTAACACAAGACCTATAGTGCCCAGCACTAAACTAATTGACACTCTCAAAATAGTATAAGGTAAAATATGTCGCCCCTGAGTTCCGGGAGCTTGGTATTGCCCCATAGCGACCATTCCGAGAATCATCGTGAAAGCGAATATTACAGCCTTGAAAGGGAGATTATGAATATCTTCTGGTTGAAAGTTTACAAAATCGAAGCGTAGAAAAAAACCAATGTAAATGGACAAAAATAGGAAAACAAACTCCGAAAGTATGAGAAAGACAAACGGCGTTCTTATGTGATGATTAAACAATCTGACAGTTGCCATACTACGGTGTCCCTTGGCCTCTTTCTCCGGGCTCCCTACATTAGAAGCCTAATCGGTGAATGTTACGGCGCGCCTTAGTGGTAGTCAAGAAAAAGCGCCTAACTCTTATTATTCTACCAACCAGTAATTTCCTTAAGCGCAGATCCAATATCAGCCAAGCTTCTAACAGTCTTAACCCCAGCATCTTCCAATGCAGCAAATTTCTCATCTGCAGTCCCTTTTCCGCCGGAAATAATCGCTCCAGCATGACCCATTCTTTTTCCAGCAGGAGCTGTCACGCCAGCAATGTAGGAAACCACAGGTTTTGTAACATTAGCTTTAATAAAGGCTGCTGCTTCTTCTTCCGCAGTTCCTCCGATTTCTCCGATCATTACAATTGCTTCAGTCTTAGGATCATCTTGGAACATTTGCAGAATATCGATGAAATTTGAGCCTGGAATTGGATCGCCACCTATACCTACGCAGGTTGATTGTCCGAACCCTGCATCTGTCGTTTGTTTTACTGCTTCATAAGTGAGCGTTCCAGAGCGTGAAATAATCCCAACTCTTCCAGGTTTGTGTATATGACCGGGCATTATACCTATTTTACACTCACCGGGCGTGATGACACCGGGGCAATTAGGACCAATTAATTGAACCCCTAGTTCATCACACTTCACTTTCGCATCCAACATATCAAGTGTAGGGATTCCCTCTGTGATACAGACAATCAGTTTTATTCCGCCATTTGCCGCTTCGAGGATTGAATCCTTACAAAATGGCGCTGGCACGTATATTACTGAAGCCTCGGCGCCAGTTTGCTCAACCGCTTCTTTAACTGTGTTGAACACAGGTAAACCCAAATGCGTCTGACCTCCTTTACCGGGTGTTACGCCACCCACCATCTTGGTTCCGTATTCGATCGCTTGCTCAGAATGGAAAGTCCCTTGTGAGCCGGTAAATCCTTGGCAAATAACTTTGGTGTTTTTATCAATTAGTATGCTCATTTATTTACCCTCCGCAGCGTCAACCACTTTTTGTGCTGCATCCGCTAAACCACTTGCTGCAATGATATTTAAACCACTATCTGCTAAAACTTTTCGACCTTTCACGGCGTTGTTGCCTTCAAGTCTTACTACCACTGGTACTTCTACGCCAACTTCTTCAACCGCGCCAATAATACCCTCTGCAATCAAATCGCAGCGTACAATTCCACCAAATATATTAACTAGAACCGCTTTTACATTGTGGTCACTTAAAATGAGTTTAAATGCTTCAACCACACGCTCTTTGGTCGCACCGCCCCCGACATCTAAGAAATTAGCAGGTGAACCACCATGTAAATTTACGATGTCCATAGTGCCCATCGCTAGACCTGCGCCGTTAACCATGCAACCGATGTTGCCATCTAAGGCGACATAATTTAGCTCAAAAGATGCTGCTAAAGCTTCTCTTTCATCTTCTTGGGAAGGATCGTGCATATCTCTTAGTTTTGGGTGCCTGTAAACAGCATTTCCATCTATGCCTATTTTTGAGTCTAGACAGTGGAGATCTCCCGCAGCGGTGATAACTAAGGGGTTGATTTCTAACAAAGCTAAATCTAAATCATGGAATAATTTTGAGAGCTGCATGAATATATGGGTGAATTGCTTAACTAATTTACCCTCTAAACCCAATTTAAAAGCTAATTCTCGTCCTTGATAGGGTTGAGCACCCACCAATGGGTCAATTGCTGCTTTATGAATTTTTTCAGGCGTTTCTTCTGCTACTTTTTCTATTTCAACGCCGCCTTCAGTAGACGCCATAAACACGACTCGACGCGTTGAACGGTCAACTACCGCGCCTAAATAGAGTTCGTCAGCGATGTCAGTACAGTCTTCTACAAGAATTTTAGAAACAGGTTGTCCTTTTGCGTCTGTTTGATAAGTGACCAGATTCTTTCCTAACCACTTCTTGGCAAATTCTTTGGCTTCTTCTTTACTAGTAATTAATTTCACTCCGCCCGCTTTTCCGCGCCCTCCGGCGTGTACCTGGGTTTTGACGACCCATTTATCTCCGCCTATTTCAGCGGTTGCCTCAGCGGCGGCTTTTGGGGAATCGACAGCAATTCCGCCGGATACAGGCAGGCCATATTCCTTAAAAAGTTGTTTACCTTGGTATTCATGCAAATTCATGATTTGTTTCCTAGATTTCTAAAAGTTATAGAGTGATTTTTGATAAACGGAATCGTATACAAATTATTTATATAAGAATAGTCTATATACTAAAAATTGATAGCTTTGTTAACGTCCATAAAGATTAAACGCAAAGAAATATTCACCACGGAGATACGGAGGGCACGGAGAAGAGATCTTTGTAGTTTTTCCTTTCCGTTCCTGTCTTTTTCTAGCTCCTTGAATCACGTACCCCGTTCCTTGTATTTATCCTAAGTCCTAAGCTCTAAGCTCTAAGCTCTAAGCTCTAAGCTCTAAGCTCTAAGCTCTAAGCTCTAAGTTCTAAGTTCTAAACCCTAAACACTCAAACCACAGAGGGCACCGAGAAAAGAATGATAATTAGCCCGGATCAGGAGCCACTCCCCAACCTTCTCCGTTGCTACCTCTCGAAATACAAATACAGGTAGAAGCGCGCCTCTCGCCGCTAAAAATGCTTAATTCGAACTATTTGTGCCTAATCAATAGCACTTTGTAGCCAAACATCGCTTTCCCTAAAAGGACCTACTCTTGGCGCAGCGAGACGCAGCTCCTACAGAAAAGTCTATTGTTTCAATTATATTGTGACAAACCTATAGAAATTGCCACGTCGTCCTTCCTCGCAATGACAAATGATAGCAACAACAGAGTTAGAAGTTGATCAACTACTTAAAACTGAAATGATAATAGTTGACCCGGATCAAGAGCTACTCCCTAGTGGGAACGCTAAGGGCTTTTTTGCGTTCTTTTTCAGCTCTTGGAAAAAGAATGTCGCAGTCAGAGCGCAGCGCTGCGAAACATTTTTTATTAGCCAAACATCGCGTCGCAGCGAGACGCAGCTCCTACCGAAAAATCTGTTGTTTCAATTATATTGTGCCAAACCGATGGAGATTGCCACGTCGTCCCTCCTCGCAATGACGGATTTTTTTAAGTGTTAGCCCCTCAGAGAATAGAAACAGAATGTCAGAAAATTAGCCCTATACCCCACGATTAAGCATCATCGAACGAATATGACCAATTGCAGCAGTTGGATTTAGTCCTTTAGGACAAACACTGACACAATTCATGATCCCTCTACATCTAAATAAACTATAAGCATCATCTAAATCTTCTAATCGCGATTCAGTTTCTGTATCACGACTGTCGATGATAAATCGATAGGCTTGCAAGAGCCCAGCTGGCCCAACAAATTTATCGGGGTTCCACCAAAAGGAGGGACAAGAAGTAGTACAGCATGCGCATAAAATACACTCATATAGTCCATCAAGCTTTTCTCTGTCTTCTGGCTTTTGTAAATGCTCTCTAACTGGCTGCTCGTCATTATTAATTAAATAAGGTCGGATTTTCTCGTATTGACGATAAAATTGGGTCATGTCCACAACGAGGTCACGTATTACGGGTAATCCTGGTAATGGGCGCACCGTTATTTTACTTCCTTTTAACGATGACAGAGGGGTTACGCATGCCAATGCGTTCTTTCCATTTACATTAACTCCGTCAGATCCACAAACGCCTTCGCGACAGGAGCGTCTAAAACCGATACTTGGATCCTGTTCTTTCAGTAGAATTAGTGCGTCCAAAAGCATCATGTCAGAGCCTGCTTCCATTTCAAGCTGATAATCCTTCATGTAGGGCTTTTTATCTGTATCTGGATCGTACCGATATATGGAAAATTTCATAATTAGTAGGTCCTCGCTTTTGGTGGAAAAGCATCTACTGTTAGTGGAGCCATATTCACTGGTCTTCTGTCCATTTCATGCGTTTCAGGGTAATACAAACTATGAGTCAGCCAATTTTCATCATCACGTTCGGGAAAATCTTCTCGACTGTGCGCGCCGCGGCTTTCTTCTCTGAAATTGGCAGCTTTTGCGGTTGCTCTGGCAATTGCCATCAAATTATCTAACTCTAAACACTCTATCCGCATGGTATTAAACGCTTTCGATTTATCTGGCAAGACTGCCGCTGAGAGCCTTTTTGCAACCGCCTCTAATTCATTGGCGCCTTTTTCCATTAAATCGCCGGTTCTGAACACCCCAAAGTTATTTTGCATGATTTGTTGCATATCAGCCCTTACTTTAACCGGATCTTCACCATCACTTGCACTTGCACCAACGCTTGCATCTGACTCTTCCCAGCGATTCGCTCTAGCCATTGCAGTGTCAACATTTGCATCGGTAAATTCATTTTGTGGAAGACCACCAGCTAATGATTCTTCTAAATGTATACCAGCGGCTCGCCCAAATACCACTAGATCCAATAATGAATTGCCGCCTAGTCGATTAGCACCGTGTACAGAAACACAAGCCACTTCTCCGACTGCATACAACCCATCAACAATATGTTCATCTTTGCCTGGTTTTTTCGTGATCACCTGTCCAAATTTATTGGTAGGAAGACCTCCCATCATATAATGACAGGTTGGAACTACAGGAATGGGTGCTTCAGCCGGATCAACGTGAGCAAAAGTCTTGGACAGCTCCATGACTCCCGGCAATCTTTTGTTCAGTGTTTTTGCACCCAAATGGTCAAGTTTTAACATCACATGATCGCCATTAGGACCGCATCCGCGCCCTTCTAAGATTTCTTTAGTCATGGAACGCGCAACCACGTCTCTACTGGCTAAATCTTTGGCGTTGGGTGCATAGCGCTCCATAAATCGTTCGCCATCTTTATTAATGAGGTAACCGCCTTCTCCGCGGCAACCTTCTGTGACTAAAACGCCTGCACCGTGAATTCCTGTAGGGTGAAACTGCCACATTTCAATG
>Ga0256847_1000617_pt1 | contig 21536 bp, 18 predicted proteins | sample TeddybearmetaG_FD_189099 | JGI IMG/M metagenome (GOLD analysis project Ga0256847, IMG submission 189099) | Hydrothermal vent microbial communities from East Pacific Rise, Pacific Ocean - Teddybear | ecosystem: Environmental > Aquatic > Marine > Hydrothermal vents | place: Pacific Ocean: East... | reverse complement strand
ATGCTGGTCTGCGACGGCTAACATGTCATCAATGTAACCAGGCATAAAGCTGAGATCACCGTAGTCGATAATTTTAAGTTTTTCACGAAGATCAAAACCGTGGGGCCAGATGTCACCAAGGGCACCAGTGAGAGTCATTTGTTCCCGTATCGCCCGAGGTCCCAGCCTTGCTCCAGGACGATTCAGAGTGCCCAAATCCAGTGGAATGCCATATACCGCAATATCCACCTGGTTGATATCTCGTGTTGCTTCAGTTCGCCAGAAGGTCGTGTGCCCCTGATAAGGTACGATTTCGAGAAAATTATCATTTTTAATGTCGACCATGTGAATCTGCCTCAGGGTGCCATAACAATATCGAGGATGCGTTTTTTTACTTCCTCATCTAAGCCTTCAAACTCTTCATGATGGGGTTTGCCTTCGCCAACAACCAGAACCAAGCCTTCTAGAAGCATGGCAATAATTACTGCACGATGTGCAACCGCTTTTTCGCCAAGGCTTGGATTCATCGCGCGAATAAGGCCAGCAAAGTTGGCTCGGTGTAGGGTGTACCCTGAATCCAACGCAGCAGCTGCATCTTCATCGTGGGAAGCAAGGGCCCATAATTCGGGGAAGAATCGACTGGTGAATGAGCTGCGCGAATCCCTCAGAAGATAGTCAATAACAACCAGCAATTGATCTCTTGGTGTACTGATGTGTTCCTGTTCGAATATCCTTGAATACTGTTCCTCGTAATAGGTGTGCACGGTGTATTCAATAGCGGAGGTGAGCAATTCTCGTTTGGTGGGAAAATAGCGCTGCAATGATTTGAGGTGCAACTCTGATTCAGCTGCAATCCGGCGTAGTGTAAACTTAGCATATCCCTCTTCAGCCAGTACTTTCCGAGCGGATTCAAGAATTTTAATCTTGCGTTTTGCTCTTTTGGGGGTGTCGGTGCTGCTCTCGGTCCTCGATTTTAGCCATACCAACTCTGCGGATCTTTGTGTGTCATTCATATTCTGTCAATTGTTCGTCTTGTGAAGGTTTAGGTGAAAACCGTCGTACGACGCTAATATTACAATAGTTTCAGTAAGAAGCAAACCCTCTGAATTTATAACCAATTTGTTCATCTGTCTGACGTAGAACCGAACTTCAATTTCGCATCAGCGACCGATTAACAATATATCTTATTTAAAAACAATAACTTACAAATATTCGAGAACAGCTAAGGTGCAAGAAATTCGCTTACACCTGAACAAATTAAACACTCTACCAGACTGATATGGATGATTTTACCTGCCAAAAACACTTGAACGAATATAATAATTATGTTTATTATGTCGTCAATTGACGTCACTAAGTCAATATATTGCACAACATTATCCACAAGGATAAAGGGGAACTGTAATGAACCACGTACAAAGGGCTGGCACCCAAATCCTTCAAATGTTATTAGTCGTATCGATGTCGTCACCGTTTTTAACTCCAATAGCAGCTGCTGGTCTAATTGAAGAAATTGTAGTGACGGCACAGAAACGGGAGCAGGGCATTCAAGAGGTTGGCATCGCCATCACGGCTTTCTCAGGTGACCAGATGCGTGAATTGGGGCTAACTGATCCGGACAAACTGGATATGCACGTGCCTGGACTAATGATTACCGGATTACCGTCAACAGCAACGAGCGTGTATACGCTACGCGGTTCTACACAGCTTGATTTTGCAGATCACCATGAACCGCCGGTGGCAGTTTACGTAGATGGTGCATATAACAGTTTCCTTGGTGCAGTGGGGCAGAGTTTTTTTGATCTGGATCGGGTAGAAGTATTGAAAGGACCGCAAGGTACCTTGTTTGGTCGCAACGCCACGGGCGGCCTGGTACATCTCGTAACCAATCAGCCCAGCCAGGAGTTCGACGGTTTTATCGAGGTAGGTGCCGGAGAATATGGCATGTTTAGAGCAGAAGGTGGAGTTGGTGGTGCGCTTTCTGACACGGTCTCAGCCCGCTTGTCCGGACTATTCAGCAAAAACGATGGTTTTGTGGAAAGCTTGTCAGGTGGCAGTGATCTTGCTGTCACAGAAACCCAGAACTTACGGCTGCAATTTTTGTTCGAGCCAAGTGACGATGTTAATTTCCTCCTGTCAACGCGGTACAACAAAGACCCATCGTCTAACACCATTGGGTATCACCCGCGGAGTGTGGCACTGAATTTCCCGGAATTATCGGGTGCGGATCTTGCGGCAATCACCAATGGCGTCTCCGAGCTGCTCGGCATACCAAACGATCCAGCCATTATCTTCCCGGCAGTCGGTCAGGGTGACGGCTTAATTCGCCACGCGACAGGGCAGGATTTTATTGATAGCTGCTCACACCCTTTGAGCGTTGGTTTTTTTGCGCCTGGTGGTGTTGATTGTTTCGGTGTCAGCGTAGGGGACGATGATCCTTTAACCGCTCTCGTTGATCAAAAAGGCGAATTTGAGAGGGAATACTGGGGGGTTACCGGGACCCTGAACTGGAATGTGGGCGAAATGGAACTGGTAGCCATTTTCGACTATCAAACACTGGACAAGTTTTACCTGGAAGACACCGACAGCACCCCAATTCAGTCCCTGGACTTTTTTCAATACGCAGACTCTACACAACTGTCAGCAGAATTTCGCATGCACTGGCAGTCCGAAAGTGCTACTTATGTTGCCGGTGCTTATTACCTGGATATAGACGGTGACTTTCGTTCCGGTTTGAATTTGAGCCAGGGTCTTGGCTTTTCAATTGATAACAACTACAAAACCAAAACAGAAAGTTATGCCTTTTTCTTCCAGGGAGAATGGAACCTTTCTCCTGAGTGGACTGCAATTGCTGGAATCCGATGGACAGAAGACAAGAAGAAGGCAACACTTATTCCAGGTTGTGAATGGGCCATCTTCGGTGATCCTGATTGTAGTGCCCTGCTACTCCCGTTTCTTGGATTTGCGGGTACTTCCGTTCAGGAACTTGGCTACGACCTGAAACGTAGTGAGGGCGACTATTCCGGAATTCTCGAGCTCGACTGGCACCCAAATGATGACTGGCTGGTATATGGCAAGGTTACACGGGCCAACAAGGCAGGCGCTTTCAATGCTGGCGCGGTGGCTCTCTACACGCCTTCTCAAGCGGAATTTGATGGCGAGGTTCTCACTTCATTTGAGGTCGGGTTCAAATCTACATTAGCTGACGGTACCACGCGCCTGAATGTCGCTGCCTTTGTGTATGATTACCAGGACTTCCAGACTTTTACGCAGGTTGGTCCATCACTGGTGGTTTTTAATATAGACGCGAAAGTGAAAGGTGCGGAGATAGAGCTGGTGACAAACCCTGCAGAAGGATGGGAGTTTTTGTTGGGGGTGTCTTTACTGGATGCTGAAGTACAGAATCTGTCCTATGGTGCTGGTCTCGTTGGAGATGTACCAATGACCAACTCGCCAGATATTACACTTAATGGAATGGGGCGTTACCAGTGGTCAATGTTCGGTGGTACGGCAGCAGCACAAATAGATTTTGGCTATGTCGACGATCGTAATTTGAATGCAGTGCCACACCCTGCTCTCGTCGCAGATGCTTATACTGTGTTCAATGCCCGACTCAGCTTTACAAGTGCCAGCGAGCGCTGGCAGGCTGAGATATGGATAGAAAACTTTACCGACGAGGAATACGTTCCTACTGCGTTTGATCTGGCAGCTTTTACGGGTGTAGCAGTTGACACCTATGGCCTTCCACGGTGGGTAGGAGCAACGTTCCGGTACTATTGGAATTAGGTAACGCTTTTGAAACCACAATGGCGGGAGTTGTTAGCCTTAGGCAGTGCGTACAGCCTCGCCACCGCGGTATTTAATATTGCACCGCTGTTGATTGGCATGCTTATCTCCGTTGTTGGATTGATGGAAGCACAAGCGGGTCTCTTAATGACTCTTGAACTGGTGGCCATGTCCGTCGTTGCTTTCGTTCTTGCTCCCTGGGGATCACGTTTTAGCAATAAAACGGTGTTAGTTCTTTGTGTGGTACTGGCACTTGCAACAAATGCACTTGCAGCGACAAATATCAGTTTTGAAGCCCTGGTTAGTTTAAGAATTCTCGCTGGGGTCAGTGGCGGTTTCCTATTGCTGGCTGTCAACACACGTATTGCCGCACACGCCGAACCTGTTCGACTCTACGGTCTGGTAGTAGTAGCGACTACAGTTGTCGGCGCCATGTTACTTGCTCTGATTCCAGCGCTTGTACTATCGTTTGGTATTGCTGGTGCTTACGGCACGCTTGCAGTGCTTTGCGCAATTGTAGTTCCGTTGGTAGCAATGATACCCGCACTGCAGACCGATGAAGCTTCGACATTGTTGGACGACAAGGTACCATTATCTATTTCGCGCTTACAAATCGTAATGTTACTTTCGGCAGTGTTTATGATTCAGTTTGCTCAATCGGGATTTTATTCTTTTTCCGAACGCTTTGGGGTTGAATCAATAGGTTTGTCCACGGAAGAGATGGGTGTATTGCTCGCAATTGGCTATCTCGGCGCTATCCCTGGATCCGCGTTAGCGGCATGGCTGGGTTACCGATTTGGTCGTATCAGCCCTTTGTTATTGAGCTTGTTAGTTTTTGCGTTAACCGTAAATGTAGCAGTATTTGCAGACCATAGGCTGGTTTTTTCTGCAGCGTTCATTGCACTCAATTTTTCCTACTTTTTTAGTATTCCATATCAATTGGGCATCGCCGCCGATCTGGATCACACTGGGAAGTTAGCCAGCGCCAGCATCGGAGTTTTCTTTTTTGGCCTCGCAGGCGGACCTTACTTAGGCGGTTTTCTGGTCAGTAATTTTGATTACGCAAGCCTAGCAATCAGTATCAATTTTGCGGTCGCGATTGGTATGGTCATTTACGTGTGGATCCAGAGACACAGCGATATTGTTCAAACGTAGTGCAAAGTTACTCATAATTAGGAAGTTTGGCGAACTTATCCATGAGTACACCTCCATTCTCCAGGTGACCTGTCAAATTACTTTTTAAAAGCCAACTGAAAGTTACTCGAATAGGTGTAGCCCAGTTGATAGCTGATTTGTTGCAGGGTGAGCGGAGTTTCTTTCAAATACTGGCACGCAAGTTTCATCCTTACATCCAATAGTATTCGCTTGTAATTGGCTTTGTTTTTGGCCAGATGCCATCTCAAATTCGACGTGGAAATACCGAGAGCAACCGCAGTTTCATTCAAGCTTTTCATTGGGGAATCGCTGGTTAACAAATAGCTTCTAACTTTCTGCACCCAATCGTCACCCTGGTTTAACTGAGCCAGAATCATCTGGCATCTGTCAGCCAGCATTGGCGCAAGCATCTCGTCCGTTGATTCAAGCACACTGTTCGTCCAACTTGCAGGTAATTGAAACTGCGCCGTAGACTGGTTAAATTTAACCTGACAACCTCCCTTCCTTCTGTAGTCTTCCCTTGTAGTAGGACAATCGTGTGGCAAACTCAGAATACAGTGGGACATGTTTGCAGAAGGGAGCAGATCCTTTACAAAACGAATTTGTGCACCTAGTTCGGATTCTGTAATGAATGGATCAAGCCTACGTCTCCGATCAAGTTCACAGAGTTTTAGGGTTATCCACTTTTCAGTTTGGGAAAATTGATACGCAAGTTTGGATGTGTTGGAGATAATATTTAGAAATCGCAGTTGTACTTCTATTGCCTCGGATAAATTTCTGGCACTCGCGGTAGCAAGCCCCACTACGCCGTAGTCAGATATCCTGATTCTGCACCCGAAATCAAAGCCCAGCCCTGGTAACTTGTAGTCTCTCGTTAATTTATGAATCGCCAGGTAAAAATCATCCAACGTGGCTCCAGTTTCATAGCCAGGAGGAAGCACTTTTGGAAAACGCGCTGCCAAAGCCTCTTCAAGCCGTTGAAAATAGCGTCTTGCTACAAAACCGGGAGTGGAACTAGCCAACAATTTCTGTAGAACCTTTTCCTGAAACTCTTCATGGACCTCTAGCGGAAATCATATCACAACCATCAGAAATCATATAACTATAGGAAGCATTGTGGATTAGAATATACGCATCCACAAAAGCGGAGCATAAATATGCGTGTAGACACCACAACATCCTACAAACTGCCAGCAGAAGCGTATTTCGATCAAGCCTGGTTAGATAGAGAAAAGCTCAACATCTTTGGTGGCAGCTGGCTCTTTGCGGGCCTTGAATCAGAACTCCCAGAACCGGGGTGTTACAAAACGGTTTGTGCAGGATTTGATGAGTTAATGGTTGTCCGTGACCGAACCGGAAAACTGAATGCCTTTCATAATACCTGCCGCCATCGGGGTGCCAGACTGGTAAGTGGTACAGGAAAATGTAGCACTTTTGTTTGCCCTTACCACAAGTGGGGTTACGGTTTGGATGGCAATCTTCGAGGTGTTCCCAGGCGTGATCAATTTACTGACCTAAATCTTGAAGAACTTGGGTTGCACATCGCCAGTGTAGAAAGCTGGATGGGACTTCTCTTTGTTCATACAGATGAAAACCCGGCGGTAGGTTTTACTCAATGGTCGACCGGTCTCGCAGACGAACTGTCAGCTTTCAAGGTTAATGAACTGGCGTTGTTAAGGCGAGAAAGTTTTACTTTTGAAGCCAATTGGAAACTCTATATTGAAAATCATGTTGACTGGCTGCATCTGTGGTATGTGCATTCTGAAACACTGGGCTCATACACTCATGAATATGATCAAGTCATGCAGTTTGGATCAAATTTTTGTTCATATGATGCAGTCAAACCAGAGTTCGAGGAAACTGTCAAAGACGCAAATCCATTGCCAGAAATTCCATATCTTAAAAATCTTGATCAGCGGTATTCAGAAGTTGGCGCACATTTTCTTTTCCCAAACCTGCCTATTTTCACTGGCAGCAGTTTTTTTGCGCTGGCAGAGCTAATTCCCATTACACCAGAAAAATCACAGATGAACATCAGTCTACTAGGCATTCCCGGAGGAGATACTGACGCATTTATGACCGCATTTAACAAAATTACAAAGGACGAGGACGCCGCAATTATCGCCAACATTCAACAGAATGTTCGTAGCAGTCGATTTAAAGTCGGACCGCTCGCCCACACCTATGAAAGCGCGATCTCGTGTTTTCATGATCGATATCTCGACCTAATCGACGGAAAACCCAATGTCATCCAGATTAAAACAGTCTGACTTTATAGGAGTTTGGCAGCGAGAGTCCCTCTCGGTAGAAAAGGGAGAAGCGTACGAAGATTCTAATGTGCTCTGGCTACTCGCCGGTGATTATTATGCAGACCTTCGCTGGCCGAAACCCGGTGAGGACCAGGTAGAGCCTTCAGCCTTTGCTGGCAGAGCCTATTGGAATTCACCGAGAATGCAATTTGATCATGAAATTGACATGACCAATGAATTTTCTCAGGACGTTGGTACCCTCGTCCTTTCAAATGGCAAGTTGATTGAGCATGGTGAAATTGTGATTGAGGGTAATACCATCCGATTCGAGGAAGTATGGGTCCAGCTTGACAAGAGCGAAACGCACAATTGTCAGGTCGCTAGAAAATCGGGAAAGAATAGTTTCGGATATATTGTCCGTGTTAGCCGATATGCAATTGCTATGGAAGAGACAGGTGATTCGTTCAACGCTGGTGCATGGAAATACGAAAACAACGGATGGGCATCGCTCTTTGGTATTGGCAGTTCGGACTTTCTGGCCAGCATGCTGCTCTCGCTTAATACCAAATCATTGCCTCTCTACTGGCAGATAATAATCTAACAAAGGAAAAATGATGGACTACCACTGGTACGATATCGTCGGGAATATTGGCGTGCTCACAAATATGTGTGTTATTGCGACAAGTCAACGAAACCTCATCCGGTAGGGAAATGTCAGCATTGGTTAGCTCCAGCAACGTTGTAATCGCCATCAGGTCGTTTCCGCAGATAATTATGGTTATGTCTTTTTGTATTGTTGCACTCAAAGTTTCGTCGGTTAACGTCTTAGAATCAGTGCTGCTGAGCAACCCGAAGTAGACGGCAGGGGAACCATAGATGTCGGCAGATTGGCGGAATTGATTGGGGTAAATGGGAACCCGCTGGACGATATCACGCTGCTTGACGACATCTTCCTACCGACGTTGGACGTGATTACTGCCAGGCTGTCATAGATACCGACCAGCTAACCGGTCAACTCTTCGAGCGTCAGAAATAAGTCGACAACTAAAGTTATCAAGGGTTTGTATTCCGGCAGCTGTTGAACCTCATACAATACGTTTCGGTTCGATACAGAGTAGTCGGCATGGGTACGATGAGTGTCACACCATAGATCGCTATCTTTCGCTTCAGATTGTAGGCCAGCACGTGCAGACTCATTTCGGTACTGACCCGGTCCAGGGTTTTTGTTAGAAAGTGAGTCGATCCCATCCACGCTTTGAGCGTGCGGAACGGATGTTCAACCATGGCACGTCGTATGCGCATCATGTCCGGGTGCTCCGCCAGGCGTGCTTTCGCCGCTTCCACCGTCGCTTCATGTTCCCACCGACTCACTCGTCGGTAGTCACTGGGTGCGCACTGTGACTTTATAGGGCAACGAACACAGGCCGACGACCAGTATTGGCGGATCTGTTTACCGGCTTCTTCGCGTGTGAAGCGATAGATCAGTCGTTCACCAGCCGGACATTGGTATTCATCGTCTTTGGCGATGTAGTGGAACTCTCGTCGAACAAACTCACCTTTGCCGCGTTTGCCCGAGGTGTCCGACTTCTTCACGAAGCTGGTGATATGCGCCTCATCTCAAGCCAGGATTTCTTGGGCGCGGTAGTACCCTTCATCGCCGCGATCTTGTCTTCAAGCTTTTGTGTGTTGGCTGTCGCTGCTGCCTGCTGGTCCGCACTCGCCAGTTGGTCGAGATAGCGCTCGATACAGGCTTGACCTCTAGCAAACGACGCTTCATCTTCGCGCGGGTGAAGTTGCGATCCCGGTTGTTGACGACTTTGAACTTACTGCCGTCGATGGCGACGAAGGCATCCGTTAGGAGATTCAATTTCTTGCACAACATCACGAACTCGCGGCAGACCAAGCAGATGGCCTTACCGTTGTTCTTTCGAAAGTCGGCGATGGTCTTGAAGTCTGGGGGCGAGTCGTCCGATTAGCCACATCAGTTCGATGTTGCGCTGCGCTTCGCGCTCTAAACGACGGCTAGAGTGCACGCAGTTCAGATAACCGTACACGTACAACTGCAGCATCGTTGTTGGGTGATAAGCCGGTCGACCGGTGTCGTTGGTCTGAGTTTTGAAACTCAGACCGGAGATGTCCAGGTCATCGATGAAGACATCTATAACCCGAACCGGGCTGTCTTCAGCAACATAATCGTCAAGCCGCTCTGGGAACATCGTCGCTTGCTGGCGGTCCTCACCCTCAATGAATCCGCTCATTAACTGCTACCTCACCTGGAAAGCAGTAGTATATCTAACGCAGGGTTTTCACACACCCTCGGCCACACGCGGACTATCGAACTTGAAGAACACCCAATTTGACGCTGCTTGGAATGCTAGATGGCCTGCGCAGCCAAGCCAAGGCTTCTTCTTCAGAGCAAAAGGCATTGAGTTTCACCGGGGAGTTTCTATTTGCATTATTTCCTACAGCGATATTCGCGATGACCTCGAGGTCTTCCTTCACCAGAATAGCCGTTCGCCCACCGGCTCTGCGTTGCAAGATTTCAGCGAACTTGTCGGGGACTTTCAGTATCGAGTCTCCCGTTAAGTCACGCGCGTCGAATTCCCTCAGATCCCAGAGAATGCACGCGTGAGCAGCCCAGGTAGATTGGTTTTCTGTGACGTACACAAACATTGATTCTACATCGAACCGACCTTCGAGCCTGACTGTCAGAATACCTTCGGCTGAACTGTGGGTTATGCATTTATCTTGCATGTAGTGGTACCGAGCACGGAACTCGGAAAAACTACCACAGCCGACCACATTTGCCAAGCGTACGCTAGGTGCCCTGATGAAATGGGGCCGCATCTTGGAATGCCAATATATCGGAAAGTGGCGATGTTTATCATCGGACTGAATCAGACGGAAAAGGGCAGCTATATAGGGCACATTTGAGCCGGCCACGTGAGTAAAAGTCGAGTGGCCGCTTTCGGGCGGAATCTGTTGAAAAACCCAACTCTCAACAATGAGATTAGCCTTGCTCGAACCTACAGTGCGGTTGTGATTCAGAATCAGCGCGAAGGCAATAAACTTTCACGTCTTCAAGCCAAATCGTGCACGTGTGACCCAATCTGTTATCCAGAACAGTGTCGGGTTAGTGGTTACTTACGGGGAAAGGTATTAGAGAGTGGCTCCGCCTGCTGGGCTCGAACCAGCGACCCAATGATTAACAGTCATTTGCTCTACCAACTGAGCTAAGGCGGAATCGGTCAAAATCGAGAGTTGGGTATTCTAATGATGCTTGCATAACTTGCAAGGAATAATACCTATCAAAGCGTAACAAGGTAGAATGCAGGGTTCTGGCTTGATTGGATGTAAGAATGAGTGTTGCAGAAAGTGCCTTTAAGGTAGTTGCCGATTATGAGGCTGCAGGAGACCAGCCTAAGGCGATTAAAACCTTGCTGGATGGCATAGAATCTGGGCTTGCACACCAGACTCTGTTGGGGGTGACTGGCTCTGGAAAGACCTTTACCATCGCCAAGGTTATCGAATCGGTGAATCGTCCGACACTGGTTATGGCGCCCAATAAAACGCTGGCTGCCCAGCTTTATGGCGAATTTAAGCAATATTTCCCCGATAATGCGGTCGAATACTTTGTTTCCTACTACGATTATTACCAACCAGAGGCATATGTTCCCGCTTCAGACACTTATATAGAAAAAGATTCCTCGGTAAATGCGCATATAGAGCAAATGCGGCTTTCAGCGACAAAAGCCATTATTGAGCGCCGCGATACTATCATCGTTGCTTCAGTTTCAGCGATCTACGGCCTTGGAGACCCGGGTTCGTATTTAAAGATGGTATTGCATCTGGACCGTGGAGATCGTGTCGATCAACGCTACCTCCTTTTGCGACTCTCTGAACTACAATATACGCGTAATGACATGACCTTCCAGCGCGGCACTTATCGTGTACGTGGGGATGTGATAGACGTCTTTCCAGCAGAGTCTGAGCGTGAAGCGGTACGGGTGGAATTGTTTGATGACGAAATCGAAAATATTTCCACTTTTGACCCGTTAACAGGTGAGGTTCTGCGGCGATTGCCGCGTTTCACCATTTACCCAAAATCACATTATGTAACACCCCGGGATCGCTTAATGGGTGTGCTGGACGATATTAAGGAGGAACTTGCCGATCGCATGATTCACCTTACCGAAAATCATAAGCTGGTGGAGGCACAACGCCTGGATCAACGTACCCGTTTTGATCTGGAAATGATTCGGGAGCTGGGTTACTGCAGTGGAATTGAAAACTATTCACGGTATTTGTCCGGGCGGAAAACCGGGGAAGCCCCGCCCACACTGTTTGATTATCTGCCCACGGATGCTCTGCTGGTTATTGATGAGTCCCACGTTTCCGTCCCTCAGATTGGCGGGATGTTTAAAGGTGACAGGGCGCGTAAGGAAAACCTCGTGAATTATGGATTTCGCCTGCCCTCTGCTTTGGATAATCGTCCTCTGCGTTTTGAAGAATGGGAAGATTTAAGCCCTCAGACCATTTTTGTTTCGGCAACGCCGGGTAAATATGAAGCGGAACACGCCGGGCAGGTAGCAGAGCAGGTTGTGCGCCCCACCGGTTTGGTGGACCCGATTATTACGGTACGCCCTGCTTCCAATCAGGTAGATGATCTGTTTGCCCGCATCCAGGAAACCACTGCTGTGGGTGAACGTGTGCTTGTTACCACCCTTACCAAGCGCATGGCTGAGGACTTAACCGACTATCTGGATGAGCATAATATCCGCGTACGGTATCTGCATTCGGACATTGATACTGTGGAGCGAATGGAAATCATCCGTGATCTGCGTAAAGGGCTGTTTGATGTGCTGATCGGTATTAACCTGTTACGCGAAGGGCTGGATATTCCGGAAGTTTCCCTGGTTGCTATTCTGGATGCCGACAAGGAAGGTTTTTTACGATCAGATCGCTCACTTATTCAAACCATGGGGCGGGCAGCACGTAACGCTAATGGTAGAGCCATACTTTACGCAGACAAAATTACCGGGTCCATGGAGCGGGCCATGGATGAAGTGGAGCGCCGTCGCGAAAAGCAAATAGCCTTTAACGAGGCAAATGGCATTACACCCAGAACCATCCAAAAGAAGATCACCGATGTGATGGAGGGTGCCAGGGAAGATGATTCCGGACACCATGTTGCCTATGGAAGGGTGGCCACGAAAAAAATGGATTACAATGCCATTCCGGATACGCCTAAAGCGCTTGGTAAATTACTAAGCAGTCTGGAAAACAAGATGATGGAACACGCTAAAAATCTGGAGTTTGAGGAGGCAGCGCGGGTGCGGGATGAACTTAAAAGATTGCGGGAAACAGCGCTCTTAAAATAAAAAAAACACCACGTGCGCTTTCGCGCACGCAGTGCGGGGGAGGGTTCTGTTCAAGAACTTGCGTGTACCCTTAAATAGACTCGGCACAGGCAGTTTAAGTTCCGTAAAAAGTGTAAACTTTTTTACTTGTTGTTGATCTTGTCTTAATTGCGAGTGGGGGTTGTTTTGATTGTCAGGTTTTTTCTGTATTTGTTCGTCATTTTGTCCTCTTTCTACGGGGCTGCACAAAACACTTTTTCTGATTCGACTGAACAGCGCATATCCAACCATGTAGACAGTGAAATGCAACGCGCGATCGCGCTTCTGGAACAAGCGGTTAATATCAACAGTGGTTCCATGAATTTTAAAGGCGTGCGCGAAGTTGGTGCGCTGATGGGTCTGGAGTTCAAACAGCTGGGGTTCGAAACGCAATGGGTAGATGGCAAACCTTTTGGGCGGGCTGGTCATTTGATCGCATATCGACAAGGTTCAGGTCCAAAGATCTTGCTTATCGGTCACCTGGATACGGTTTTTCCGGCAAGCAGTGATTTTCAGAAATTCGAAATCTTTGATGAACATTTTGCACGTGGTCCAGGCACTACCGATATGAAAGGCGGTGACGTGGTAATGATTCAGGCTCTGCGAGCTCTGGCTGGGACCGGTGTGCTGGATGATATTTCGATAAAAGTAGTAATGACCGGTGATGAAGAGTTATCTGGTAATCCCAAAAGTCTGCGCAGTGCCGCGTTGATTAATGCCGGTAAATGGGCGGACTATGCTATTGGTTTTGAAGATGGTGACAGCAATCCGGAAACCGCGGTAATCGCCAGACGCGGTTCGTCTGGATGGCGTCTTAAGGTGGGCGGTAGGCGGGCACATTCCTCACAAATATTTCAGCCAGAGTTTGGAGACGGAGCCATTTACGAAACTGCCAGAATTTTGAGTAATTTTCAAAGCAGACTGGCAGCTCTTGAAAACCTTACTTACAACCCGGGTCTTATCCTGGGGGGTACTGATGTAGAGCATGACTCAGCTACAAACAGCGGAACCGCATTTGGTAAAAACAATGTTATCGCATCTTCAGTTCTGGTCACCGGTGACCTGCGCGCCGTTTCACTGGACCAACTAAAAAATGCCAGAAAAATAATGCGAGAAATTGTTGCAGAGCATCTTCCAAAGACAGATGCATCAATTGAGTTTGTGGATGGTTATCCTCCTATGGCTCCTTCGGCTGGTAACTACAAGCTGCTCGCACTCTACGACGCTGTTAGTAAAGACCTGGGCTTTGGTGGGGTGGTTGCAGTAGATCCGCGCAAGGCTGGTGCTGCTGATATTTCATTTGTTGCCAACGATGTAATTATGGCTATGGATGGAGTGGGTTTGATGGGAAGGGGTGGGCACACGCTGAACGAGGTAGCAGATTTACGTACTTTTGCCCCACAAACAAAACGTGTCGCAGTTTTACTGTACAGGCTTTCTCAGTTGGACCAGTAAGGTTTAGGGCCAAGCTATTCCGCAGTCCAGCTTGCTGATACAAGAGTTTCGTTGTTAAGTATTATTCGCCCCTCGAAAATATTGCCTGCAATAACCTCTCCAACTCCTGCGGGCGTACCTGTCATTATAATGTCACCATCGTTCAGCGTGGTGAATTTACCAAGTTCCTCCAGTATGACGGACGGTTTGTACATCATTAGCTCAACGCCACCCGCTTGACGAATATCTGCATCTATTTTTAATTCGAGCATCAATTCCTCCAGGTTTTCAGGCAGTGCCACGAAGTCGCTGAACAGCGCCGCCCCATCAAAAGCCTTTGCACGTTCCCAGGGAAGCCCTTTACCTTTTAATCTGGATTGCAATTCCCGTTTGGTAAGATCCAGACCAAAGCCTACGGCACACAATGCCGAGTCTTTTATTACAAATGCTATTTCACCTTCATAGTGCAATTGTTCTTCATGACGCGCGTGAAGTGTACTGCTTAATGCAGAATTTGGCTTAAAAAATACCACCATCTCGTCCGGTATTTCGTTACCTAACTCTTTTACGTGGGCGACGTAGTTTCTGCCTACACACACAATTTTTGAGGGTGAGATCTGTTCGCCGCATACTTTGATGGTTCGCATTGAGGGTTTGCCATTCTCATGAATTTGCGTACAGCATATACTGTTTCTAATTTCGTTTGGAACTTCTGACATGCCAGGCACTGAACTAACCCGAACTCATTTTGAATCACTGGATATGGAAGACGCACTTGCGGGGTTCAGAGCTGAATTTTCGCTCCCACAAAAGCTAATCTACCTGGATGGAAACTCGCTGGGTGCGATGCCGGTTCGAGCATTGGAAATAGCTACCAGAACCATCCAGGAGGAGTGGGGTGCTGATTTGATCCAGAGCTGGAATAAAGCAAACTGGTTTCAGTTGCCCACACGGTTGGGCGAGAAAGTAGCCAGATTAATTGGAGCCGACCCCGGTGAAGTAGTTGTCACCGATAATGTGAGTACTAATCTTTTTAAAGTGCTCTCAGCTGCACTTACGCTTAGGAGCGAGCGTAAGGTAATAGTTGTGGAAGGTAGTAATTTTCCAACAGACAACTACATAACACAGGGTCTGGTACAACTATTGGATAGGGGGCTGGACATTCGTTATGTAGAAAAGGATGGAATACTGGATGCGATTGATAGCCAAGTTGCCGTAGTGAGTTTGAGTAATGTGCATTACAAAACCGGCCATTTACTGAACATGCAGGATATTACTGCCAGGGCCCATGCTAACGGTGCTTTGACTATTTGGGATTTATGCCACAGTGCGGGCGCTATGCCATTGGAACTAAACACCTGTAATGCAGACTTTGCAGTGGGCTGCACCTACAAATATTTGAATGGTGGGCCGGGCAGCCCGGCTTTTGTATATTGTGCCCGGCGACATCAGAAAGTAGCTGCGCAGCCACTGTCTGGTTGGTGGGGTCATGCTGATCCCTTTGCATTTGAGCAAGATTATCGGCCTGGCAAGGGAATAAAGCAGATGTTGAGTGGTACCCAGCCTGTCGTGAGTCTAGCGATGCTGGAAGCCGGCCTGGACATTGCTTTGAAGGCTGATCTGAACGATGTAAGAAAGAAGTCTATGGTGCTTGGTGACTGGTTTATAAACTTGCTTGAAGCGCGCTGCTCTTCGCATAATTTTGTGCTGCAGAGTCCACGTTCTGCAGAGAAGCGCGGCAGCCAGGTTTCATTTTCCCATTTGCAGGGCCACGCCATCATGCAAGCACTAATAGCAAAAGGGGTGCTGGGTGACTTTCGTGCTCCGGACACACTTAGGTTCGGTTTTACACCTCTGTATACTCGATTTGTTGATGTGTGGGACGCTGTAGAGGTCTTAAGGGGGGTTATGGAGTCCGGGGAGTGGCAGCGTAATGTCTACCAAACGCGGCATCCTGTTACATAAATACTCGAGTAAGTGAAATGTAAAGTTCTAACTAATCGTGATCTGGGGCACACTTTTGACTAACCAGCTCTATATCCTGTCACTGTAGTACAAACAAACAGATACGCAGGTGCCCCAATGACTACTTTGTCGCTAATTCCACTGGGTGTGGAGAGCTATGTTCTTAAGAAAGATACCTCCCTGGATCTTGTATCGGATACCGAAAAGAAAATAGAGGAAATGCGCAGTGGGGAAGAAAGCAAAACCTGGTTTCGTTCAGACAGGCTTTATGAGGACAATGGTGTTTGGTTTTTTGCTACCCGTGAAAAAATTGATGTAGGCCCGTATACCAGTCTTGGTGAGGCTGAAATTGATATTCAGGTATTAATTGCCAGCCTGAAGGACACAAAATCTGAAGAAGATGCCATTCAAGTTATTCGAGCATTTAGTAATCGTGAGCGCTTGCGGCTACTTTAAGCCAGACTATAAACCAAAAGACGTCGACACAAGCCAGTATTTCGATAAACAATTGGCCTACAGCCCAATGTATATGGTAGGCGCGAAGGAATTCGAATCCCCGACCCCCACCATGTCAAGGTGGTGCTCTAACCAACTGAGCTACGCGCCTGTAGAACTTATCTTGCAGGCGCGCAGATTACCCTAGAAATTCCTGCTTGTCTAAAGCTCGTTACGCCAGTAGAATCCGCGCCTCACTTGCTGGACATGGTTTCAGTGAGTATGTAGGGGATTGGGGCCGTATGACTTTGCCGTTGGGCGAGGAAAATGGCCCTGTTTTCGTGGTTTCAATTTGAAACCATTTATTTGGAGAATGAGTCTATTAAGAGAGCAGTACCGAAGGCGCGAACCCATCGCTCGTTAATGAACGATGAAATTCAAGTTTCGCAAGTCCGATTAGTCGGGGCAGAGGGTGAGCAGGTTGGCATCGTAAGCCTTGAAGAGGCGCTGGCGAAATCTGGTGGATTAGGATTGGATTTAGTGCTGATAGCACCGGATGCAGCCCCGCCAGTATGCAAGATCATGGACTATGGCAAGCATTTGTTTGAGCAGAAGAAAGTTAAAGCTGCGCAGAGAAAGAAGCAGAAGCAGGTTCAGGTCAAGGAAATGAAATTCCGCCCAGGTACAGAGGAAGGCGATTATCAGGTAAAACTACGCAACCTGACTCGATTTCTCACTGAAGGAGATAAAGCCAAAGTTTCACTACGCTTTAGAGGTCGTGAAATGGTGCATCCGGAAATAGGTATGAAGCTTATGCACCGGATCGCCGAAGATCTTGAACCGTACGGCACCGTTGAGAACGAACCAAAGTTCGAAGGGCGCCAGGTGATAATGGTAATAGCTCCCAAGCGCAAATCTAAATAGAAGTTTGATTTATTAATTACCCCCAAGCGGGATGAATGCGGAGTTAGACCTAATGCCTAAGATGAAGACCAAAAGTGGTGCAGCCAAGCGGTTCAGAAGAACAGCTAAAGGTTTCAAGCACCGCCAAGCTTTCAGGAATCACATCCTGACCAAGAAAACCAACAAACAAAAACGTCAACTGAGAGGATTGGAAGACGTAAGCAAGGCAGATTTAAAAGCGGTTATCCGCATGCTGCCTGGCAAAACCAAAGCACGCTAACAGGAGACCGATATGCCACGAGCAAAACGTAGCGTTGCCGGCCGGGCGCGCAGAAAGAAGATATTAGACGAAGCCAAGGGTTATTATGGTGCGCGCAGTCGTACCTTTAAAGTAGCCAAGCAGGCGGTAATTAAAGCAGGTCAGTATGCCTATCGTGATAGACGGCAGAAGAAGCGTCAGTTTCGAGCCCTGTGGATTGTAAGAATTAATGCTGAAGCCAGATTGCATGATTTGTCCTATTCAAGGTTTATCGCCGGCCTCAAAAAGGCAGCGATAGAAATTGACCGTCGTGTATTGGCCAATCTGGCCGTACATGAAAAGGAAGCCTTCGGAGTTTTGGCTACACAAGCCAAACAAGCTTTGGCGGCTTGATAGCGCCCACCGCTTGAAAGCGCCAGCGGCTAGAAAGCGCCAGCGGCTAGAAAGCGCCAGCGGCTAGAAAGCGCCAGCGGCTAGAAAAGGCCGCGTTGCCTTTTAGGCGCGCAAAAAATTATTGCTGTCTTTTGGGGCCTGTAACGGACCTACCCCGAGCATGTGGAAATTAAAAGGGGAGGTAACTCCCCTTTTTTGCGGGTGAAATTTGAGGGTCACTCTACTAATTGAGAACTTGGTATGGAATCACTGGAACAGATATCGAAAGAGGCGGAGCTTGCAGTTGAACAAGCAGCTGATCCACGCGCTCTGGATGAAGTACGTGTTAAATTCCTGGGTAAAAAGGGACTGCTTACCGCGCAGCTGAAATCTTTGGGCAAGTTAAGTGCCGAAGAACGGCCCAAAGCCGGAGCTGCCATTAACGTAGCCAAGCAAACTTTACAAGCTCTTATAGAAACGCGCCAAAACAACTTGAAAAAAACCCAGCTGATTGAACAGATGGCATCTGAATCACTGGACATAACGCTGCCTGGGCGCAGACGAAACCAGGGTGGTTTACATCCCGTAACGCAAACGCTTGATCGTATTACCGATATTTTTCGTGGTGCAGGTTACGAGGTAGTAGACGGTCCTGAAATTGAAGACGACTATCATAATTTTGAAGCCCTGAACATTCCTGCCCACCATCCGGCGCGTGCTATGCATGATACTTTTTACCTGACTACCGGGTATTTATTGCGTACGCACACCTCGCCGGTACAGGTGCGCGTGATGGAAGAGCGCAAACCTCCGCTGCGTCTGATTTGTCCGGGTCGGGTTTATCGACGCGATTCCGATATTACCCACAGTGCCATGTTTCATCAGGTAGAAGGTCTGGTGGTAGATGAGGGCATTAGTTTTGCGGACCTTAAGGGTACGGTAGCTGAATTTCTGCAGAAATTTTTTGAGAAAGATCTTGAGGTACGTTTCCGGCCGTCCTATTTTCCCTTTACTGAACCGTCAGCGGAAGTGGACGTGCAGTGTGTTCATTGTCTTGGGAAAGGGTGTCGTGTCTGTAGCCAGACAGGTTGGCTCGAGATTATGGGGTGTGGAATGGTACATCCGAATGTGTTGAAAATGTCGGGTATAGATTCCGAGAAGTACCAGGGCTTTGCATTTGGCATGGGTGGTGATCGTCTGGCGACACTGATCTATCAAATTCCGGATTTACGCATGCTGTTTGAAAACGACGTGCGCTTTTTGTCGCAGTTTAACTAGGTGCCGGGTCGGTTAGTGAAATGAGGATGTTTGCATGAAATTTAGTGAAGCCTGGTTGCGGGAGTTTGTTAACCCCGACGTGGACACAGCAACCCTCGCTGAGCAGCTTACTATGGCGGGGCTTGAAGTAGAGTCGATAGAACCGGTTGCCGGGTCCTTTACGGGTGTTGTTGTTGCACAGGTTGTTTCTGTTGAACCACATTCCAATGCAGAAAAACTATCTGTGTGCCAGGTATTTGATGGTAAAGACACAGTACAGGTGGTATGTGGTGCACCCAATGTTTGCGCCGGACTGGTAACTGCTTTTGCGCGAGTCGCAGCCGTATTACCTGGTGACTTTAAAATAAAAAAAGCCAAACTGCGTGGTGAAGAATCCAACGGCATGCTGTGTAGTGAAGATGAGCTGGGTATAGGTTCTGATACCTCCGGTATTGTTGAGCTGGATGCTGATCTTGGTATTGGAGAAGATTTACGCGCAGCCCTTCAGCTCAATGATATGAGTATAGACTGTGACCTCACACCTAATCGCGGAGATTGTTTCAGCTTGGCAGGTATCGCGCGAGAAACGGGTGTGTTGAACAATATGAGTGTAAACATGCCGCAATGCTCAGCTGTTGCGGCTACCGTAGACGATACATTTCCGGTACGGGTTGAAGATTTTGCAGGATGTCCGCGTTATCTGGGTCGGGTTATAAGAAACATTGATGCTGGAAAACGTGCACCTTTGTGGATGCGTGAAAAACTGCGGCGGTGTGGCTTACGCTCTGTTGATCCGGTAGTGGATATTACCAACTACGTGATGCTGGAACTGGGACAACCTATGCATGCTTTTGACCTGGCAGAACTGCATGACGAGATTGTAATTCGCAAAGCCAGGCTGGATGAAAGCCTTACACTGCTGGATGGTTCCGAGATATCCCTGGACAGCGATACCCTGTTAATTACAGATGCCAAAGGTCCGATAGCTCTGGCTGGTGTGATGGGTGGAGAGAACAGTGGCATTAACAGCGCAACAACGGATGTTTTTCTGGAGTGTGCTTTTTTTGCAACACTTCCGATAGCGGGAACTGCACGGCGATATGGGCTGCATACCGATGCGAGCCTGAGATATGAGCGTGGTGTAGATCATCAGTTACAGCACAGAGCTGTGGAACGTGCGACAGCCTTGTTACTGGAAATAGTAGGCGGCGAACCGGGCCCTGTTACAGATACCTTTGACGCCGATAGTTTGCCCCCTGCGGTGCAGTGTAGCCTTCGGTATAAGCGCCTTGTTCGTCTAATAGGCGCGCAGATACCGCAAGACGATGTTGTTATGATCCTGGAGCGCCTGGGCCTTGCTGTAACAGACAAACAAACCAATGATATAGACGGAGTGGTGTGGACCGTAGATGTGCCCAGCCATCGCTTTGACATTGCACTGGAAGAAGATCTGGTGGAAGAAATTTGCCGTATTTACGGTTATAACAATATCGCCAACACGACCCCAACAACACAGCTGGCGTTAAGCCAGGTAATTTTGGAAGCGACACCCAGACAACGCGTGAAACATTTGCTGGCCGACATGGGTTATCAAGAGGTAATTACCTACAGCTTTGTAGAACCCAAAATGATGGATTTGCTGTGCCCTGAAAATGCCTTCGAACCTATTCAACTTAGCAATCCAATGTCGATTGATCAGTCGGTTATGCGCCTGAATCTATTGCCAGGGCTGATTCAATGCCAGATTGAAAACTCAAACCGGCAACAAAGCCGTGTAAGAGTATTTGAAGTAGGGCGTTGCTTTATTCCGGGGGCAAGCAAGGCAATCGAAGATCTGGAACAGCGTTGGACTCTGGGTGGTCTTTTATGGGGCGAGCGCACAGACCAAAATTGGCACGGCAAGAGCGAGAACACAGACTTTTACGACCTGAAGGGTGATGTAGAGCAAATACTGGAGCTCTCCGGACATACTGGTGTTGAATTTAGAGTGAGCGATGACGCTATCCTGCATCCAGGGCAGTCTGCTGAATTATTCGAAAATGGCCGAAAAATAGGTCGAATGGGGCGTTTGCACCCCGAAATTGAGCAAAACCTGGATATTCGCTCGGGTGTGTACATATTTGAACTGTATGTGGATGATCTGCTGGTACACACACATCTCAGGTACGACGAAATATCCCGTTATCCCACTGTGAGACGCGACCTTTCACTACTGGTAGAGCGTAAGGTGCCACTTGCTGAGCTTGAATCGATTGTAATCAGGCACGCAGGTGAGTTTCTAACTAACTTTAGAGTCTTTGACGTATATCACGGGGAAGGTATTGATTCTACTGCAAAAAGTGT
>Ga0256847_1000616_pt1 | contig 21580 bp, 21 predicted proteins | sample TeddybearmetaG_FD_189099 | JGI IMG/M metagenome (GOLD analysis project Ga0256847, IMG submission 189099) | Hydrothermal vent microbial communities from East Pacific Rise, Pacific Ocean - Teddybear | ecosystem: Environmental > Aquatic > Marine > Hydrothermal vents | place: Pacific Ocean: East... | reverse complement strand
TATACTCAAAACCCCCCTGTTTTTTATGTGCATTGTATAAATTTTATACAGCGCTGGCCGAAGTTATAACCAACCCCCCAGTGTGGGTAATGTTTGCATATCCCAACGCGGATAGGCGGATAAATGCTTGCCTGACGTTTGCCCAGCACACAACCTTAACCAACCCGCATACGCGATCATCGCACCGTTATCCGTACATAATGCGGTGGGTGGAAAGTAAACCTGGCACGACAGGGCGTTAAGTTGTTTCGTTAAGGTTATTCTCAAGGCTTGATTGGCACTCACCCCACCGGCAATTACCAACCGCTTGAGTTGAGTCTGTTTGAGTGCTCGGCGACATTTTATGATCAGTGTATCAATCACCGCCGCTTGGAACGCATACGCAATATCGGCTTTTGCTTGTGTGCTTTGATCTGACTGTTGCCAAGTTGTCAGCGCATGTGTTTTTAAACCACTAAAGCTGAAATTTAACCCCGGTTTTTGTGTCATGGGTCGGGGGAAATGAAAACGTTCAGGCTGCCCTTGTTCTGCCAATTTGGCTAAAGCTGGGCCGCCAGGATAAGGCAAACCTAAGACTTTGGCGGTTTTATCAAACGCTTCACCCGCAGCATCATCCAGAGATTCTCCCAATACGGTATAATCACCGACCGCTTGCACTTGCAGTAATTGCGTATGACCGCCAGACACCAATAAGGCCACAAACGGAAATTCAGGCGCATTCGCATCCAGCATCGGTGCAAGTAAGTGCCCTTCCATATGGTGAATACCAAGTGCAGGAATATTTAACGCCCAAGCCAAACTTCGCCCAACGCCCGCCCCCACCAACAGTGCACCAATAAGACCTGGGCCTTGCGTATAAGCAATACCATCTAAGTCTTGTAAGGTCAGGTGGGCGGTCGTCAGTGTTTGTTGAATCAATGGTGACAGTTTTTGTATGTGGTCTCGGGATGCCAGCTCAGGCACGACGCCACCAAAAGCACTATGCAGCTCTATTTGGCTGTAAACATGTTCTGCAATCAAGCCCCTTTCGGTTTCATAAATGGCGACACCGGTTTCATCACAAGATGTTTCTATCCCTAAAACACGCATGGCATATGCAATCCTTTTGCAATTGTCTTTATATGTGACTAAAATTCAGGGTTCTCGAAATTCGCGGTGATAATCTTAGCGGTTATCGCCCATTTGTACCAACAAACGGAGTAAAAATTTTGCCTAATGTGAGAGTCAAAGAAAATGAGCCTTTTGAAGTTGCCCTGCGTCGATTTAAGCGATCTTGCGAAAAAGCCGGTGTATTATCAGAAGTTCGCCGCCGCGAATTTTATGAAAAACCCACGACAGAAAGAAAACGTAAGGCTGCTGCCGCAGTCAAGCGCCACTTGAAAAAGCTCAATCGTGAATCTTCTCGTATGGCCAAAAGACCTTATTAATCAAACCGCTCAGCATTCAAAAGGTAATGACTCATGACTTTATCGGAACGCATCAATGATGACATGAAAATAGCGATGAAATCCGGCGAAAAACAACGCTTGGGTACGATTCGCTTAATTCGTGCTGAAATTAAACAGCGAGAAGTCGATGAGCGAATCACGCTGTCAGACCAGCAAGTGATTACATTACTCGATAAAATGCTGAAACAACGGCGAGATTCCATCACGCAATATGAAAAAGCGGGCCGCACAGCGTTAGCCGAACAGGAACATTATGAAGTTAGCGTGATTAAAGGGTATTTACCGGAGGCTTTGTCCGAAGCTGAAATTACCGAGCTTGTTGAGGCCGCCATTCAACAAGCAAATGCTAGTTCCATGAAAGATATGGGCAAAGTGATGGGATGGCTCAAACCCAAATTACAGGGTCGAGCGGATGTCAGTATGGTCAGTGCTTTGGTCAAACAAAAACTGAATTGAAAGGGCGTATCCCATCTGCGTTTATTGATGAATTATTGGCCAGAACGGATATTGTCGAACTCATCAATAGTTATGTACCGCTAAAAAAAATCAAGGATCGTGAATATAAGGCGCTATGCCCTTTTCACGATGAAAAAACCCCCTCTTTTACCGTCAGTGGCCGCAAACAGTTTTTCCACTGTTTCGGTTGCGCCGCGTCAGGCAATGCCATCGGTTTTCTGATGAATTATGCCAATATGGATTTTTTATCCGCCGTGGATGAATTATCCAGCATGGCAGGCGTGGAAGTACCAAGAGACCAGGATCAAACCCAAGCCAACCAGCCCTCTTTAACCCACTTATACGGCATTATGGACTGGTGTGCCGAATTTTATCAAAATCAGCTAAAACAGACACAAGGCGAGTCCGTGGCTCAACCGTATTTGGCTGCACGACATGTCTCCGCAGATACCATTGAACGCTTTCAGATTGGCTATGCACCAACTGGCTGGGATACGTTGATCAAAAAAAGCCAAAAACAACGTGGCTTAGACCAGCTTGCACAAAATGGCTTAATTATCCAAAAAGACCAAGGTGGATACTATGATCGGTTTCGGCACCGAATCATGTTTCCGATTCGAGATCCTAGAGGTCGTGTGGTTGCTTTTGGTGGCCGTGTGTTGGATGACAGCACGCCCAAATATCTCAACTCCCCAGAAACTCCGATTTTTTCAAAAAGCCAGGTTTTGTATGGTCTATTTGAAGCCAGGCGTTTTATGAAAGACGCCACTTTTTTATTGGTGGTTGAAGGTTATATGGATGTCGTGGCTTTGTCTCAACACGGCATCCACAATGCCGTTGCCACGTTAGGCACCGCCATTACCTCACACCACCTCAAACGGCTTTACCAAACCACACAAACCGTTATTTTCAGTTTTGATGGTGACCCCGCAGGGCGGCGAGCCGCGTGGAAAGCGTTAACCATTACGCTACCCTTTATCCGAGAAGGCCGACAAGCACAATTTTTGTTGTTACCCACGGGGGAAGACCCCGACACATGGGTACAAAAGATTGGTCGAGATGCGTTCGAACACGCAGCCATACACGCTTTACCCCTCTCAACTTTTTTCTTCGAACATTTAAGTGCGGATATCGACCTGAGCAGCATTGATGGTAAAGCGCGTTTAGTCGAACGCGCTTTACCGTTATTAAAACAATTGGCTGACGGCGTTTATCAAAAAATGATTACCGCACGTTTGGTTCAATTAACCGGTTTAGACCCCTCCGCATTACTCGGTAATGCGCCGAAAAAACCAGCCCCAAGACGACGTTCGCAAGCGCCCTCAACATTACAGACATCGTTGGTTCGAACGGCCATTGCGTTACTGTTGCAATACCCGTCATTGGCAGAACATATCAGCCCAGCACAATTAACCGCCATCGCCCTGCCGGGTGTGCCTTTGTTGCTGGAGGTCGTACAAACATTACACGAGCAACCTGATTTAAATACGGCCATGTTATTGGAAAAATGGCGCGGAACCGAGCAAGAAAATACGTTACATAAATTGGTTCGCCTGCCCTTACATATTTCAGAGGCGGGAGTAGAGCAGGAATTTATCGGCGCGATTGCCGGTTTATTGAAAAAACAGCAGCAGCAAAGGCTTGATTTGTTGTTGTCTAAAGCAAAAATAGAGGGCCTTTCAGAGGCCGAAAAAACAGAATTAAATGCCTTGTTGCTCACAGTGTAAATTTCCGAGCGAAAAGGAAACATTCCTTCTGGAAAAGCGCAAGAAACTTTAATATACTTGCGGGTCAACTTGTCTACGACATACATAACTGGTGGTCATTCTATGGTCGATGCGTCTCAACAGCAATCACAACTCAAACTACTCATTGCAAAAGGGAAAGCTCAAGGCTTTCTTACCTATTCTGAGGTTAACGATCACTTACCCGATACCATCGTCGACCCTGAGCAGATTGAAGATATTATTTCCATGATTAATGACATGGGAATCTCTGTGCATGAAACCGCACCGGATGCCGATGATTTAGTCATTAGTGACGATGCCGCATCAGAAGCGGATGACGATGAAGTCGAAGCCGCAGCGGCAGCATTAGCATCCGTCGACAGTGAGTTTGGTCGCACCACCGACCCCGTCCGTATGTACATGCGGGAAATGGGCACGGTGGAACTATTAACCCGTGCCGGGGAGCTGGAAATTGCTAAACGCATCGAAGAGGGTTTAAGGCAAGTTCTACATGCACTGTCAGAATACCCAGAATCGATTGAAAGTTTACTCTCCGCCTTAGACCGGGAAAAAATTGAAGCCGGTGACCTTCGATTAACCGATGTCATTTCCGGCTTTCATGATGATGGCGAAGTGGTGCAACCCCATGTGCGCGTTGAACCTGAGGCCAACACCGGCGATGCAAACAGCAATGGTGATACGGAAGAGGAGGAGGAAGAAGACACGGGATTAGATGAAGTCTTGGCCATGGAATATGTCGAGCGCTTACATGAACATTATAAACATGTGAAAATCTCGTTATTGGCCAAAGGGCGCAAACATGATGAGACCAAAAAACACTGTAACGCCTTATCCACCACCTTTCTTGAATTGTGTTTGGTGCAAACCGTGGTCGACCGCATGGCCAATAAATTGCGCGAAACAATTGACCGAGTACGCACCCAAGAAAGAACCATTATGGATATTTGTGTGAATAAAGCACACATGCCAAAACGTGAGTTCATTTCATCCTTTCCCGGTAACGAAACCTCTCAAACTTGGATTGTGGACAAAATAGAGCATGGAAAAGCCTATTCACAAACGTTACTAGAATACAAAGAAGACATTGAGCGCGCACAACAAAAACTCCGAAATATTGAAAAAGGCTGTTGTCTCAACATTGGTGAAGTCAAAGAGATTAATCGCAAGATGTCTATCGGTGAAGCCAAAGCCCGTCGTGCGAAAAAAGAAATGGTTGAGGCAAATCTACGATTGGTGATTTCTATCGCCAAAAAATACACCAATCGCGGTTTACAATTCTTAGATTTGATTCAAGAAGGCAATATCGGCTTAATGAAAGCGGTGGATAAATTTGAATACCGCCGGGGTTATAAGTTCTCAACGTATGCAACTTGGTGGATTCGACAAGCCATCACCCGATCCATTGCTGACCAAGCCAGAACCATTCGAATACCCGTTCATATGATTGAAACCATTAACAAATTAAACCGAATTTCTCGTCAAATGTTGCAGGAAATGGGGCGTGAAGCAACCCCCGAAGAATTATCAGAAAGAATGGAGATACCAGAAGATAAGGTGCGCAAAGTGCAAAAAATTGCAAAAGAGCCGATCTCCATGGAAACCCCCATTGGGGATGATGAAGACTCTCATTTAGGCGATTTTATTGAAGATCCCATTGTGGTTTCACCCTCTGACTCAGCAACGATTGGTGGTTTGCAAGAAGCAACACAAAACATTCTCGCGGGTTTAACACCACGAGAAGCCAAAGTGCTCAGAATGCGGTTTGGCATCGACATGAACACAGACCATACATTAGAAGAGGTTGGGAAACAGTTTGACGTGACCCGAGAGCGGATTCGCCAAATTGAAGCCAAAGCCCTTAGAAAGCTTCGCCACCCAACCCGTTCAGAACAGTTGAAAAGCTTCCTGGATGTGGAGTAAACTCTCTTCGGTATTCGCACCAACCGATTTGTTGATGCAGCTTAGGGCCCATAGCTCAGTTGGTTAGAGCGTCCGACTCATAATCGGCAGGTCGAAGGTTCGAGTCCTTCTGGGCCCACCATTTTATGATTAAAAATCAGCTGGTTAAGTTGCACGACAAATAACCTTCAACGTTAATATAACTTTTGGGTTACGCCAGGGTTACAAATTGCGCGTAATAATCTTAAGGCAATAATTGCTGTTGAACTTAAAACTACCGGCATAAATTGCAGTTTCATTGGAATGAGTCGTGTTGGTATTTGATTGAAAATCAATTTTCTAGATCACGATCAAAATTGCTCATACGAAATATTTAAGAAAAAGTCACCCTTGTCGCGTAAGAGCATCTTTTTCTATCCTAAAAAAATGACCTGTATTGTCACTAAACATATTTGCTGTGTAAAAAACTTCTTAAAGAGGCCATGGTCTTCATGCCCGAGTACACCATCCCCTATATTTTGAATTGGTTGGTACACAGGTATTCATTCTTCTCAGGGTGATCAAAGTCGATGATTTTAACCCTTTGCGACCTTTGCCTAGGTCTTGTTCAACTGATTGGTAATTGACTAAGGTTTGATAGAGTTTATGGTTCGCCTCCATTTATGTGGCTGCAATGGGGTACGTAATCTCTCGCATCACTTTGCGGCAATTTTCGTCACTGATCCACGGGTTAATGCGTTTGATGGCCGCACTTAACCGTAGGGTTAACACGACATCCCTAAAATAACTGCGCTCATTGCTGCTATCGGGGTTCAACTCTGCGCCAGGAAGGTATGACCAGCCCAGTTGTTGTAGTTGTTCAATGGCTGGGGCTTCAACTTTGTCGTACTCGTCTTGGTTCACTGTTTTAACTTTTGGCTGGTGCTGAAGTCGGTTTGATGTTGTGTAATTCGGCCACTAATTCGTGAATATTGGTATAGGGCTGATCGCCATCTTCAGCGGTATTTTTTGCGGCGAGATTTTCTGCCCTCGTCGTTGCTTTAGGGATATGCACTTTTGTTTTTAAATACAGTCCTTTTTGACCCTTTTCATAGTTTTTGATGTGTTTTTTTAATTTTTTGACCACATCATGCCGATGAATGGGTGCAAAGTAATCTTCAAAGTGTAATAACAACCACAGCTCAAAACTGGGGACGGAAGCAAAGGCTTTAAGGGTAGTCATTTTCTTGTCGTCGTTTTTAGCTTTTTTTGCTGACTGGTTTTAACCAATTTTAGCGCGTCAAAATAATGTTCGTGTTCATCTCGATCAAATACCACATACACTTTTTCAAAACTTTTGGGCAATATTTTTTTGTGGGCATCGCCATTTTGAAATATTTCCATGGCATATTCCACCACTTGATCGGGTGATGTACCAAAATCACTGGGTAGCATACAAATACTGGTGGTTGGCAGCCTTAGCGCCTGACGAATTTCTTCAAAATATTGGGGTTCGGTTTTACTGCCTTCTGAAACGATCAGAATACGATCCGCAGGCAAGCGTTTGCCTTGCTTACGCGCAAGTTTTTTCGCTTGCCTGATACGCGGAGAATTATCTCGTGCCATTAGGTGTTCACATTTAAATGTGTGTCCTGAAAAAATGGCACTGCACCATACCGCCCCATTAAATAGCCGCGTTGAATGCTTTCCTTTTTTCGGGGGCTAAAATCGGTTAATGGGTAGAGTTGGCTAACCTGTTCTGCGTCCTTTTCAACAAACCACACTTGATCTCTTCTTAATAGATTACTGTGCAGTAAGGCGGTGTCGTGGGTACTGAACAAAAGCTGTGCGCCATGTTTGTTCACATCAGGGTCATGAAATAATTCGACAATTTTTTTTGCCAGCGTACTGTGTAAACTGCTGTCTAGCTCATCAAAAATTAGGCATTTACCTTCTTTGAGGATACTCAATATTGGCCATGCCAACGTAAACAATCGTTGTGTCCCCAATGACTCCTCATGTAATTCAAACACTGCATTGCCTTGCGCTGATTGATGATGAAAGCGTGGCATCGGGATTTCTGCATCTTCAATATGGGTTTCAGTCTTTCCAGTGGCAGGGGTCAATTGAATACTATGCTTAAACCCTTTTTTCCGTGTAACACTCATGTCTTCAATGCTGATGTCCGCAGAGGCTAAAAATTGAATCATTTCTTGCTTACTGTTTTCATCTTCTATCATGCGGATGGAGTAATCATTCGCAGGCATTCCTTGTACCCCAAAGACCACGATATTTTGAGTGATCCACAAATAAATGGGGGTTAACTGTTCACTATTGAGTTGTGTGGCAATGGAAAGAAACAGCGCATTGCCTCGGGTGGCTTTTTTCCACAGTTGTTTTTGCCCGGTTAAGCCTGCACCAAACTCATAGTGATCTTGTTGTTTATCTTCATCATAATGGCGATGAAACCAGCTTTGGGGTTTGGCGGTTTTGTAGACCAGCAGCCATTCTTCAATGATTCGGACTGGTGTCATGGCAAAACCGTACTGATAACGCACACCATCCATTAAAAAGGTAATTTCAAATTCTGTGGGTTGTTCTTTGGTGAGCGGGTCAAGGGCAAAGGGTTTGATGTTGTACGCTTGATCCACGGGTAACGAGGCTGATTCAATCACCACATCTCTGAGGTATTTTAACCCGCCCATTAGATTACTTTTACCCCCCGCATTAGGGCCATAAATTGCGGCACTGCACACCACATGTGGCAATGATTTAATGCCCGTTGCTAATAGGTTACTGTCTTTCAGGGCTTTGTCTTTTGAGGCGGTGAAGCTAAAAATGGCCTCATCCCTGAAAGATTTGAAGTTTTTAAGGCGGAACTCCAAAATCATATTAGCTTTACCTCTAGTATTTTCTCATATATTGCAATTTAGTTGCGTTTTTATAGATTATATATGTATAGCATGTTACTACAGTAAAAGACATATTCATGCTGAAGCGCAGCAACCCTGTTCCCAGTCATTTTGGTGCTGGAAATGCACGAACCAAATGTATATACTTTATAATATATACATCTTATCGGAGCAAAACATCATGGCGACAGCAAAAGTATTTATGAGCGGTAACTCACAAGCCGTTCGGTTGCCGAAGGCGTTTCAATTTACGAGTAGTGAAGTTGAAATATTCAGGCGTAACGATGAAATCGTTTTGAAACCCAAACCTCAAAATGCAGAGGTCATTTTTGATATTTTTACTGCTTTCTCAGATGATTTTTTTGAAGATGGCAGGCAAGACGAACCGCCTCAAGAGCGAGAGAATTTATAATGCAATTTATGCTCGATACCAATATTTGCATCTACATCATCAAGCATCGGCCAGCATCTGTACTTGAGCGTTTTCGTCAATATGATCTCAACCAGTTTTGCCTCTCCATGGTCAGTTATGCAGAATTTCACTTTGGTGCGTTAAAAAGCCAACACACAGAACATAATCTGCAACAATTACAGCGTTTAACCTCGCAAATCAAGATTTTACCCTGGGCGCATGAAGCCGCACACCAGTATGGTGACATTCGGCGACATTTAGAACAATATGGGACAAAAATTGGCAGTAACGACACGATGATTGCAGGCCATGCGCTGAGCTTGGGCTGCGTTTTGGTGACCAATAACGTGCGTGAGTTTGAGCGTGTACCTGAGCTTAAGGTTGAAAGCTGGGTATCTTGATCGCTAAACGAGACGTGAAACTGGATGTTAGCTTTTTTTCGCATCACCCACGATCACTTTTAATACCTTTCCACCCAACATTTCAACCACCTGATCACCCTGGCGAATCACATGGGGTATATCTAGTGCTTCATGAATTTTTATCGCGCGATCAGTGGCTTGTTTATGGAGTTTTTCAAATTGTTCAAACTCTGTTTGTTTCATATGCGCTCGCTTTTAGCTCGTTCCATTTGGTCTGGTTTCTAATGATGGCAGATTCATCAAGATGAGATTTCCCTGCAATGGTAACACCTTGATACTCAGCATTATAAACAACCCACTCATTAAACAGATCTGCTTGTGCTTTCGACTGAATACCGTCGATGCATTTTAGCAATCACCTCTCGGTTAATCAATTTGAGCGAATGTTCATGCAGTTAAGACACTTCCCATGGTACAGATCTGAGGTTAAGCCCATCAATTTACACTTGACAGCTTTTGTCCCATCAACACACAATGCCAGTGTTCCAAATAATAACAATAATCCAACTATGGAAACTCGCAATGTCCGACAATATTAGAATTAGAATTAAACTAGAGCAACATCATGCTGAACCCCTCTCTCCGGTTAAACCCAGAAGCAAAAGAGTCACCCAAAAACCCATTCATTGGCAGAAAGCGGTATTCATGGTGGGCTTTTTGGGCCTGTTAAGTGCTGGCTATTGGGGGGTAACGCATGTTGACAGTGAGCTTGCACACACCACCATACAAGAGTCGAACATGGCGGTGAGTACCGATGTGCCACTTAATCCACCGACATTAGCCGCGACCGAAACCCCCGTTAACCCGCCTGTGGTTAACCCAGCTTTAGATTTGGCTAACATTGAACACGTCGAAAAAATTTCGGTGCCGGAACGTTTAAGCCCAGATCCAGCTTATGTGTTACAACCGTTAAAAACCACTCCCGCCGAGATCGTGACCACGCCAAAAGCGGCGCTCACAGCATCGCCTAAAGCACCGCTGAAAAGCGAGGTTAACACCCATAAATATATTGCCCGCGCCCAATTAACACGCGCGATTAAAGGCCGAGAGCCCATCGATAAATTACCGAATGTGTTGTATTCCGATGAAAAAATCACACGGCTGTATTATTTTACGGAGCTGAAGGATATGCGAGGGCGTCGAGTCACGCATCAGTGGGAATATCGCGGCAAAGTCATGGCACGTATCCAATTTAGAATTGGCGGTAATCATTGGCGCACGTACTCCAGTAAATATTTAAACCGATCTATGTTTGGGGATTGGAAAGTCCTGGTGACCGATGAACAAGGGCAAGTCCTACATACGGAAGCGTTTGAATACCTGGCTTCTCCGCGTACCCTCTCATTGCGCTGAACGTAAGATGTGGCCGCTACCCCAGGCTTTGATCTCACTCGGCGCATTATTTAAGCTTGGGCCATGAATGCAAACCACACGTTGGTGCCGAAATTGCTTTCGGATCTGTAGGGGATTTTTGGCGGGAGGGTGTGCACTCACGTTGGCACTGGTGGAGACCAGTGGATGCCCAAGCTGTCGGCACAACGCCGCCGCAATAGGGTGTCGGGTGAGGCGGATGGCAATGCTCGGATGTTGCCCTGAAATCCAGGCTGGTACATGCTTGGATTTCGGTAGGAGCCACGTGGTTGGGTGAAGTGCCGAGTTGAATACTTGGGTCAGTTGCGCACGGTCGATATCCACGTACGCAAGGGCCTGATGCACATCCGCAACGAGGATAATCAGACCTTTTTCAACCGGGCGTTGCTTGATCGACAATAAATGTTGAACGCTGCTTTCTTGGTGTGGATCACACCCCAAACCGTAAATGGTCTCTGTTGGGTAAGCAATCACCCCACCTTGGCGGATACAGCGAACATAATACCCCAGCTTAAAGTGGGACAAGGGATTAATCCGCTGCCTCAGTGGTTTTGTTTGGATCCTCATACGGGATCGCGTATTGACATTCCTTTTGTGGGCACGCTTTCTGAGACCCGGCACGTTTGGTGGTCTTTAAGGTTAAAATGGGCCACTCGCATTCAGGGCAGGTTTCTTCAATAGGTTGATGCCAGGTCGCATAACTACATTTCGGGTACGTCGAACAAGAAAAAAAGATTTTGCCTTTACGCGATTTACGCTTCATCAGCGTCCCATCATTGCATTGTGGGCAAGTGATCTCTGTATTTTCAGGTTTTTCTAGCGATTCGATAAATTTGCATTTAGGGTAAGTGCTACAGCCAATAAATTTGCCATAACGGCCTTGGCGGACCAATAAATCGGCGTCACATTCTGGGCATTTTCGATCACTCACCACTTCAGGTTCTTGGCTTTCTTGCCCATCCATATTGCGCGTGTAATCACATTCTGGATAAGCCGTGCAGCCGATAAACCGACCGTTACGGCCTAAACGTATGGCCAACGTTTTGCCGCATTTGGGGCAGTCTTCATCAATCGGCTCTTGGGTGACATCACTGCGTTTAACTTTTTCCGTTTCTTTGACCAGGGAAAAAAACGGCTTCCAAAAATCTTCCATTAAGGGGATCCATTCTTTTTCACCCCGAGAAATGGCGTCTAAGTCATCCTCTAAATTGGCGGTAAATTTATAATCCACATATTTCCCAAAATAGTTGATTAAAAATTTTGCCACCACTCTGCCCACATCGGTTGGGAAAAAGCGCCTTTTTTCTAAGATCACATATTCACGGTTCACCAAAACAGAAATGATCGAGGCATATGTGGAAGGCCGGCCAATGCCATGTTCTTCTAATGATTTGACTAAACTCGCCTCTGAATATCGGGGCGGTGGCTCAGTAAAGTGTTGCTCGTGTTTTAACGCGCTTAACGGCAATTCATCGCCTTTTTCCATGTTCGGCAGGAGGCGTTCTTCTTGCTGATCTTGCTGGTCATCGGTGCCTTCTAAATAGACCGACATAAAACCCGGCTTGTGGATAATCGATCCATTCGCCCGGAACATGCCTTTATCACCACAGAGCAAATCAATGGCAACGGTATTGATGGTTGCATGGGTCATTTGACAAGCGACTGTCCGTTTCCAAATTAATTCATACAGTTTGAATTGCTCGGCTGATAACCCCGATTTGATTGATTCCGGTGTGCGAAAAGCCGAGGTAATTCGAATCGCTTCGTGGGCTTCTTGGGCATTTTTGGCTTTGGTTTTGAAGGTTCGGGGTTTGGCTGGAATCATCTCCTGACCATAACGCTCACTGATCAGCTCACGTATTTCCTCAAGGGCTTCATCGGCCAAATTGACCGAATCGGTTCGCATGTAAGTGATTAAACCCACCGCGCCTTCACCGATATCAATGCCTTCATACAGTTGCTGTGCGGTACGCATGGTTTTTTGGGTGGAGAAACGTAATTTACGCGCGGCTTCTTGTTGTAAGGTTGAGGTTGTAAAGGGCGGAGAAGGGTTGCGTTTACGCTGTTTTTTCTCAATTTTATCGACCAGCAATGTGCCGTCTGCGGCCTCCAACAACACTTGTCGTGTTGCGTCCGCATTGGTTTCATCTTCAATGCTGAATTGGGTCAGCTTGTTGCCTTCAAAATGCGTGAGCCTGGCATTAAAAGGCGTTTCACCTTTGGCTGTTTTCGCTTCCAGCGTCCAATATTCTTGCGGTTTAAACGCTTCAATGTCATTTTCACGCTCAACAATCATGCGCAAAGCTGGGCTTTGAACACGCCCAGCGGATAATCCACGACGAATTTTTCGCCATAACAGCGGCGATAATTTAAAGCCCACCAGATAATCTAAGGCCCGCCGTGCTTGTTGTGCATTCACCATCGGCATCGACAGTTCACGCGGGTTAGCGACCGCATCGTTAATGGCTTTTTTGGTGATTTCATGAAAAATCACGCGGTGCACCGGTTTGTCTTTGAGCATTTTTTTGGCGTTTAAAATTTCTAACAGGTGCCAAGAAATGGCTTCTCCTTCACGATCCAAGTCAGTCGCGAGGTACAAAGCTTCAGCTTTTTTAGCCGCATTCACAATGGCTTGCACATGTTTCGCATTTTTTTCGATCAGTGCATATTTCATCGCGAAGTGGTTATCTGGATCAACCGAACCTTCTTTTGAGGGTAAATCACGGACATGCCCGTAAGAGGCTAAGACTTTAAAGTCTTTGCCTAAGTATTTTTCAATCGTTTTTGCTTTTGCGGGTGATTCCACAATGACTAAATTTTTTGACATGCTGGCTGCGTTCCTGAAGACGTCTATTTTTTATGGATAAAAATTTTAAGTGTCACGTGCAAGCTCAATGACCCTTAACGCCCATGTTATGCTGATTTATGGCGAACTGGAAGCGCGGAAATAAAGTCCACCGGGCATCGCTTGCACTTTACCTTCTAACTCAAGCATTAAGAGCATCGATGAAAGTTCATTCACCGGATAACCGGTTTTTTCTGCAAGCCAGTCAATGGCCACCGGTTCAGTCACAAGCGCCGCTAACAAATCCGCATACTCATGGTCTGCATCGGTGTTAACAACCGGGTTTGGAGATTGCAATATGTGTGATGTTAACGCCATGTTACCCAATTCTTCAAAAATATCTTGGGCGGTTTCGACCAATTTTGCCCCATCACGAATGAGTTTATGACAGCCTTTGGCCAAGGGGTTGTGGATCGACCCAGGGATAGCAAAAACATCCCGGCCCTGCTCTAACGCTTGCCTGGCGGTGATTAGAGAGCCACTTTTTATGGCTGCCTCAACCACCAATGTACCGGTCGATAACCCACTGATAATACGGTTACGCCGAGGGAAAAGTTTCGGCATCGGGGGCGTACCAATGGGAAATTCGGACACCAATGCGCCCCCCGTTTCTTCAATGTGGTGCGCCAATTGATGGTGCCGAGAAGGGTAAACCCGGTTCAGCCCGGTTGCCATAATCGCAATGGTTTTACCCCCGGCATCCAGTGCGGCTTGATGGCTCACGCCGTCAATCCCAATCGCCAGCCCACTGGTAATCACCATGCCCTGTTTGGCCAAATGATAAGCAAAGGCACGCGCATTTTCTTCGCCAAGCGGGGTTGGGTTACGCGACCCCACAATGGCCAATTGTACTTGCGTTAAAATCGAGGGTTCGCCGCGTAGAAATAATAATGGCGGTGGGTCTGGGATTTCTTTCAACAACGGTGGATAACGCGCATCGTGGTAGGTGATGAGGTGGTTACTGTCCTGCTCTAACCACGTCAGGTCTTCCTGAATTTGCTCCTGGCCAGCGCTCTCTAAAAAACGGCTGGCTAGTGCCGGTAGTTTTAACTCGGGATTGCGCCAAGCACTCGCTTCAAAAAATGCCTGAGGTGTTTGAAAGTGCGATAAAATCGTCGCAAATGTCTTAGGCCCAATACGTGGAGCCCGGTTCAATAACAGCCAACCGTGCAAATCATCCATGAAATCGTCCAAAAAAGAGGCCGACAATTGTCGGCCTAGGGTTGAATTGACGCGCTGACGAATCCTAAGGTGTGCGAATGATATCCAGCAATTTCAGTTCGTTTTCGGCTTTCATCACCAAAGCATAACTGACGCGCTGAAAGGTTTTATACACCATCAAATAACCGGCTTTTTCATCCGGCAGTTTCACTTTTTCGGCCGGATCATCGCTCACAATATCGCGAACCACATCACCCGCTTGCCAAATATCGAAGACATGACCCACTTCGATATTGTCATACGTCCCTTTGTTGATCACCACGGTTTGAAATTGACCAATCCGGGTCACCCCATTACTCACAGAAATGATATAACCCTTAATTTTTTCTTTCGGAGCATGTGGCGTAAAGTGGGTTAAGTTCGCATCCTCTCCCGCAGGTCTTAAGCGGTCACCAATGACAACCTCATTCGCACTGCGCAGCACATAAACCGTTGCAGGATCCCCCGTAGATTGGAGTTTGGCATCACCAACATATTTGGCTTCATAACCCAAAATTTCCTGTGTTTCAGGGTCTTTAAGCGTCTCGCCTTGGCGGTAGATGGTAAAGTTTTTGGTCTGCTCAGAGTTGATCGCACGAACATAAGCCCGGTTGCCTTCACCCGCAAGGACATGCCCATCAGGAAAAGCCACCACATAAGGTGAGCGCGCCAGATCATCCGTATCGATCACGGTCGGATGTAATAAAAATTGCCGGATCGCATCCAACGGGATGGTTGGGATCGCATCGGTTAATGCACTTTCCCGAATGTGCGGGGAAAGCCGTACAAGGCCACCGGTGCCACCGCGATGTAAGCGCAATTGTGGCTCACCATCGACAAAGGTCAGTTCAATTTCATCCCCAGGATAAATTAAGTGCGGATTTTTGATGTGTTGGTTCACATGCCAAACATCCGGCCAGCGCCAAGGGCTGTTCAAAAAACGCTCAGAAATGCCCCAGAGGGTATCCCCCTTGACGACCGTATAACGGTCAGGATGGCTTGGATTGAGTCCGATAGAATCGGCGAATGAAACGCTTGGAAGCGTACAGGCACAGGCGAGGACAAAGCCCCAGAGTGTGTTTCGTATCATGGAGACACCCTTAGTTAATGAAAAATGGCTTAATGGTTATTGTGTTTCTTGTTCTTAACGACCCATTTTGTTCATGGGTTGAATTTAAGTATAGCGTGGTCACGTCAAATTCAAGTATTATCGTACATTTACATCTTCAGAATGTAAATCATATGACCATATTGTGAGATAAGCGTGGCGATTTTACAGATATTGTGTTTCCCAGATGCTCGATTACGGACTCAAGCGAAGCCCGTCACGGCAGTCGATGAGCGCGTGCGAAAGACGGTTGCGAATATGTTTGAAACGATGTACGACGCACCGGGGATTGGCTTGGCGGCAACCCAAGTGGATATTCATCAGCAGATTATCGTTTTGGATGTGTCCGAAGAGAAAGACACCCCCTTGTGTTTGATTAACCCAACCCTCCTCAGCACGCAAGGCGAAGAAGCCATGGAAGAAGGCTGTTTATCGGTACCCGATGTTCACGAAACCGTCACACGTGCGGAGCACATCCGCGTGTCGGCGATGACAGAAACCGGAGAAACACGCGAATTTGACGCCGAGGGTTTATTGGCCGTCTGCATTCAACATGAAATGGATCATTTGCAGGGAAAATTATTTGTGGATTATTTATCCCCACTCAAACGTCAACGAATTAAAAAGAAACTGGCTAAACGCCATAAAGAAGCGACTGTATGAAGATTATTTTTGCCGGGACACCGGCATTTTCTGTGGCCCCACTCAACGCATTAATCACCGCCGGGTATTCCATTTGTGCGGTGTATACACAGCCTGATCGGCCTGCCGGCCGAGGGCGAAAATTAAAAGCCAGCCCAGTCAAAGCCTGCGCCTTGTCACACGACATTCCGGTGTATCAACCAGCAAGTTTAAAATCGCCGGAATCACAGCAAACCTTACAGGCGTTAAACGCGGATTTGATGGTGGTGGTCGCTTATGGCTTAATTCTGCCAACAGCCGTGCTAGCCGCCCCCACACAGGGCTGCCTCAATATCCATGCGTCTTTGCTCCCACGTTGGCGAGGTGCCGCGCCCATTCAACGGGCCATTTTAGCTGGAGATAACACCAGCGGGGTCACCATTATGCAGATGGATGAGGGTTTGGATACCGGTGATATGCTGCTCAAAAGCACCTGCGACATTGGCCCCGATATGACCGCAGATATGTTACATGATGCCTTATCTACATTAGGGGCTGAAGCTTTATTAGAGGTTATGAAACAGATTGAAAATGCGACGCTGTGCCCTGAAAAACAGCACGATGCTGACACCACGTATGCCAAAAAATTGGATAAAAAAGAAGCCTTAATTGATTGGCAACAGTCAGCACAACAGATTCGCTGTTTGGTTAACGCCTTTAACCCTTGGCCGGTCGCACACACCACACTTGCCGATAAAATCGTGCGCATTTGGTCGGCAACGGTTGCCACACAAAATACCGATGCGGCACCAGGGACGTTATCCGTGTTTGAAAAACAGTTGCAAGTGGCCACGGGTGACGGTGCCTTGTTAATTCAGCGTTTACAATTACCGGGGAGAAAACCCATTTCCAGTCAAGATTTTCTGAATGGGCACGATATTGCCGGCCAATGCTTTATATGAATGTACAGAAAATGAATGTGCGTATTGTGGCCGTCCGCATTCTTCAGCAAGTCGTCAAGGGTCAGTCATTGACCAAAGTATTTGATACGCACTTGGCGACACTGCCGAATCAACAACACCCCTTTGTTAAAGCCTTGTGTTTTGGTGTTTTACGGCATTATTTTCACTTGCAAGCCAGCCTGAAACCACAGCTCAAAAAACCCTTAAAAGCCAAAGATGGGGACATACAACTCTTACTGTTATGTGCCTTGTACGAGTTAAAATCTATGGACACAGCAGACTATGCTGCGGTTTCTGAAGCGGTGAATGCCACCAAAGGCTTAAAAAAACCCTGGGCTCGCGGTTTGGTCAACGCCGTGTTACGGCATTTTTTGCGCCACCCGGACGCAAACCCCATCGGCGAAGAAGACGCACAAGCTTATTTTAATCACCCCCAATGGATGATTGATGCCATTCGACACGATTGGCCACAACACTGGCAACAGATATTAAACGCGAATAACACCCAACCCCCACTGTTGCTTCGAGTCAATCGTTTACAAACCTCCGTTAAAGATTATCTGGCCGTTTTGGCGGCACACAACATTCCGGCCACGGCACATCCAGGGGCTGACTTTGGGGTGCACATCAGCCACCCCATAGACACCACACAATTACCCGGTTTTGCCGAAGGCTGGTTTTCTGTACAAGATGGCGCAGCCCAACAAGCGGCTCAACTGCTCGACTTACACCCCGGCCAAACCGTGTTAGATGCGTGTGCCGCTCCCGGTGGGAAAACGTGTCTGATTTTAGAGACAGAACCAAAGATTAAACACCTGCTTGCAGTGGATCAAGACCCTGACAGAAGTCAGCATATTACACAAAACCTGGTCCGCCTACAGCTCCAAAACACCGCCCAGGTTCAGATTCAAGCAGCTGATTTTACAACGATATCTGAGTGGTGGGATGGGCCATTTTTTGACCGTATATTGTTGGATGCACCGTGTACGGGCAGTGGCGTTATTCGACGCCACCCGGATATAAAAATGTTGCGTATTGAAGACGATGTTGTTGCATTATCACAACGACAGCTTAAAATGTTAGAGGTTGCATGGTCAGTTTTAAACTCAGGCGGGCGGCTACTTTACGCAACGTGCTCAATTTTCAAAGTCGAAAACGAGCAGCTCATTGCGCATTTTCTCCAGCAACACACGGATGTACATCAACACCACAGTGTGCGGTGTTTACCGGGGGAACAGGGCAACGATGGATTTTATTATGCTTGCCTGGATAAGGAGTGATGCATGCGAGTTTCAACGCCCCAAAAAATGGCGTTATTGTCCATGCTACTGACCTTAGGCTTATGCCTATCGCAAGGGGTTAATGCCAACGGCTTTCACATTAATGCCGTGAGTGCAGAGCGTCAGGAGGACGTTTATTATCTAGAAGCCGATATTCATTATGCTCTGTCTGACGATGTCAGAGAGGCCTTGTTTAATGGCGTTTCACTGGAATTTGAAATTGACGCCAAAGTCATCCGTTTGCGCCCTTGGCTGTGGAATGAAACGATTTTATCCAAACAGCGTCGTTATGCTTTACGCTATCGTGCTTTATCCAAATATTACCAAGTCATTGACTTGAGCAGTGATGAAACAACACATTTTAAAACCTTACCACGTGCGCTTGAAATGCTCGGCCAAGTCAGCCACTGGCCCCTGGTGCATGTGGATCAATTAACCCACAAAGAACTGTACCAAATCAAAGTCCGCTGCCGTTTAGATGTCGGTGCTTTGCCCCCACCGCTGCAATCCAGCTCATTATTTTCTTCTGACTGGCAATTAACCTCTGATTGGTTTGTGTGGAGGTTAAATTATTGAAAAAACTCAGTTGGGTTGCGATTGTCGGTTTATTGATTTTATTGCTCTTAACCCTGCAATTGGCGAGTGATACCATTTTAAACCCACAATCTGCGGGCGCGACGTATTACACGTTACTGTTAAAAGTGAATGCGCTGGGTTTATTCATCTTAATTGTGGTCATTGGGATTAATTTGGTGCAATTACTGATCAAACTCCGGCGCAATGAACCGGGTGCCAAATTAACCTCTCGTATGCTCGGTATTTTTACCGTGTTGGCCATCACCCCGGTGTTAATCGTGTTTTATTATTCCCTCCAATTTTTATATAAAGGCATTGATAACTGGTTTGATACCGAAATAGAGTCCGCATTACACGACTCATTGGATTTATCTCGGGCCTCGTTAAAAATTCGGGAACGCGACTTAACCCGCAAAACCCGCCAAATGCTGGTCGACATTCGGCAAGAAGAAACAACCCTATTGGCCGTCAGTTTAGATAAAATTCGAGCCGCCAACCAAGCCGATGAGCTGACTTTAATGCGCCAAGATGGCACCATTATCGCCACCAGCAGTACCGACTCTGCAATTATCCCGGAACGTTTAACGCAAAATATGTTGTTCTCGTTACAACAAGGCACTGACGTTGCCATTTTGGAGCCCCTAAAAGAAGACCAGCTGTATTTGCGGGTGGTGGTGACCGAAGCCACTTCTGCCTTGTTATTACAAGCGTTATACCCCATTCCCGAGCGTTTAGTGTCGTTAGGTGACTCAGTCGAAGAAGCCCTCGAAAAACACGGGCGTTTGTCGTATATGCGCGAACACATCAAAACCAATTTTACCTGGACGTTATCTTCCGTTTTAATGTTTAGCTTGTTTGCGGCCATCCTGGCCGCCTTTGTGTCCGCACAACGCTTGGTTGCACCGATTCAGGAATTGGCGCAAGGGACGGCGGCGATTGCGGCTGGAAATTACGAACAGAAAATTGAATTTCAGCGTAAAGATGACCTCGGATTTTTAGTCATCTCTTTTAATCAAATGAGTGAAAACATTGCCCAAGCCCGAGATGCTGCCGCCCGTAGCCAACGTTTAGTCGAAGATCAAAGGGCTTATTTACAATCCATTTTAAGTGGTTTGTCCTCCGGCGTCCTCACGTTTGACCCCAAAGGACAATTGATTACCGCAAACCCGGCGGCCGGAGACATCTTAAAAGTCGATTTTGCGCCATTATTAAACCAATCAGAACAGGCCTTGATGGCGGATCTGCGTTTGGCGCTTTTTTTCCCGCCCATTTTACAGCGCATCAACACGCATAAAAGCGAATGGCGTGAAGAAATTTGCCTACCGGCAGCCGGTAACAAACAAATTTTATTCTGCCGTGGCACCCCCCTGGTTAGCGCCGGTGGCGAGGTAACCGGGTATGTGGTGGTGCTGGAGGATGTGACCCAACTGATACAAGCACAACGCGATGCGGCGTGGGGTGAGGTCGCCAGGCGTTTGGCCCACGAGATTAAAAATCCGTTAACCCCGATTCAGTTATCGGCGGAACGTTTACGCCATAAATACCTAAAAACCATGGCAGAAAAAGACGCCAAAGTATTAGACCGCGCAACCTCCACCATCATCGCGCAAGTTGGCACCCTGAAAGAAATGGTGGATGCTTTCGCCGCGTATGCGAAAAAACCCGAGATCAAAAAAACCCAGCTGGATATCAATCAAGTGGTGTCTGAAGCCGCCGAATTTTACCAAACACAACAACATGGGGCATTAGAAATGTGTTTGGGTGAGAATATTCCGGTGATTTTGGCCGACAGTGGGCGACTACGCCAAATCATGAATAATTTACTTAAAAATGCATTTGAAGCCATTGAGGAACGCACAGAAGGCCGAATTATTGTCCGCACAACCTATCTTGAGCACGAGCCTTGTATTAACTTAGCGATTGAGGATAATGGGCCGGGATTTTCCGACGCCGTACATGGCCATGTGTTTGAACCCTACAAAACCACAAAGTTGAAAGGAACCGGCTTAGGCCTGGCGATTGTGAAAAAAATTGTGGAAGAGCATGGTGGTGATATTGATGCCGAAAACACCACATCAGGGGCTTGTGTGACCATTCATTTGCCCATTATGAATACAACATTGTCAGCAAAAGTATAAAGAGCCGATGTTATGAGTACGCCTTATGTGTTAGTCGTTGATGATGAACCCGGCATTCGCGAAACCGTTAAAGAAATCTTAGAAGATGAAGATTACGAAGTTGGGCTGGCAGAAAATGGTGCCGAAGCCAAAGAATCCATGCGCAACCGTCGGCCTAATTTGGTTTTGTTGGACATTTGGATGCCCGATGTTGATGGCATTAC
>Ga0256847_1000615_pt1 | contig 21607 bp, 12 predicted proteins | sample TeddybearmetaG_FD_189099 | JGI IMG/M metagenome (GOLD analysis project Ga0256847, IMG submission 189099) | Hydrothermal vent microbial communities from East Pacific Rise, Pacific Ocean - Teddybear | ecosystem: Environmental > Aquatic > Marine > Hydrothermal vents | place: Pacific Ocean: East... | reverse complement strand
CTGCCAGTACCATAGTTGCTGCTAAGCCACCAAAAGATTTTCTGGTAAATAATACTCCTGCCAATGTTGATGTCCAGGCAATATAGATCATAGACTCATAGCCGTTGCTCCAAGGTGCTCGGCCTGAAACAAACCATCGTAATCCTAGTCCCAGTGTATGCAAAGCAAAACCTATAACTACCAATGTGAATAATATTTTATAGATTTTTTTTAAGTTTATACTTGGTTTAAAAACCGATACAAACAAAAAGAATAAAAATGCCAATCCCAATAATACATACATTAATGCCAAGCGACTAAAAATATTTAATTTATTAAGAAATATTTCTGCATTAATTTTGGATGCAGATGGTAGAACCGCACCACCATTTTTGACTTGATATGCTTTCAATTCATCTAATAAATTATTTGCTTCGCTGTAATCATTTGTTTCCAATGCCTTTTTTAAAGCTGTGCCATATGTATTAAAAAATTTAGTAGCTACGTGGCTATCATGACTATCACCACCATGACTATGTTTTGAAATCCATGTGTTATTTACATCATTAGCAACAGGAATTATTTTTAATAAATTACCGGAAAATACCATACTCAAGATATTTAATCTTTCATCTATTTTTAACAACTCCTTTTCATATACTCCTCTATCTTTTGGATTTAAATTATATATACTGCGAACTTCATCTTTAAACTTATAGTCTCCTTTTTCTGTAAAAAAATCTTTATAAGAAGCATAATTGGTAGTAACATTTAATTTTTTAAGAATGTCTTTATGTTTTCCTAGTTTTATAATGTCAACTGCATACCAATCACTACTGTTTACAAGCATACCTAACATGATTTGGTCTGCATTTAAGCCATTAAAACTTTCCTTACGGGCTAGTTTACGCATGATTTCTCTTGACAAGGTATGTATTGGTTTCATTCTCCCTTTATGATCTTGAACCGCTAGTTTGCTAAATTTTGCAGCATGTTCGACTGCCACTATGTGTTCATGCGTTGTATGTGCCTTATTTTCTTGTGACTGTACTGTTAAAACCTGCGATAATGAGAAGAATAGTAATAATAAGAAAGTCGTACTATTTGCTCTTATTTTTTTTAGTTTTTGGATGACTTGATGAAATCTTGTTTTTTTACTAAATAAAGTGAGTAGCATACCTATTGTCAATAAAGCATAACCAATATAAGAGATGAGCGTACCCCAAAAATCGTTATTCACACTTAGATATGTTCCTTTTTCATCTTTATCAAAAGATGATTGAAAAAAACGATAACCATTATGGTCTAGGATATTATTCATAAAAATACGATAGTTCTTAGTGACGTTCTTTCTGCCATCAATTAATTGGACTTCACTTGCGTAAGAAGAAGCACTATTAGTACCTGGATATTTATCTAGAATAAACTTTTTTAATTTTATTGAAAAGGGTACTATTATATCTTTTGCTCCATAAGCAACCGAAACATTCAAGTTGTCAAAATTCAGTATTCGTGGTCTACCTGACACTCCCCTTTGCCCATAAACATAGGTTTGTTGTAGTTTGCCATTGACTGAAACTTCTATCAAAAGTGCCGCTAAACTTTGACTTTGCATTTTAGCATTTTCTGACTCAATTATCACTTTTGCACTTTTATTAAAATCGGCTATAACAAAATTGTTAACGCCATCAGAATATAATGAACGCAACTTTAATTGTTTATATTTACTAGAGGGATAAATAGTATCTCTTTGCTGTGTAGCCATTGTCATTTGCGTAAGCGTTTTGCCACTGCTAAATAATAAAGAATCGTTGCTATACTTAATATTTATGGCTTCAGAAATTTGATTCTCCTTAAAATTATAGATAACATTTCTAATTCTTTTTGTCTGCCCTTTACTAATAAAGTATTCTTCTCTACCATTTACGCCGCCAACAACAATTTGCAGTGTTGGCTCCCCTTCATTACTATTACTTAATTGTTGCTTTGGGTTTGGTATGAATTTCATTACCTTGACATCAATTAGGTCATTTTCAATTAAGAAAGAGTTATGCCATTTGTTATTACCCAAAGTGGCAAAAAGTACTTCCTCATCAAAATTATAGGTGTTCTTGTCTTTAGTTACACTGAATTTCAAAAAAGTAGTGGCTGATAGAAAACTATTTGAACTATTATTTTCACGAATATGCATGACACCTTCAAACCCAAAATATCGTGTTACACCAGCACCAATTAGAATTATTACAATGGCTGTATGAAAAATCAGTAACGACCATTTCTTTTGTTGAATCATTCTAAATTTAAAAATATTTACAATGATTGTAATACTAAATAATAATAGTAAAAGCTCAAACCACCAAGATTTAAAAATTATTTTTTGTGCAGAACTCGTACCATAGTCATTCTCTACAAATGTGGCTACCGCAATAGCTATGGCAAATAATAATATATAGATTCCTGCGGCTCTTGTATTAAAAATTGGACTTAGAAGTTTATTAATTTTTGTTAACTGGTCTTTCATAAATTAAGGTAGGTTTTTAAATTTAACCAAATTTTATTGTGCTCTCAAATTTGATTAAAATTTAGTTTAGAACTACAATAAAACATGTATTTTAACCTGTTGTGCATTTTAAGTCAAAATAGTTTCCGAAATGTCTGTTCGAGTGATTTTTTGATAAAAATGCACAACCGGTGTATTTTACTTTTTTATATTCAAAAAAACTGTTTCAATATTTCTACATATTGAAACAGCTTTGCAATTAATCAGTTGAAACTTTACTATAAATAACGAACCCAATTTAAAACTTAAACTTATAATAACGTTTCGTTTGGCGATTAATCCCTTTTATTTTAAACTTGGACTTGGCATAAGATTTAATTACAATTCTTAATTAATTTGAGTTGATCCTCTCCTCCTATTCTTAAATCGACTTTATCTTTTCCGTCATCTTCTTCCTCAATTTTATGTAATCTCCAATTATTATCAAACTCAGTTAAACTATCCATTGTTAAATTGAGTCTTAACCCATTATCCGTTGATACATTCCAAGTTCCATTTGACGTCACACTATTCAATTCAGCTGTAAGCGTACCATTTGTATTAAATATAAAAATTGTATTCTTAAAACTTTCCAAATCTTGTTCGTCAATTTCAAGTTCATCAACCTTCCAAGGACATGAAATTAAAAAATCAGAAAATTCTTGTTCAGAAATACTTATATTATCGTCGTCGTCAAAGTCATTGTCATCATCTTCATCACAGGTATCTTCCGCATTTTCTATTTCAGTTTCTAATTGTTCCAAACTATTAATAATAATTTCAGTTCCATCAAAAAGGATTACTGTAATTGGAAAATCAATCGTTGCTACATCATTTTCGTCCAAATCTTCAATAAAATCATGCATTTCCTCATCATTATTTATTATAATATCTGTGAATTGTTCTGTAACTGTATTAAAGATGGATACATTTATGGGGAATTGAAAGTCCAAACATTCGATATCATCATCTATTCCATCATTACAATCATCATCAATATAACTTTCTAATTCATTTTCGTTATTTATGATAACTTCGGTAAAATCACTTAATATAATTGTAATAGGAAAATTAATTTCCAATGTATCTATATCACTTTCATCTTCATCAAAAACACTTTCAATGATCTCATAGTCTTCCTCTGTTACAATTAAAATTTCTACCCCATTCACAATTACTGTTACTGGCAATTGTACGTTAAAACAACTTGCATTATCAATAATATTATCATTTGAACCATCATTCAATGAGGTTTTTCGTAGTAAATCAGCCAACACTGAATTTGCTTTTAGCGTTGGTGTATCTTCTTCAGATATATTTATTACTTCTTCTTTTGCACAAGAAAATAACAGTAAAGCAATACAAAATATAATTATTATTCGTTCTTTCATATAGGTTTCCTTAAAATTAGTAACTACCTCTTTTATATATTAACAATTAACTCTTTGAAATTACTTAAATTAAACTAATTTCATAAAATCTTTAAAAACCCAATCAAAACTAAAATTTATTAATTCAATTCATCTAAAATAAATAATTGCTTCAATAAATTCTCTTAACTTTGACTTTTTATTTTATTTAAATGAACCTTTTTTGATGAGTGATAAAGAATTTGAAAATATTTGCAAAGAAAATGTCTTTTCAGATATTTATAAGAAATATTCTAAAGATTTATATACCTACTTATATTTTAAATTTGGAAACCAAGTAGAGATTAATGATAAAATACAAGAAGCTTTTATAAAATTATGGAATAATTGTAAAAAGGTAGCTCCAAATAAGGCTCGGGCATTTTTATTTAAAATTTCGAAGAACATGATCCTAAATGAAATCAAACATCAAAATGTAGTTTTGAAGTATCAACAAATAAAACCGAAAAATTATACCAATGAAAATCCTGAATTTTTACTAGAAGAAAAACAATTTTTACAAAAATATCAACATGCTTTAAGTAAATTAACCGAAGAACAACGTGTAGCTTTTTTATTGAATAAAGTAAAAGGGAAAAAGCCAAAAGAAATTGCCGAAATGTTTGGCGTTACTAGAAGAGTTATAGAAAACAGAATTTTTGTAGCCTATAAAAAATTGAGAAAAGAAATCAAAGAATTTAAATTATAAGTATATATATATATACAGTTGTTATATTTATAAACCCCGTTTACTATGAAGAAAGATTACTTATTAAAAAAATGGCTGCTTGATGAGCTAACGGACGCTGAATTGGAAGATTTTAAAAAATCTGAAGATTATGAGTTGAATATTAAAATGATTGAGAAGGTCAAGCATTTTGATGTACCTAATGATTCATCTGTTAAAAGTTATGGAGATTTTAAAGCAGATCTAAAAGATAAAAATACGCCTGTTATTAAATTGAATACTTATAAAGTGCTATATAGAATTGCAGGATTATTTATAATAAGTGTAAGTGTTTATTTTCTATTCTTTTTTAACAATTTAACCACAGTGCAATCAATGGCAAGTCAACATAAATCGTTTGAATTGCCTGATGCATCTTCTGTTGTGTTAAATGCAGATTCTAAAGCCACTTATAATAAAAAGAAATGGGCAACTAAAAGAGAAATCTCTCTAGATGGAGAAGCTTTTTTTAAAGTTGCAAAAGGTGCTAAATTTGAGGTCTTAACTTCGAGTGGTTCCGTAAGTGTTTTAGGAACGCAATTTAATGTAAAAAACAGAGGAAGTTATTTTGAAGTAAAATGTTTTGAAGGTATTGTTAGTGTGCAGAGCAATGGAAAATCTAAACGATTAACCAAAGGGAATACTTTTAGGGTTTTAGAAGGTGTCATTACGTTAGATTCCGTAAAAAATAAACAACCCAAATGGATAAATAATATGAGTAGTTTTAAAGGTGTACCTTTATCTGAAGTATTAGAAGAATTTGAAAGACAATATAATATTACGATAAGTACGCAAAAAATTGATACCAAGCGTTTATTTACAGGAAGTTTTGTGAATAATAATCTTGACCAAGCCTTAGCATCTGTAACTATACCATTTAATTTAACCTATAAAAAAGATAATTCTAATAAAATCACATTATACAAAAGCCAGCAGTAAGTATAGAAATGTACTCTTTTTTATATTTTTTCTTTTTTCTTTCACCCTATTCTGTCAAATAGATAAAGAAAAAAAACCTTTATCAGAAGTATTAATTCTTTTAAAAGAAAAATATAATTATGATTTCACTTATGCTCATGATGCCATTAAAGGTATTTTTGTTAAGGTCCCTCCTGAAGGTCTTACCTTTAAAGAAATTATAAATTATCTCGAAAAAGAAACTGGATTGGTTTTTCAGTTTTTAGAAAATAATATTATTACCATAAACTCAAGAAAAATTTCTTTTTTTATCTGCGGATATATTATTGATAACGAAACCAAAATCCCAATAGAGTCCGCTTTAATTATTGGAAAAAACCAGCATACAACGAGTGATAATTTTGGGTACTTTAAACTAAAAGTCAATAATGACAATGAAGGTATTATTATTCGTCATTTAGGTTACCAATCAATATCAAAAACTTCAACTTCTTTTAATGGTAATAATTGTATCAATATCTATTTAACTCCTCAAATAGAAACATTATCAGAAATACTAATCGCAAATTATATAACCAAAGGTATTGATAAACTTGCCGATGGGACACTTACTATTAATTTTTCAGATTTTGGAATACTGCCAGGTTTAATTGAAACCGACGTATTACAAACGGTACAGGCATTGCCAGGAGTTCAAAGTGCAAATGAAACTGTTTCACATATAAATATAAGAGGCGGTACAAATGATCAGAATTTAATTTTATGGGATGGAATTAAAATGTATCAATCTGGACATTTTTTTGGATTGATTTCAATTTTTAATCCTTTAATAACTACAGATGCATCCGTTATTAAAAATGGAACCTCTGCAGCTCTTTCTGATGGTGTTTCCGGTACTATAGCAATGAAAACAAATACTGAGATAAATACTATATTTTCAGGAAGTATTGGTTCTAATTTTATAAATGTTGATGGTTTTTTTGATATTCCTATATCAGAAAACTCATCCCTACAAATAGCCGCCAGAAAAGCCTTAAGCGACCTTGTTAAATCTCCTACCTATTCCAATTATTTTGAAAGAATTATACAAGATACTGAAGTTGCAGATAACGCTACTGAAGTGCTGAATTCTGATATTAAATTCGACTTTTATGATACAAGTTTACGTTGGTTATATAACATAACGGATAATGACCAATTACGGATTAATTTTTTAAATGTAAATAATGAGTTATTATTTAATGAAAATGCGTTCGTTAACCAAAACAAAACTTCTAAAGAGAGTAGTCTGATTCAATATAGTCTTGTTGGAGGTATATTTTATAAGAGAAATTGGAATACTAAATTTGCAAGTACACTCAGTATTTTTGAAACCTATTACGAGCTGGAATCAATCAATGCTGATATTTTAAAACAACGGCGCTTAAAACAAGAAAATGAAGTATCTGAAACCTCTATTAAACTAAATACTATTTATAAATACAACAATCAATTATCATTCCTCAACGGATATCAATTTACTGAAACAATTGTATCAAATTTAACCGATTTAGATAATCCTATCTTTCTTCAATTGGTAAAAGAAGTAATTAGAGAACATGCTGGGTTTTCGCAAATTAATTACCTGTCTGATTCCAAAAAAACCAACATAAAAGCAGGAATACGATATAATTATATTGAAAAATTCAATAAACACATTATAGAACCTAGATTGAGTATCAATCAAAAAATAAATCAATACTTAAATATTGAGGTGTTGGGAGAATACAAACATCAAAATACTTCTCAAATAATCAATTTTCAAAATGACTTTTTAGGAATTGAAAAGCGAAGATGGCAATTATCAAATAACGATGACATTCCAATAATAACCAGTAAACAGGCTTCAATAGGTCTTAATTATAACAATAAAGGCTGGTTAATTAGTACAGAAGGGTATTATAAGGAGGTAGAAGGTATAACTACGCAAAGTCAAGGGTTTTTAAACCAGTACATTTTGACAAGAACAAGCGGTAATTATACAGTTAAAGGAATTGATTTTCTGGTTAATAAACGCTTTAAAAAAATGAGTACATGGCTGAGTTATACCTACGCTGATAATAAATATACTTTCAATGATTTACCCGAAATTAATTTCCCAAATAATATTGACATTACACATGCTGTGACATTTGGTTCATCATATACAAGTAATAATTTTAAAGTTTCGGTGGGGTTTAACTATCATTCTGGTAAGCCTACAACAAAACCAAGTTCAGGAAATATCATTCTTAACAACCAAATTGAATATGAACCTGCCAACGATAGTAGATTAAAAGATTATTTAAGAATTGATGCTTCTGCTACCTATAAATTTAATATCACCGATAAGGTTAGGGCGCAAACAGGAATTTCTATTTGGAATGTGATTAATCATGAAAATATTATTAGTAATTATCATAGTATTAATACTAATAATACAATAAAAGAAATTTCTAGTAGAGCCTTAGAATTTACACCCAATGTGAGTTTTAGAGTGTTATTTTAGAGTGTTTCTGTAATAAAGTTAATTTTTTTAGGCAAACATTCTAATGTCATCGGAGCATTTCCTATAAATTCACCGTCCATATCTATTGTAATTTTCCTTGTGGATGTTGATTCAATAGTTATTTTATCGAATGTATGATAACTAACTTTAGGATGATTTAGCTTCTTACATTTTTTTACGATACTAAAATTCTTAAAATAATCTAACAAAGTAATATCACCAATAATAACAATTGAAAACTTACCATCAGTTAAGCTGGCATCAGGTGCTATACCTAAACCATTTCCAAAATATTTTCCGTTAGCGACCACCATATTTATAACTTTTCCTTCCCAAAAAAAATCACTGTTATATGCTTTAATGCTACACTTTTTGTAGGTAGCTATTGTAGAAGTAATAGCCCAAAAATAACCAAAACCTGCACCTAACCATGTTGGCAAACTCTCTTTCTTTTTAACTGTTTCTCCACCTACACCAACATCTGTAATATTTATAAAAAATCGAAACGCTTTTTCTAATTTTAAATTTTTAAAACGCACCCAACCTATATCTATCATCTGGTACGATTGTTTCTCAATTAATTGCTTTAGCTCAGTTAGCGAAGTATCTTTATATACTGTTTTTACAAAGTCGTTACCACTTCCGGCTGGATATACACCTACTTTAATTTTACTGATGGCATTCCAATTAAAATCATTGGGTTGTTTACTTTCATTCAATTTATAATAATTAATAATACCATTGATTCCTTTATTTACAGTACCATCACCTCCTACTAAAATAACATGGTCACAGTCATTATCTAAGGCTTCCTTACATAATTGTGTATAATGTTCTTCATCAGTAGATGTATAGGTTCTTATATTAAAATTTTTAAAGGTTTTTGAAATAGCACTGGTAGTTTTTGATAGTTTTTTAATACTGCCATTAATGATAAATGCTATTCTCATTTATATGTTTAATTTTCAAAATCTAATAAAACACCTTCAGCAATCCATTCAGCCAATGCCTGACGATTTACAGGGTATATAATACGACGTAAATCTTTTTTACTACGAATATTACCAATTTCAATATATGCCATCGGAGGCATTGTGTTTTTAACTAAGTATAGGTTTCTGTCAGAGAAATTTCCAGAGTATTCTCTATTCGGTTGGTATTTTTGATATTTTTCTTTAAAAGTTTTATGAATACATTCAGCAAGTTTTTTACCCGCTAAACTTTTTTTATGATGGTAAAAAAATACATCAATGTTCTCACCACTACTTCTACTGTCAACATGAGTTACAATCAACCTTCTATACTTCCCAGAATGTTGAAGGTACAAATTATTAATAGTCTCCGTTCGTTGTTTTAATCTTTTTATTTGATTTAAAGGAATTCGCTTTTTTGGATATACAACTTCATCTGTATCCATCTTCAAAATACGTTTATCACGAATACCATCGTCTGCATCTCTTATAATTACATATACTAATGCTCCATGCGAAATTAACTCCTTTGCCAAACGTAGTGTTACATCATAGGCATATTCATCTTCAGAAATCGATTCATTTCCATAGCTAGTAACAGTACCAGGATCTGGTCCGCCATGTCCAGAAACTAAATAATAAATTGTACCTGACAAACGATTGCTTTTAATCTCTGTTTCTGCATATTTTTCACCAAATATAGGATAGGATTGTTTTTTGACCGCAGTTGTCCTTACGGACACCGTCTCTAAAGAATCTAATTTTATAATTGCTGGTAGTTTATAAACCCTACCTTCATATAAGTGAGTGCTATCTCTTAGATTTTCCATATTCAATGCAATAAAATCATCGAAATATTTATATGGGTTCACGCCTTGTTTCCGTAATAAGGAATAGATTCCATCTCCTTTTTCAGCAGTTACTGAAATAATTGAATCTTGTGCATTTAAATTACTAATGGTAAAAAATAGTATACAAATAAAAACTTCGATACTCCTGCATTTATAACTAGCAATCATTTTAAAATATAATGTATTAATGTAATCTATTTTTAAAATTATTCAGGATATTCAATCCGTAAATGATAAATGTTATTCAGTTTCTTTTTGATTACTTTTTTAATGGTTTGAATTTCTTTAAAAGTAATATCTGCATTCATAAACTGACCATTTGCCATTTGACCTGCAACTATCTTTTCAATTAAATCATCAATAGATTGGGCACTCGGATCCTTTAAACTTTTAGAAGCTGCTTCGGCTGCATCGCACATCATTAAGATTGCTGTTTCTTTAGAAAACGGAATGGGGCCTTTATATGAAAAATCCTCTTTATTGAGATTGTCAATATCTAACTCTTCTTGTTTTTTATAAAAATAATAAACTACTGAAGTTCCATGATGTGTTCTTATAAAATCAATAATTCTATCAGGAAGTCTGTTTTTCTTTGCCAGTTCTATACCATCAATTACATGGTCCACAATAATCTTGGCACTATCTTTAGGTGTCAGTTCATTATGCGGATTTACACTGGTTGTTTGATTCTCTGTAAAATACATTGGGTTTAACATTTTTCCAATATCATGGTATAATGCACCTGTTCTAACTAGCATTGCATTTGCACCAATCTCATTAGCAGAAGCTTCCGCTAAATTTGCTACCTGCATAGAATGCTGAAAAGTTCCTGGAGCTTTTTCATTCAACTCTCTCAATAATTTAGAGTTTGTATTCGATAATTCTAACAGTGAGACATCAGACACTAACCCAAATATTTTTTCATAAATCAATATCAAAAATAAGGATAAGAAAGATAATACTCCATTCAAAGCAAATAGTCCAAAATATTCCCAATTAATTTTTTGCGTATTCCCTTCCTGAATGATTGAAAAAGCAAAATAAGCAAGCATATAAATCAATGTTATTTGACTAATTGATATAAACAAATTGGCTCTTCTATACAATTCAGAAACCGTCAAAATTGTAACAATTCCTGCAATAATTTGCAAGAAAATAAATTCAAAACTATTAGGTACGATAAACCCTAAAAGTAAAACTGTCAATACATGTGTAAACAACCCTAAGCGTGCATCAAAAAATGCTTTTAATAATATTGGTAAAATTGTTAAAGGAACCACATACAGATAATCAACACGATATTTTACAACCAATGTTATCAAAAACACCATTAATAGAATATTGAAGAAAATAAAGGTAACTTTTGTGTTATTTTCAAATATCTCACTTCTATATTTCCTTAAAAATAACAAGAGCATTAATAATACCAATGCAATTAAAATGATATAACCCAAGACTATCCAGTTATAATTTGACTCACTCCATAATTGCGATTGGTATTCACTTTTATATGAATTTAATATTTGAAATTTTCTTCCTTCAACCACATCTCCTTTAGATATAATTCTCTCATTTTCAGTCACTAAACCTTCTGTGTATGAAATCTTATTCAATTCATCTAGTAGTGCTTTCTGTGTTAATTCATCATCATAAAATACATTAGGCTCAAGAATTTCTAAAAATATGCTGGTAAAATAGTTTTCAAAAAATTGATATCTGGTGTTTTTAAAATGTACTCTTATATTTGGCAGTATCGTTTTAGTGGTAATTAAATTATCAAAAACAATTTCTGAAATAACATTCCCTTTACGTAGTACAATTAGCTGTTTTTTTTCAGCTTTATTTCTATCATTTCTTTCTAAATATCCTTTTTTATACGTTTTATCAATAAACTTTTCCGCAAAATTAATAACACTTTTCTTACGATATCCCTTAAGCAAGGTGTCTTGTAAAGTTTGAGCAACTTTTTTATTAAAGTTTTCTTTTACTCTTACTATCGTGTTTTCATCATAGGTGAAATATAATTTCTTGGCTGTTTCTATCTGTAATTTTTCTTCATCGATTTTAGCTGAGGGTTTTTGGATAGCAAAATCAAAAGGAGCAAACAGATTCTCATATTGCCAAGGTTTTCCTTTTTGAAACTCATATTTAAAATGCCCCCCTTTAGGAAATAAGTAAACAATGGCTATAACGGTTAAAACAAATAGAAAAATTTTATATATCAAGGAATGGTTTTGATACAGCGCATTTAAAAATTTTTTCAAATTCATTTTTTTCATTTATAGTGCTTTTATAACTTACCTGCAATGTAAAAAAAAATACTAACCTGAGTTCAGCCTAAAGAATAAATTTGCAGAAACCATAAAAGTAGTGAGATTTTAAAAATAAAACATGGAGGATTAACGGGTTAATATAAAGGTTTTATTTTTTTAAAGATTATTGTTTATATGGTTTCCCGTTGGGCTTTACAAGGTTTCACTTATACTGCCTCATATTTTTTTGAACTGCGAAGCACATCATGAACACCATTAAAATAATAAAGATGTGAGTAATTAACTCGTTAGTCCTACAAAAATCTGAATTGTCTATGCAAAACCTTGGAAAGCTGCAAGAATTCTTTAGATCAAACTCAGGTTAATAGACTAAAGGTGTGTTCTATGAGTATATTGTAGAAAAATAACTAAATTCGCAACATATTTCAAATTTTTAAAAATGAATAATGATGTAGTTATAGTCTCTGCTGTAAGAACTCCGATTGGAAGTTTTCTAGGCAGTCTATCAAGTGTATCCGCAACTCAATTAGGAGCAACGGCAATTAAAGCCGCGTTAGAAAAAATAAAATTGAGTCCAGACAAGGTTGATGAAGTATTAATGGGAAGTGTATTACAGGCTAATTTGGGTCAAGCTCCAGCCAGACAAGCAGCAATTTTTGCGGGCATTCCTGATTCTGTACCCTGCACCACTGTTAATAAAGTATGTGCTTCTGGTATGAAAGCAATTATGCAAGCAGCACAAGCTATTAAATGTGGTGATGCAGACATTATTGTAGCCGGAGGTATGGAAAATATGTCTTCAGTACCTCATTACTTAAATGGAAGGTCAGGACAAAAATTAGGAAATATCAATTTAATTGATGGTATGTTAAAAGACGGACTAACCAACGTATATGATGGTAAACATATGGGTACTTGTGGAGATTTGTGCGCTACTGAACATCAGTTTTCCAGAGAAGAACAAGATGCTTTTGCCATTGAATCATATAACCGCTCTGCGAAGGCTTGGGCTTCAGGAAAATTTAAAGATGAAGTAATACCTGTTGAAGTACCACAACGAAAAGGAAACCCTATTCTAGTAACTGAAGATGAAGAGTATAAGAATGTCAAAATGGAAAAAATTCCTACACTTAGACCTGTATTCAATAAAGACGGAACGGTAACTGCGGCGAATGCTTCTACGTTGAATGATGGAGCTGCAGCACTGGTACTTATGAGTAGCGAAAAAGCCAAGGAATTGAACTTAACTCCCTTGGCAACAATAAAAGGATATGCTGATGCGGCTTTAGAACCTGAATGGTTTACTATTGCTCCGGCAAAGGCAGTCCCTAAAGCATTAGCCAAAGCTGATGTAACTATTGGAGCAATTGATTATTTTGAATTTAATGAAGCTTTTGCTGTTGTTGGATTGGCAAATACTAAATTACTAGGATTGGATGCTAAAAAAGTAAATGTAAATGGTGGCGCAGTCTCGTTAGGACATCCATTGGGCTGTTCAGGAGCGCGAATTGTGGTAACATTAATTCATGTGCTAAAGCAAAATAATGGCAAGCTAGGAGCGGCAGGAATATGTAATGGTGGTGGTGGTGCCAGCGCAATTGTAATCGAAAATAACTAATCTTTTTTTTGATGAATTACGGTATTTGTAATTTAAGTACTATCCCTTTACGAGCTGAATCTAATGATAAAAGTGAACTAGTTTCTCAAGTACTTTTTGGAGATTCTTTTGAAGTGATAGACACCACTAAACAATGGTCAAAAATTAAACTAGCTTTTGATGATTATCAAGGCTGGATAGATACAAAACAATACCTTAAAATATCTAAAGAGCAATACGTAAAACTTGACAATTCTCCTATTGTAATCTCAAATGAATTAGTCGATTTTATAGAAGACTCTACTACTAATGAATTAATAGCTATTCTCTTAGGTAGCAGGTTACCGTTTTATAACAAAAAATCTTTTGCTTTAAACCTTAACGGAAAAAAATATTCATTTGAAGGAAACACTTCACAAAACATTGCTTCTAAAGAAAATATTGTTAAATCTGCATTTATGTATTTAAACACCCCTCATTTATGGGGCGGAAAAACTCCTTTTGGTATTGATAGTTCTGGATTTACACAAATGGTGTATAAAATTAATGGACATAAATTGTTACGAGATGCTTCTCAACAAGCAACGCAAGGGGAAGTACTGAGTTTTATTGAAGAATCTGAACCTGGAGATTTAGCCTTTTTTGATAATAGTGAAGGAATAATCATTCATGTAGGAATGATTTTAGCAAATAACTATATCATACATGCTAGTGGTAAAGTTCGTATAGATAGGTTAGATCAAAGCGGTATATATAATGCCGAACTAAGAAAACATACACACAAACTGCGAGTTATTAAAAAGATATTTTAGAATCATACTCTTTCCAAGTTTTGAGTGTATAGAAATATACCAGAATATAAAAACTTTTGAATAACAAAAAAGAGCTTCTCAAATGAAAAACTCTTTTTTTATATAATAAAATTGGGTTACTACTTATTCTTTAGAAGCATCCCAAATAGCTTTCATTTCTTTGAATTTATCATCCATCTCTAAATTCTCATACATACTCATCAATGTTCTTACTAAATCCAAATCTTCTTCTTTATTCTTTTCCTTTTTAAGAGTACGTGCTTTTTCATATATTGGTAATACTTCTTTATACAATTCCATTTGTTTTGCTTTAATGGCGTCATATTTTTTGAAATTACTCAGGCTATTATTCATTTCCTCCACCAACTCTCTATCTTTTTCTAGTTTTAGTGCTCCTAAATTAACATAAGCATCTGCATAATTAGCATCTAATTCAATTGCTTTATTATAATATTTCAATGCTTCTTCAGTATCACCTTGTTCTTGGCTAATAACTCCAACATTAAAGTATAGATTTGGATTTGTTGGATCTTGCTCTATTGCTACTTTCATTAAGTCACCGAACTCACTTTTTTTACCCAATTTCAACAACAAATTAGCTTCTGTTAATAATATATTAATATCCTTAGGGTCTATTTTTCTTGCTTCTTGCACGGCCGAAATCGCATTTTCAACCTCTCCTTTTTCTACTAAAATAAAGGCTATATTTTTAATTATTGATGCTGTTTTAGATTTAGAAATCTCAACCTTAGGGTCTTTATATTGTTCAGATTTCATCATCAAATCCATTTGTGTTTGAGATCCAAAATTTTCTCTTGCACCACTTTCTGTATTAATGGCTGAATATGAGGTAGTAATACCTGTATAACCTATTTCTTTTAGGCTTTTGAAATATACCAACGCTTTATCATAATCTTTGTCTAAATAAGCTGCATTAGCAGCATATTCTAAGAACGCAGTATCTTTTTTACTTAATAAATATGTCTGATACAATGTTTTTTTCGCATTCTCATAATCTTTCTCCTGATATTCCTTGATTCCCTTATCGGAAACCTCTCCTACAAGGGCATTTAATAAAGGTTCGGCTTCTTTAGTATATTTAGCCTTACCCGTTTCTTTTTCAAATTTTAAAAGGTCTTGAAATGATTTTGCAGCCACATCGTACGCATTTTCATCTGAACCTGAATTCGTTTTAGCAATATTATAATAAGTTTTCGCTTTTAAAAAGTAAAATTTTGCCTTGTATTTAGCTTCTGCGTTGGCAATTAAACCTTCTGCTTGGTTGATAGCAGATTTAGCCGCTACCATATCGTCGTTTTTTAACGCCTTTTCAGCGGCTTTTAATTCATCCTTTTGTGCATATGATGACAATCCAATAAAAATTGCCAATAGTAATAAAAATTGTTTCTTCATTTTGTTTTAATTAATTATTCTTGATTGTTTGTTGTTTCTTCAGAATCGTTATTTTCAATTTCCGTGCCAACTTCATTTTCATCAATATCTTCACTCTCTTCTTCATGCATTACTTTTGCTACTGCGGCAATAGAATCATTGTCTTTAATGTTTATCAAACGTACACCTTGTGTTGCTCTACCCATTACACGTAAATCTGCCACTGCCATCCGAATAGTTATTCCAGATCTGTTGATAATCATTAAATCATCTTCATCCGTAACATTCTTTATGGCAACTAAGTTACCTGTTTTTTCAGTTACATTAATAGTTTTGACACCTTTACCTCCTCTATTTGTAATTCTGTAGTCTTCTAAACTCGAACGTTTACCATAACCATTCTCTGAAACTACCAATATATTACTTTCTAAATCATTTACAGAAACCATTCCAATTACCGCATCATTAGCATCTTTCAAACGTATACCTCTAACTCCTGAAGCATTTCGACCCATCGGACGTGTCTTTGCTTCTTCAAAACGAATACATTTACCTGATTTAAGGGCAATCATTATTTGACTTTTACCATCAGTAAGCTTCGCTTCTAACAATTCATCACCTTCCTTAATCGTAATTGCGGCAATACCATTTGTTCGAGGTCTTGAGTATTGCTCTAATACTGTCTTCTTGGTCTGACCGTTTTTAGTCACCATAACTACATAATTATTATCTATATAATCTTGGTCTTTTAAATCCTGTGTTACCAAAAATGCTTTTACAACATCATCATTTTCTATATTAATTAAGTTTTGAATAGCTCTACCTTTAGATGTTTTACTACCTTCAGGTATTTCATATACCCGCATCCAAAATACTTTCCCTTTTTTTGTAAAGTACAACATGTATTGATGGTTGGTAGCAACAAATAAATGTTCTAAGAAATCTTCATTACGCGTGGCTACGCCTTTTTGTCCGCGTCCTCCTCTATTCTGAACTTTATATTCATCTAAATTTGTGCGTTTTACATACCCAGCATGAGAAATGGTAACTACTACTTTAGAATCTGGAATCATGTCTTCAATACTCAAATCACCTCCTGCATATTCAATTACTGAACGTCGTTCGTCACCATATTTTTCTTTAATCTCTAATAACTCTTCCTTTATAATCGTCATTCTACGAGATTCATCTCCTAGAATATCTTTTAAATCTTCAATTAATTTTATAATTTCTTCATATTCTGAACGAAGCTTATCTTGCTCTAAACCAGTAAGCTGACGCAGTCGCATCTCAACAATTGCTTTAGACTGAATTTCTGATAATTTAAAGCGTTTAATTAAGTTTTCTCTGGCTTCATCTGCATTTTTAGAAGCTCTTATTATTTTAATTACTTCATCAATGTTATCTGAAGCTATAATCAATCCTTCTAAAATATGTGCTCTTGCTTCTGCCTTCGCCAATTCAAACTTCGTTCTTCGCACAACAACATCATGTCTGTGATTAACAAAGTGCTTAATGAGTTGTTTTAAATTTAACATCTCTGGTCTTCCATTGACCAATGCAATGTTATTTACACTAAAAGAAGTTTGCAACGCTGTATATTTATACAACTTATTCAATACTATATTTGGTATGGCATCTCTCTTTAAAACATACACCAAACGTCGTCCCTTTCTACTCGTTTCATCTCTAACAGTTGCAATACCTTCAATTTTTTTATCATTGACAAGATCTGCTGTTTTCTTCATTAAATCAGCTCCATTTACTTGATACGGTAACTCAGTAACAATAATACACTCTCTACCATTCACTTCTTCAAAAACTGTCTTAGCACGCATTACAATACGTCCTCTACCTGTATGAAACGCATCTTTTACGCCATCGTAACCGTAAATTGTACCACCTGTTGGAAAATCGGGTGCTTTGATATGTTGCATTAACTCATCAATATCAATAGCATTATTATCTATATAAGCAATAGTACCATTAATCACTTCAGTAAGGTTATGAGGTGCCATATTGGTAGCCATACCAACAGCAATACCAGAAGCTCCATTTACCAATAAACTAGGAATACGTGTTGGCAAAACAGTAGGCTCTTGTAAGGTATCATCAAAATTCAAACGATGATCCACCGTATCTTTATCAATATCAGCTAACATCTCTTCTGATATCTTTTTCATTCTTACTTCCGTATAACGCATTGCTGCCGGACTATCACCATCTGGTGAACCAAAGTTACCTTGTCCGTCAACTATTTGATAACGCATGCTCCAATCTTGTGCCATACGAACCATAGCATCATACACAGAGGTATCTCCATGTGGGTGATACTTACCCAAAACTTCACCTACTACTCTTGCTGATTTTTTATGAGCTCCCGTCGCTTTAATTCCTAATTCATGCATCCCAAAAAGCACTCTTCTGTGCACCGGTTTTAAACCGTCACGCACATCTGGTAATGCCCTTGATACAATCACCGACATCGAATAATCGATGTAAGATGACTTCATCTCATCTTCAATATTTACAGGAATTATTTTTTCACCTTCTGCCATATAATCTTTGATTTTTTATTGATTTTTTATAAGCGAGCAATATACAACAATTCTGTTTTTTTGCAGTTATATGTAAGTAGATTTATTATTATTATTTATTAACAATAAAGCCTAGTAAACACCCTGTTTTTCATAACTTTGCATTGTTAATAAAAGTTAGGTATAACTTTTGTAAGACTATATTAAAAAAATCTACTAATTTTACATTAAAATCTATTTAGTATGGACGATAATTTTTCACCAAAAGTTAAAGATGTAATTGCGTATAGCAAGGAAGAAGCCTTGCGATTAGGTCATGACTTTATTGGTACAGAACATTTAATGTTGGGTTTGCTCCGTAAAGCTAATGGAGAGGCTATAGATGTCCTAAATGCGTTGGATGTGGATTTAACCATGCTTCGTAAGAAGATTGAAGGATTGAGTCCTGCAAATGCATATACAGGGAATGATAAAAAGAGTTTACATTTAACCAAACAAGCAGAAAAAGCACTAAAAACAACTTTTTTAGAAGCTAAATTATTTAAAAGTAAAGCGGTTAGTACTGCACATCTATTATTATGTGTATTGCGAAATGAGAATGATCCTACCACTAAATTACTCCATAAGTTTGATATAGATTATGATGAAGTAAAATCTATTTTTAATGAATTGTTTATCGATGATGATAGTGTTGAAAACCCGATAGCTGAAAACACAGGAGATGATGAATTTGAAGAGCCAAAACAAAATCCGTTTGAAGGTAGTGCAAAGCCAGCGAAAACAACTTCTAAATCTAAAACACCTGTTTTAGATAATTTTGGAAGGGACTTGACCCATATGGCCGAAGAAGGTAAGTTGGACCCAGTAGTGGGTCGTCAAAAGGAAATTGAACGTATTTCACAAATATTAAGTCGTCGTAAAAAGAACAATCCTATATTGATTGGTGAACCCGGTGTGGGTAAATCTGCCATTGCTGAAGGATTGGCATTGCGTATTATTCAACGTAAAGTATCTCGTATCTTATTTAACAAACGAATTGTGTCCTTAGACTTAGCAAGCTTGGTTGCTGGTACAAAATATCGTGGGCAATTCGAAGAACGCATGAAAGCTTTAATGAATGAGTTGGAGAAGAATGATGATATCATCCTTTTTATCGATGAAATTCATACCATTGTCGGTGCCGGCGGTGCAACGGGCTCTTTAGACGCATCAAATATGTTTAAACCCGCCTTAGCAAGAGGAGAAATTCAATGTATTGGCGCAACAACGTTGGATGAATTTCGCCAAAATATAGAAAAAGACGGTGCATTGGAACGTCGTTTTCAAAAAGTAATGGTAGAACCAACTTCTGTTGAGGAAACCATTGAAATATTGAATAATATTAAAGATAAATACGAAGATCATCACAATGTGGTTTTTACAGATGAAGCCATTGAGGCTTGTGTAAAATTGACCAATAGATATATGACAGATCGTTTTTTACCAGACAAAGCTATTGATGCCTTAGATGAAGCTGGTTCTAGAATTCATATTATGAATATTGTTGTGCCAAAACAAGTAGTTGAACTAGAACAGCAATTAGAAGAGGTTAAAGAGCTTAAAAACAATGTAGTAAAGAGTCAAAAATATGAAGAAGCTGCACGTTTACGCGACGATGAAAAACGCATAGAAAAGGAGCTGGTTGCGGCACAAAAAGCTTGGGAAGACCAATCAAAATTGCATAAAGAAACGGTGACTGAAGATAATGTTGCAGAAGTGGTTTCTATGATGACAGGAATTCCTGTTAATCGTATTGCTGAAGCTGAAAGTAATCGTCTGGCGGATTTACCAAACCTTATAAAAGGAAAGGTTATTGGTCAAGATGAAGCAGTTAGTAAGGTTGTAAAAGCGATACAACGTAATCGTGTTGGTTTAAAAGACCCCGATAAGCCTATTGGGTCTTTTATCTTTTTAGGACAAACGGGAGTCGGGAAAACACAATTGGCAAAAGTATTGGCAACCCAATTATTCGATTCTCCAGATGCCTTGGTTCGTATTGACATGAGTGAGTATATGGAAAAATTTGCCATTTCTCGCTTAATTGGTGCGCCTCCAGGATATGTAGGATATGAAGAAGGTGGACAACTAACAGAAAAAATACGTCGTAAACCATACGCTGTTGTATTGTTAGATGAAATTGAAAAAGCACATCCAGATGTCTTTAATATGTTATTGCAAATTTTAGATGATGGTTATATTACTGATAGTTTAGGGCGTAAGATTGATTTCAGGCATACTATTATCATTATGACCTCTAATATTGGTTCACGTCAATTAAAAGATTTTGGAGCCGGTGTTGGTTTCGGAACTGCTTCTAAAAAGCAACAAGCAGATTCACATGCAAAGAGCGTAATAGAAAATGCTTTAAAGAAAAGTTTTGCGCCTGAATTCTTAAACCGTATTGATGATGTTATTATTTTCAATACGTTGGAAAAAGAAGATATTCATGCCATTATTGATATTGAATTAGAAAAATTACTAGACAGAATAGATGGTTTAGGGTATAAATTAACCTTAAGTGATAAAGCTAAGGACTATATAGCCGATAAAGGTTTTGACAGGAAATATGGCGCTAGACCATTAAAACGAGCTATTCAGAAATATATTGAGGATGCTTTGGCAGAAAAAATTGTCAATTCTAAACTCAAAGAACACGACAGTATTTTTATGGATTTAGATTCCGAAAAAGACGAACTAACCATAAAAATAAAAAAAGCTAAAAAGCCTGTTGAAGAGAAAGAATAATTATACATCCCTCCTATTTGGAGGGATTTTTGTTTTATACTATTATGAAAATAATCTATCTAATCATTTTTACAACTTTATTCAATAGTTGTATCAAGAATAATGAAGCGGACAAAGACTTTTCTCAGGATAATTTAATAACAATATCTCAGGAAAAACAAATCATCAAATCCACATTAATAGACATGTGGGATGCCATAGAAAAAGGCGATATAGAACGCTATGCAAGTTATATACATCCTGATTTTACACAGTTTGGTGAAAATGATTCTATACTGCGTTCTGGTAAAG
>Ga0256847_1000614_pt1 | contig 21630 bp, 22 predicted proteins | sample TeddybearmetaG_FD_189099 | JGI IMG/M metagenome (GOLD analysis project Ga0256847, IMG submission 189099) | Hydrothermal vent microbial communities from East Pacific Rise, Pacific Ocean - Teddybear | ecosystem: Environmental > Aquatic > Marine > Hydrothermal vents | place: Pacific Ocean: East... | reverse complement strand
AAACCTTTTAAAAAAAGATAAAGTATTTAAAAAAGGAGTTAAAGCCAAACGATTTAGGGCGGGACTTGATGAAGAATATGCTCTTAAAGTATTGTTACAAGAGTAGTTTTCATGCTCTTGCCCTGCCACAAAACCAGAAAAGACCATTGACTTGCAAGCAGTTAACAGTTAATAAGGAATTGCTTGATTTAGAAATGAATATTATTGAATCAACCAATAAACACAATGAATTTTTAAAGGCATTACCTCCTCTGCCTTGGTTTTTTAGACTGAGATATGTAATGCAATAGTTTGATATGGCAGATACATTCTATCTTCTTCTCCGCCTAAGAACATAAAACCAAATTTTTGATAAAAATTAATGGCGGATTGATCTTTTGGATCAACAACAACCATCATAATTGCAAAATCTTTTGATTGAAAAATACGTCGTAAAGCATCAACTAATAAAAACTGCCCATATCCAAGTCCTTGTAATGATTTATCTAAGGCTAATCGTCTAATTAATACAGCAGGAACAATTTGATAATGGGTGAGTTTAGAATATTTCTTAGGCAATTCGGATACGGATATGGCAGTAGCCGAAAGCGTATAATATCCCATGACTTGAGTTTCTTTTTCAAATCTTAGAATATAAGGAAAGCTAATATTACGCCGTAATTCTTGACCTGAACGAGTTTTTAAATAATCATTTAGCGGGGAAATGCCACAATCAAAAAGTTTTCTATTATGTGATTTATTCAATAATTCAAAAACAATTGCCCTTTTACTCATTTGCTCGTAATTGGATAGCATAGTCTTCAAATGCTTTTTTTAAGGCTTTATTAGCGGTTGGTGGGTTAGCAAGTGTTTCTACAAGGCGTACTTGATTTTTTACTGATAAATAAATGATTGAGCTGTCTTTAATGACTTTTTCTGCTTCCTTTTGTGCACTATCAATAATAAATTCTGTTAAACTACGCCCCCGCAATGAAGCCGCTTGTGAAATAAGGCTTTTTTGCATGGGCGTTACTCTTGTTGCTATTCGTTCAGATTTAGTTTCTAATGTTTTCATAACTAAATTGTACCTACTAAAGACGTACAAATCAAATATAATTAATTCAAACCATAATAAATTAAAAGTAATAAAAATGTCACAATTATTAATAGATATGGGAAATTCTTGTATTAAAGTAGCACTTTTAGAACAAGATTTAGGCGCTGTTTTTACCATTAAAGAACTTTCCGAACTAACTCAATTTTCTAAACCCCATCAAATTATTATTAGCAGCGTCACAACGGCTGAAAAAAATCACCAAATGCGGCTTTTTTGCCAACAACATTGGCAAATAACCCCGCAATTTTTAGTTTCACAAAAACAATGTCTGGGATTAATTAATGGTTATTATAAAGCCAGTCAATTAGGCGTTGATCGATGGCTTGCCATGTTGGCTGTTTGGCAACAAATTAAAAGTAATTTTTGTATTATTGATTGTGGCACCGCCGTTACTTTAGATATGGTAAATCAACAAGGAGAGCACCAAGGTGGGTTAATTTTACCTGGTTTAGAACTGATGCAACAACCTTTGTTATCCTCAACCTCCCTTGATTTTACCCCAAAAACGGAGTTTCAAATATTAGCAAAAGAAACGGCAACAGGGATTTATTCAGGGTGTATTCAGGCAATTGCGGGTATAATTGAACGACTTATTCGCCTTAATCCCACGCTTAATATTATTTTATCAGGCGGGTATGGCGATAAAATTGCGACTTTACTTCCTTTTAAAACAAATTATCAAGCAAATTTAGTTTTACAAGGGATTCAACTCATTATTGTTGAGGATAAAATATTATGAAATGGGCTTTAATTTTATTAATAATTGCAAATATTGGGGTTGCAATGTGGGGTGTTATGACACAAGAAAAAGAAGGGCATTCACTATTTATTGAAAGTGAAGCCGAAAAAATCAAATTAATTAAAGAAACTCGACCTGAAGCGATTGAATTGGCAAATAAAAAACGTCGTATCGAACAATTATTATCAGATAATACGCCCATTCCCCGTAGTGCAGCAAAAGGCAGAGCAGAAAACAAAGGCACTCCAGAAGAAAGACCGAATAAAGCCGTATGTTGGAAAATTGCTTATTTTAATGATCGACAACAAGCTGAACAAGCTAAGCATAAACTCTTTTCTCAAAGTATTGCTGCCAATATTAAAGAAGATCCAAAAGCAGATAAAATATTAGGTTATAACGTGATTATGTTACCTCGTGAAGATTTAAAAACGGCTAAAAAAATGCAACAAACATTATTAGATGCAGGATTCGAGGATGTTTGGTTACATCGTTCAGGATCTTTAAAATATGGTTTTTCTTTAGGTTTATTTAATAGTCAAAATATGGCAAATAATTATTCTCAAAAAGCGGCAAATAAAGGCTTTAAAACCATTGTGCGAGAAAAAACAAAAAAAGCAACCTTATATTATTTAGAATTTAATGCCCGAGAATTAGAAGTGATCTCTTTAGCCCCATTACAAGCTCTATTATATAAAAATCAAGCGCCTGTTACTAAACAATATTGCCAATGAATCTTTCAGATGCCGCATTACATTGTTTAATGCAATCCAATGCGATTAAAAAAATTCAAGCTGTACGACAATTAGCTCAAGATTGGCAGGCGGGATTACTGGATTTTAAAACAACCGTATTAATTGATTTAATTGAACCCGCCCGCCCTGCCCGTCCCGCTCTTGTTGCGGGAAAACAATTAGCAGGGCGTAATATTCAAACAGATAAAGGCAAAGCGGCTTTATTACATGCGGTTGCCCATATTGAATTTACCGCCATTAATTTGGCTTTAGATATTATTTATCGTTTTTCAGGAATGCCAAAACAATATTATAATGATTGGATTCAAGTTGCTGTTGATGAAGCCCGCCATTTTGAATTATTAGCCCAACGTTTAACTGAATTAAATATGGAATACGGCGATTTTAATGCTCATCCTGCATTATGGGATATGGCGCAACAAACAAGGCATAACTTATTACACCGTTTAGCCTTAGTTCCCAAAGTTTTAGAAGCCCGTGGACTGGATGTAACACCTGGAATGATTCGCCGCTTTGAAAATATTAAAGATCATAAAACAGTGGCTATTTTAAAGGTTATTTTAACAGAAGAAGTTAGTCATGTTGCCTTTGGTAATGATTGGTTTTCTTATTTATGTCAACAGCAAAATTTAGATGAACAAGACACTTGGTTTGAAATTTTAAATAAATATCTAAAAAGAGGGATTTATTGTCCTGTTAATATCTCTGCCCGTTTAGAGGCGGGATTTAAAGAATCTGAATTAACCCGTTTACAAGCGATTTGTCAAATTGGACGAGCTAAAAAATAATCAATGTTAAAAACTAAGTTTTTTTATTTAAGTGTTTTATTACTTGGTTTTTTATCCATTGCCAATAGTTTTTATTGGATTATAACAACCTATCATGCCCTGCCCTTTTTAGATGCTTGGGAAATGCCTTATCTTTATCAAAAGTATCAACTGGGTGAATTAACTTTTTATGATTTAATGGTGAATCATAACCAACATCGTTTATTTATTCCCCGCCTTTTTTATTTAGTGGATTATGTTTTTTTCAATGGATCTCAAATTTTTTTAATAAGTTGTATTATTCTTCTACATCTTTTATTTGCGCTGTTTTTCACGCGAATTTTTGTATTTCCATTAATAAATGATAATAAACATAGAGCACTTATTTTTATTTTAATCAGCGCTGTCATGCTTTCACCGATTCAATTAGCTAATTTAGCAATGGGATTTAATATTCAATATATTTTATCTTTTTTAAGTGCTCTCATTGCTTTTACTTTAGCGAATCAATTACCGTTTTATTTTTCACTTCGATATATTTTTGGATTATTACTGAGTGCTTTGGTCGGTCTCTTGTCATTGGCAAATGGTTTATTAATTTTACCCATTGTGGTTTTTATTTTAATTAAAAACAAACAAAGCAAACAATCCATTCTTTTTTTTAGCTTTTTTAGTGTTCTTTTTATCATGGGTTATTTTACTCATTACCAATCAGCAGGCGAACAATCCTATTTACAATATTTTTTAAATCATCCTTTAGATTTTATTTATTATATCAGTGTTTTAAGCGCCAATATCTTTCAATTTTTTGGTTCAAAGATTGAGGCAATCATTGGATTTTTAATTTTATCTTTAGCCAGTTTTTTATTATTATTCTGGTTATTTAAAGCCACTAAAAATCAAGTCAATATTCTTTTTTTAATGTTACTTTATATTTTAATTTCTTTAGCAATGATCGCCGTTTCTCGTCTTGAAATTGGGGTTTATTTTGCTAATGCGTCTCGTTATACCACGGCGACTTTGATTTTATTTCTCGTTTTATTATTTATTCCCGCCTATTTATTTAAAATAAAACAAAATATAACGCCCTTTCTTTGTTTTTTAATAATGATCAGTTTTTTAGGTTCAAATAAAGCAAAACAAGATTTTCAACAACGGCTTTTAATAAAACAACAAATTACCCTTGAACAACAACAAGGTATTTTATCAAATAAAACATTAGGAAAATCTTTTCCAAATCCTGAATTAATTCATCCATTAATTGATTATCTTTATCAACAAAAATTATCTGCTTTTAGATAATATCAGCAATATTCCTTATTCTCTGCTTAAATAAGAGTCATTATTTATCAAATATAAATTATGTTATGCAAGATCCTGCCGATTTTAAAGAAACTGGTCAAACTGAAAAGAAAAATACCACCTGTTATATGTGTGCCTGTCGTTGCGGTATTACGGTTACCTTAAAAGATGGAGAAGTTCGTTATATTGAAGGTAATCCTGAACACCCTTTAAATAAAGGTATTATTTGTGCTAAAGGTTCTTCGGGGATTATGAAACAATATTCCCCCGCCCGTATTACCAAACCTTTATTGCGTAAAGAAGGACATGAACGGGGAACCTCCAGTTTTAAAAAAATTGAATGGGATGAAGCCTTTGATATTATTGAAAAACGCTTAGGGCATATTCGGGAAACCGATCCCAAGAAATTTGCCTTATTTACAGGGCGGGATCAAATGCAAGCCTTAACAGGGCTTTTTGCAAAACAATTTGGAACACCTAATTATGCCGCACATGGGGGTTTTTGCTCGGTTAATATGGCGGCAGGCATGATCTATAGTATTGGGGGTTCTTTTTGGGAATTTGGCGGACCTGATTTAGAACGAGCTAAATTATTTATTATGATTGGAACTGCAGAGGATCATCATTCTAATCCCCTAAAAAAAGACATTGCGGAATTTAAACGTCATGGCGGGCGTTTTATTTCCATTAACCCGATTCGCTCGGGCTATTCTTCCATTGCAGATGAATGGGTTCCTATAAAACCTGGAACGGATGGCGCTTTATTATTGGCTTTAATTCATGAGCTTATTAAATTAGGGCTTTATGATCGGGATTTTTTAATTCAATGTACCAATGCGGCTGAATTAGTGGTAACAGATGAAGAGGCGGACGATTTTGGATTATTTAAACGCTTTGAAATGCACATTGAAGAAGGCTGTTTTGATCCTGAAAATAAATTATGGTGGGATATTGAATTAGATAAAGAAATTTCAACCCATACACCTGGCGTTGATCCCCGCCTTATTGGTGAATTTACATTAGAAGATGGGAGCCAAGTCAAACCCGCCTTTCAACTTTTAAAAGAACGAGTTGAAGACTATACCCCTGAATGGGCGGAAGGTATTACGGGGATTCCAGCAGATACGATTACCCGCCTTGCTCATGAAATGGGCGTCACCGCCCGTGATCAAAAAATAGAGCTACCGATTCAATGGACCGATTGCTGGGGTAATGATCATGATAGTGTGACAGGTAATCCTGTGGCTTTTCATTCAATGCGCGGATTAGCCGCCCATTCTAATGGTTTTCATACCATTCGAGCCTTAAGTATTTTAATGACCATTTTAGGCACCATTGATCGCCCTGGTGGATTTCGTCATAAAGCGCCTTTTCCGCGCCCCATTCCGCCTTGTCCAAAACCACCCAATAGCCCAGAAGCCGTTCAACCTAACACCCCATTAGATGGAATGCCATTAGGTTGGCCTGCTAAACCCGAAGATTTATTTGTTGATAAAGACGGAGAAGCCGTTCGTTTAGATAAAGCTTTTTCATGGGAATATCCGCTTTCAGTTCATGGCTTAATGCATAATGCCATTACCAATGCATGGCGGGGGGATCCTTATAAAATAGATACTTTATTATTATTTATGGCAAATATGGCGTGGAATTCTTCCATGAATACCCAAAAGATTCGGGAAATGTTGGTTGATAAAGACGAAGAAACGGATGAATATAAAATTCCTTTTATTATTGTGGGAGATGCTTTTTCTTCGGAAACGGTCGCTTTTGCTGATTTAGTCTTACCTGATACCACTTATTTAGAACGTTATGATGCCATGTCGATGCTGGATCGCCCCATTTCAGAATATACGGGTCCTGCTGATTCCGTACGGATTCCCGTGGTACCGCCAACAGGAGATTGTAAGCCTTTTCAAGAAGTCCTGATTGAAATTGCTTCTCGCCTTGGTCTGCCCGCCTTTGTTAAACAAGACGGCAGCCGTAAATATCGGAATTATCCTGATTTTATTACTAATTATGAAACCTCACCAGGTTCAGGCATTGGATTTTTAGCGGGTTGGCGGGGCAAAGGCGGGGAAAAATTCTTACGCGGCGAACCCAATCCCAAACAATGGGAAATGTATGAACGCAATAATTGTGTTTATCAATATGAATTGCCAAAATCATATCAATATATGCGTAATTGGAATAAAGGCTATTTGATTTGGGCACGAGCACATGGCATGACTCGTTATGCTGAACCCATTACCTTACATTTATATTCTGAAGTATTGCAAAAATTCCGCCTTGCTGCTCAAGGAAAAACCACAGGACGACAACCTCCCGATCGATTAAGAAAAAGAGTGGAAACCTTTTTTGATCCACTGCCATTCTATAGTGAAACCTTAGAATCAAGATTAGTTGATACTCAAAAATACCCATTAAATGCGCTAACACAACGCCCAATGGCAATGTATCATTCTTGGGATTCACAAAATGCATGGTTACGCCAAATTCATACCCATAATTATCTATTTGTAAGCCCGCAATTAGGCGCGGCTCAAGGTTTTAAAGATGGTGATTGGATTTGGATCGAATCTCCGCATGGTAAAGTCCGTTGTATGGCGCGTTTTTCTAATGCGGTGGAACCTCAAACCGTTTGGACTTGGAATGCGATTGGTAAAGCCGCTGGTTCTTGGGGATTAAGCCCTAAAGCCAATGAATCACAAAAAGGATTTTTATTAAATCATTTAATTGCAGAAGAATTACCGCCTTGTGAAGCAGGTGATCATCAATCTAATTCGGATCCGATTACAGGACAAGCTGCTTGGTTTGATGTGCGAGTGCGAGTTTATAAAGCTGAAAGCAATGAACCACAGATTAGTTCCCCGCAATTTCAACCTCAAAAACAACTTCCTGGACAAAAATTACGAAAAAAGAAATGGCAGGCTTATTTTGCAGGCGTTTTTAAGAAAAAGGCGGGGATTAAATAAATAGCAAGGTTAAATTAATGAGTTATAAAATATTAGGCATTGAAATTGAAAGAAAAACAGATATTTTAGCTTTTGCCGCCTTTGTTATTTCTTTAGGCGGATTAACGGCACAAGTAATCAATTTTGTTAAAGGTTCAGATGTACAACTAAAAACACCAAGTCAAATATTAATTTCATCAAAACCCAAAAAACAAGGTCATTACACATTAATGTCTGCAAAATTAGCTTATTTTAATAATGGCAGTCCAGGATATAATGATGTCACCAAAAGTGAAGATATCTATTTTACAATCGGTCATCAAAATATTCATCTCACAGCACAAAATTATATTGCAACAGAAGATAAAGAGGGAAAACTTATTACGACAAAAATATCAGATGCGGATCCAGTGCAAATTAAATCAGGTGATTTGGTGGTACATGAAACCCATTTTTATCCATGGCCTTCAAAAACCAAAGATAAATCTAAAAACTTTATTCAATATTCTGAATTTATTCGTTTACTAAAAAAACAACCTGAATTAATCATTAATTTCAAAATAAAAACTTATAAAAATAAAAAATTTAATTTTTCATGTAAATTAATAACCCAAGATTTTATTATTCCCTTAGAACAAAAAGGATGGTCAGCTCCTGTTTGTCAATAAATCCATACATAGTTATTTTCACCGTATATAATTAAGCTTAAATTTTGGTTTGGTAAAATTTAATAAAAGGTAAAATAATGTCTGCTTTATTTAAAAAAGTCTCTGTAATTGGTTTGGGTTATATTGGTTTACCGACTGCGGCTGTATTAGCCAGTCGAGATATTGAGGTGGTTGGGGTTGAAATCGATCCAAAAGTCGTTGATATTATTAATCGCGGTGAAATCCATATTGTTGAAACAGGATTAGGCGTTTTAGTTAAAGGTACTGTTCAAGTCGGGGCTTTAAAAGCGGTGACGAAACCCGAAGCTGCGGAAGCTTTTATGATTGCGGTTCCGACCCCTTTTAAAGGCAATTATGAACCTGATTTAAGTTATATTGAAAGTGCTTGTAATGCCATTGCGCCTGTTTTAAAAAAAGGGGATTTAGTTGTTTTAGAATCAACCTCCCCTGTCGGTACAACAGAAAAAATATGTGAATGGTTAGCAAAAGCTCGGGCGGATTTAACTTTTCCTCATCAATCTGAAAATGCCGATATTTTTGTGGCACATTGTCCTGAGCGGGTTTTGCCTGGTAAAGTTTTACGTGAACTCATTGATAATGATCGGATTATTGGCGGCATATCAAAAGCTTGTACAGAACGCGCCACCGCCCTTTATAAAATCTTTGTTGAAGGCGAATGTATTGCCACAAATTCACGCACAGCCGAACTGTCAAAATTAACTGAAAATGCTTTTCGTGATACTAATATTGCTTTTGCCAATGAATTATCCTTAATTTGTGATCATTTAAATATTGATGTTTGGGAATTAATTGAATTGGCTAATCGCCATCCACGAGTCAATATTTTACAACCTGGTCCTGGAGTTGGTGGACATTGTATTGCGGTTGATCCGTGGTTTATTGTTGATTCAGCACCTCAACAAGCCCGCTTAATTAAAACAGCCAGAGAAATTAATGATGGTAAGCCGCATTATGTGGTTGAAGCGGTTGCAAAAGCCGCTGATCGTTTTAAATCGCCTAAGATTATTTGTTTAGGTCTGGCTTTTAAACCTGATATTGATGATTTACGTGAAAGCCCTGCGGTTCAAATTGTGGCAGAATTAGCGGATAAAAAAGTCGGTGAAATTATTGCGGTTGAACCTCATATTAAAACCTTACCCGAAAAATTAGCTAATAAAGGGATTGTTTTAAAACATTTAAATGAAGCCATTGATGAAGCGGATATTATTTTATTATTGGTTAATCACAAAGCTTTTGTAAACCCAGATCAACGCACCCTGCAAGAAAAAATTATTATTGATACCCGAGGACAATGGCGTTAAGATTGAATCTTAACCTTTATTTTGGAAGCAACTAATGGCAAAGATTTTAAGAGTATTCTCTCCTTTAAGTTGGTTTTCTCGGTTATTTGTTTTTAGTTCTTCTGCATTAGTCATCAGTATTGCCATTAATTTAAGAACTTATAGTGCTTTAACCGCTGAAATCCCCATTGCAACGCTTTATTTTAAACAAAAAAAAGAACAACAATACCTTGTTAAAATTCATTATCCAAATCAAAAAAGACCCGAACAATTTGAACTTGAGGGGGATGAATGGCAAATGGATGCCCGAATGGTTAAATGGAAACCTTTAGAAGTTATTTTTGGTAGTCAAACCATTTTTCGATTAGAACGAATTTCAGGACGTTTTTATGATATTAAACGCGAACGTGAAACAAAGACAATTTACCCATTAACCCCCGATAATGGTTTAAAAGTATGGGATACTTTACAACAAGTTCCTAAAGATCTCAGTGGGGTTGATGCGGTTTATGGAAGTGCCGTTTATTTACCCATGACGGATCAAGGCGCTTATACCATTTTAATGGGATTAACAGGTTTAATTGCCCGACCGTTAAATGCCGAAGCAACTCAGGCAATAAAAGATTGGTAATTAACAAATTTGAAAATAAGCCGTTGCTTCGGGGATTTCAACCGCTTTTAAACGCAATTTGACTTTATCATCTAATTTTAAACTTTGATCAACTCGTAATTTAGTTTCATAAGCCAATTCAGGAATACTAATTAACATTTTACGTTCATCTAATTCAACCACAACGCCCTCCCCTTGCCATTGCGGATTTTGTTTAAAATAAATACATTTCCAATGACTATTAGAAAAACGTTCCGCGCCTCGAATATTGCGCCCTTCATTTGATGCAACCGCCATTTTTTCAGTTAGTTGTTGAGTGGTTTGTAATGTTTCTTCCGCTAAAAAAGCCCGCAGTTGTTGATGAACTAATAAATCAGAATAACGCCGTAATGGACTGGTAACTCGTGTATAAGCGGGCAAACCTAAGCCAAAATGCTTATCTGCCACGGTTTGTACTTTACTAGGTTTAAAAAACCGTCGATAAGCAAAGTGTCCTGATAATGTTTCAGGTTGATGAATTTCTTCGGGATCTTGTTGAGTCGCATAAAGCGAGGGGATTTTATTTTCTTGGGTAAACTTGGCGACAGCATAACCTGCCGCTATCATGGCATCCGCCACTAAATCTCGAGAACTTAAAGCGGGCAATGATTTAATACTGACTTTGCCATCGCGAATTTGTAAGGCACATTCGGGTAAATCTAAATTGGTCGCGCCTTGTTGAAAACGCCATGCCCGAAACTGTTTTAATTTCTCATCTAATGCTTGATAAGGTGCTTTGGTTATTTTTTCTGCCACCACATTATAAGTGGTTCGTTGTACCTTAATTAAACTTAAAATAATTTCAATGTCTTCAGGACAACCTTCTGCAGATAAATTAAAACCAATGGATAAGGCGGGACTGGTTTCTTGTAAACCTAATGCCAACTGTTCTGTAATAGCGGGCGGTAACATATGAATAACCCGTTCAGGCAAATATAAATTAGCTGACCGACTTTGAGCTTCAATATCTAATTCCGAATCAGCTTTAACAATTGCCGCAACATCGGCAATATGAACCCAAATTTTACCTGTTTCATCCAAACTAATGGCATCATCTGGATCGGTGCTGTCCTCATCATCAATGGCATAACAGGCTAAATGGGTTAAATCTTGGCGGGATTCTTCGGGTAAGGCGGGAATTGCTAGATCAGGATTTGCCAAATTAATATCAAAACGTAAGGGATAAGGATTAAAGTTAGCCGTCCAATATCCCCATTTAATCAGCATTTGATGCGCTGATTCAGGGGTTTGAGGTAAATTTAAAGCAAATAAAATACGGCTCTTCTCTGTTTTTCTTAAAGCCAGTTGTTCAACATCCGCTAATTCTTTGCGATCAGCTTCATTTAATTGTGCTTTTTGTAATCGGGCTAAAAAATCTTGCCATTGGGTTTCTTTTTCAGCTTTTTCTTGGGCAATTTTTAATTCTTTTTCAACAATGGCTTGATCTCGGGCAATAATCGCATCAGGAGTGCCTTCAAAATAAATTCCCTTAGCCACTTGAAGCCATGCATTCCAAGTATTTACAGCACTGTCTTGTTCATCAAATAATAAATCACTTAATTCGGCTAAACTAATAGCTTCTTCACCCGCTAATAATTCCCAAGCCTCCGTCACATCAATGTCTAATTCTACTATTTTATCTGCGTATTCAATGGGACCTTGGTGTAAAAAAATAATATCTTTTGCTCGCACTTTTTTTGTTTTTTTCTTAGCAAATTCAATCTCAATCTTTTCACCAAGGTCAATTACTTTTGCAGGACGACTTTTATATAAAATTAAAGCCCCTAAATTAAAATCTGCCATTTATTTAATAACCCAATATTTAAAATTACAAAATTTTAATGTTATTCATCTAAACTGGATAATAAATAACACTAAAATGATAAAAAATGAAACTATACCACAGCCCGAAAAGTCGATCCTTACGAGTTCTTTGGATTTTAGAAGAATTAGGGCTTTCTTATGAGTTAGAAATTTATCCATTGCGTCATATTTTGGTTGGTAAACATAAAACCCCTGAATTTTTAGCTAAAAGCCCCTTAGGTTTAATTCCTGTGCTAGAAGATAATCAAACCACCCTTTATGAGTCAGGCGCAATTTGCAGTTGGCTTGCTGATCGCCACCCTCAAGCCCAATTATCGCCCACTCTTGATGCACCATTACGCCCTTTATGGTTACAATGGATGTTTTTTAGTAATGCAACTTTAGAACCTGCGGCTTTTGATTTAGTTCGTCATACGAAAATATTACCTGCTAAATATCGCAGTCAATACCGAGTTGAAAGCGCCCGAAAACAGTTGCTTGAATGCGCCAGCCTGTTAGAATCTGTTTTTAAGAAACAAGATTTTATTTTGGAAAGTGGTTTTAGTGCGGCAGATATTATGTTGAGTACCACTTTACAATGGATTGAAAATGAGCTTGAAGATTTTACTTATCTCAAACAATATTTACAAAACATTAGCCAACGTCCCGCCTTTATTAAGGCAATTAAAATAACATAAGAGTATCTTTATGAGTCTTTATGCCATTATTGGCGGATCTGGATTAAATAAATTTGATTCCTTCCAAATCACCCACCGTCAAATTGTTATTACCCCTTTTGGTTCGCTGTCTGCTCCATTGGTTTTTGGGAAAATAGCGGATCAAAAAATTGTTTTTTTAGCCCGTCATGGTTCAGGGCATATTATTCCTCCCCATCAAATTAATTATCGAGCCAATATTTGGGCGCTAAAAGAAGCAGGGGTCACCAATGTTTTAGCGTTTGCCAGTGTCGGAGGCATTAGTGAAGCAATGGCGCCTGGGGTTATTTGTGTACCTGATCAAATTATTGATTACACTCACGGACGGCATCATACTTTTTATGATCAATTTGATAGTGGCATTCAGCATACGGATTTCACCCAACCATTCTGCTCTGAATTACGACAAAAAATCTTAAATGCTTGTCAAAAATCAGCATTAGATGCAGTTGATGGCGGTGTTTATGGAACCACTCAAGGTCCTCGTCTTGAAACGGCGGCTGAAATTAAACGGATGGCAAAAGATGGTTGTGATTTAGTGGGAATGACCGCAATGCCCGAAGCCATTTTAGCCGCCGAATGTGGTTTATGTTATGCCAGTTTCACAATGGTTGTTAATTGGGCGGCGGGGTTACAGGGTAATCAAAAACTCAATATGGAAGATATTAATATCGAGCTTAAGAAAGCTAAAAAAAATGCAGGATTGGTTTTACAAAATTTTGAGTTTTAAAGTTTTAATTAAAACCCCTGAATTTCTTTGTTTATTATATATTTTTTGTTTTAAAGGCGGTAAATCTGTTACTTTAGCAGGTTTAAAGCCCCGCTCTCTAAACCAATGAGTTGTTTCTGTTGTTAACACAAATAATTGTTGAATATTTTGACTTATCGCCGTTTTTTCAATAGATGCCAAAATTTGTTCCCCAATTTCTTGTTTTCCATAATCTATGTGAACCGCTAAACAAGCCAGCTCTGCCATTTTCTCTTCTATATAAAGAAATAAGGCGGCGCAAGCAATCACCGTATTATCTTGTTTAATGACTTGATATTGATTAATTGAGGCTGCTAAATCAATTTTGGAACGTGCCACTAATAATTTTTTTTCAACTAAAGGATTAATCAATTCTAAAATTCCCGCAATATCTCGGGGTTTGGCTGTTTTTGCTTGTCCAAAAGGCAATTTAGTGATTAAAGTACCAATGCCGTTTAAAGTAAATAATTCAGCCAATAAAGCGCCATCTTTACGACGCGCAATAAAATGAATGCGATTAACTTGCTCACAAGCTTTGATCGCCATGCTTAAATGTTGTTGTAAACTAGATTGGTTATTTTTTATTAATAATTGAGCTTGTTCAACAGTCAATTGAGCGGGTAATTTAAAATCATCTTCTAATAAACAAAGTAATTTATCGGCTTTTAATGCCATCGCTGTTTGCATCGCCACTTGATTGGCATTAAGGTTAAAAACCTCGCCTGTGCGCGCATAACCTAAAGGCGGAATAAGCACCATTGCCCCGCCATCTAAACATTGATTAATAGCCGCTGTATCGATCCGTCTTACTAGTCCTGTATGTTGATAATCAACCCCATCTTTAATACCCATTGGCTTAGCGGTTACAAAATTACCTGAAAAAACATTAATACTTGCCCCTGCCATCGGTGAATTTGCCAATCCCATAGACAATAAACCTTCAATTTCAACTCGGACCGCCCCCGCCGCTGTTTTTACACATTCTAATGCTCGATTATCAGTGACTCTAAATTGGCAATTATCAGGCGGAGATTCTTCTTGTAAGCAATCTTGAATTTGAGAACGAGCGCCATGCACTAGAACCAAACGAATTCCTAAAGCATGTAATAACGCAATATCATGAATTAAATCTGCAAAATGGATGCTTTTTACCGCCTCTCCCGCAAAACTAATAACAAAGGTTTTATTGCGGTGGGCACGAATATAAGGGGCAGAATGACGAAACCAAGAAACAAACATAAAAAATTAAAATATTTAAAAAAATAAACCTTATTATAAAACTTCTTTAATTTAGATTCAGAGGTTATTTTTAATCGACAAAATAAGCACTTATGGCGTAGAATGTCGAGCCTCTAAATTCTTGATCTTAAATTTTAGGAGAACCTGTGAAACGCTTTGGACTGACCTCAAAACAAATCATTGCTGCCTTTATTTTTACCCTTGTCGCAATTAGTTTATCTTTTGTAACGCCAACGATTGAAATTACTTGGGTAACAACATTACTTGTCTTAACTATTTATTTATTTGCATTTGAAATTGTTGATGTGGATGTTGCCGCCATTACGATTATGGTTTGTTTAGGATTAACCAGTTTATTTGCGCCTTTAATGGGACTTGATAAAGGCTTGATTAATAACCAACAACTTTTTGATGGATTTGCCAGTAATGCGGTGATGTCCATTATTGCGGTAATGATTATTGGAGCAGGTTTAGATAAAACAGGTTTAATGGGAAAAGTTGCTTCTTTTATTTTAAAAGTTGGCGGAACGACTGAAAAACGTATTATTCCAATTATTTCAGGAACGGTTGCCATTATTTCTTCTTTTATGCAAAATGTGGGGGCAACGGCTTTATTTTTACCCGTTGTTAGTCGTATTTCAATGCGTTCAGGAATTCCTTTATCCCGCCTTTTAATGCCAATGGGGTTTTGTGCTATTTTAGGTGGAACCGTGACCATGATTGGTTCTTCCCCTTTAATTTTATTAAATGATTTAATTTTAACTTCAAATAAAACCTTATCTAGTGATTTACAAATGGAAACCTTTGGTTTATTTGCCGTCACTCCGATTGGAGCCGCTTTGGTTTTATCAGGTATTTTTTATTTTATTATTATGGGACGTTTTGTTTTACCTACCATTAAAAAAGAGACCTCCAGCCAGAATAAAAATGCCCATTTTCAAGATACTTATAATATTGATTATAATTTATTTGAAATTACGGTTCCCGCAGAAAGTTCTTTAATCAATCGTCGAATTGATGAAGTTGAAACTACTTATAAAGTTCGTGTCGTTGCTAAACACACCCAAAATCAAGATGATATTCATATAGGTTCAGGCGTTATTGACCGAGATTTAGGAATTAAAGAAGGCATGGTTTTAGGGATTTTAGCTTCTCCTAAAAATCTAGAGGCTTTTACTGAAGAATTTAGTTTGGTTAATCATCAAGAAATTAAAGATTTAGCCGAAGATTTAGCCACCACCAAATCGGGTATTGCTGAGGTTGTTATTCCCCCCAGTTCAAGCATGATTGGCAAAAGCGCCCGAGATGTTTGGATGCGTAAAGTTTATGGCATTGCAATGGTCGCAATTTATCGTAATGGTAAAACACTACATGAAGGAGATGATATTCGGAGTATTCCTTTAAAAGCAGGAGATACGCTGGTTGTTTATACCACATGGGAAGCCTTAATGCATTTAGAATCCAATGCCGACTTTGTGATTATTACCAGTGAATATCCAAGAGAAGAATTAAGACCCCAAAAAGTCATTTGGGCGGGTATCTTTTTTACCATTGCTTTATCTCTTGTTTTATTGCCCGATATTATCAATAGTATTATTGGTTCAGAAGTGATCCATAAACCGCCGTTATCTGTTGCTCTTTTTACAGGGGCTTTAGGGATGATTTTATCTGGTGTAATTAAAATTGATGAAGCTTACCAAGCCGTTTCATGGAAAACCGTGTTTTTATTAGCCAGTTTAATTCCTTTAGGTTTAGCAGTTGAAGAATCAGGGACTGCAAAATGGATTGCGGAACAAGTCATTGTGTTACTTGATGGTGTACCAAGTTGGGTTATGCAAGCTTCGATTGCTGTTTTAGCCACCTTTTTTACCTTAGTTATGTCGAATGTCGGCGCCACTGTTTTATTGGTTCCTCTTGCTGTTAATATTGCGATTGGCGTTGGTGAAAGCCCCGCAATTTATGCATTAACGGTTGCCATAGCAACGTCTAATTCCTTTTTAATTCCCACCCATCAAGTTAATGCATTAATTATGGGACCTGGCGGTTATCGAGTAAATGATTTTATGAAGGCGGGGAGTATTATGACAATTCTCTTTTTAGTCGTGTTAATTGTAATGATGAATTTGTTTTATTAACCCGTAGGGGCAAATCCTATCGAATTGCCCATTAAAACTCACTTTTCTCTACAAATCCCATCTTTTTATTTAGATCATACCTAGACTTTGCAGATTTAAAATATCCATTATGTGAATATGTTAATTGTTTGGCTTTTAAAAATTTCTTTTCATTTTGAATAATCTTACGTATTGCATCACAAACCTTTGGATATGAATTTTCAAACGCTTCATTTTGTTTATATATTCCATAGGCTATAAGTTCATCAGAGTATTTAATAAAATCAGTTTCTATATTTTCATTGCGTTTGTTAACAACAAATTTATATATTTGATATGCCTTTAGCAATTGTTCATAAATTGGTGAATCTTTTGAACCGTTAAACAGACTATTTAATTTATTTGTATTATCACCACTTGCTTCAAATATTTCTTCTAAAAGTTTAGATTTTGAATTTTTTGCAAACTCGGGTAACTCTTGAAAAGTCGCATACCAATACTTAAAGACCATATCGCTATGTATTGATTCCTCTAGCTGTTTACTTAGAATATTATCAAAAGTATCGCCTCTTTTTGCAAGAAAACCTATATTATTTAATTCAAAAATAGCTTTTGTATATTTTATAAAGTTTTTGTTACTTATCTTATCTCTATAATTAATTGGAGATTGGGTATTGGTAGCATCCGTGATTTGTTCTACTATTTCAGGATCATTTGTCTCATATAATCTTATCAAGACATAAACACCCGCTAATGTTTCACGATTTTTTTGATACATATCATAAATAACACTTGTTGTCTGTAATCCATTAACAATAACTGGATTTTTAGTCTCAATAGGATAATAGCCTGCTTGTATGTCATTTGGTATTTTTACTTGTTCTGATATTATTGTAATTCCGTTATTTAAAAAAGGAAAGTATTCGGAAAAGTCACTTTCAAGAGTTTCTTTAATTTTTTTATTTGTTTTATTATATTTCAAAAAACCTCTAATATTATCACTGAATACGGTATCTATCCTTTGATTTATTTTCTTTTCTTCATCTAGTAAACGACATAATTCGAGTGCTTTTAGTCTAAAATTGATTGCTTTGATATTTTGTATTTGAAATGATATAAGTGCTTGAGGATCTCTTCTTAAGGAGATATTTGATTTTTCTGCCATAAAACTAAACTTAAGATCTTTGCGTTTTTTATGCCCAGAAATTAGAGTGTCAATTCTATCAAACAAGTCATTTATATCATAAATTGAAAGTTCACTATTGTTATCAAGATGTCTTTGGGTTATAGCTTGGTTCTTTGGTTCTTTTTCTCCTGCAAATATAAAATATAATTTTATATCCACAATTTTACCTGATGAAACAATACTCGTGTACTTTTCTAAAAAGGATTTAACTTTTGAATTTAGCGGAATATTTAAGCTGTTGCCGTAAGAAAAAATATTTCTATAATTATTAATGAATTTTGAGAGTACATTATCACCTAGACCTTTTGATTTTTTGATTTGAAAAATATGCATCGTACATTCATTTTCATCTTCATCAATATATATTCCATCCATACCACCATCATGTTGACCATTTCCGTTGACTATTGTGCTGATGTTTTCAAAAACTTCATCAAAACTTTGATCAAGAAGTGCCGTTATGGCTAAAATTTCAAAAGCAAAATCTTTATGAAGTGAGAATTTTTGTTTGATTCTCTCAATATAACCACTAATAAATAATTCTCTATTCATAAAATATTCTCGGGTTTGATTATAGATTTTTTGACTCGTTACCACGCTCCCGCGGTGGGAACGAGTTAAAAATAAAAACGTTGATATTTGTATTAACAGCCCCCATATAGTACAGTACAACCGTCTTTATATACCATAATTTGGTTTTTAATTTATGTTTTTACTTTTTTTATTTATTCTTATTCCCACACTTGAACTTTACACCATGATTTCAGTGGGCAGTGAAATTGGCGCTTTTAAAACCATTTTATTGGTTTTTTTAACCGCCATGATTGGCGGTTTCTTGGTTCGTAAACAAGGCATGTCCGTTGCAACAAAAGCTCAAGCGAGTTTAGCCAGAGGCGAGCAACCTGCTTTAGAAATTATTGAAGGTTTTACCTTAATGATAGCGGGTGCAATGTTATTATTACCAGGGTTTATTACGGATTGCTTGGGATTTCTTTTACTAATTCCCCCGATTCGGAAAATTTTAATCTTAAGTTATATAAAAACCAAAATTGTGTCAGCCGCTCCCCAATCCACAACACAACAAACAACCTCACAAGCCAATATTATTGAAGGAACTTGTAAACGCGAAGATTAAAACATTAATTTAATTTGTTTTCAGATTCAGGGTCTTTTTCTATTCGATGTTTTTCATCAAACCAAGCGCCTAAGTCAATTAGTTGACAGCGCTTACTACAAAAAGGACGGTATTTAGCGTCTTTATTCCAAATTACAAGGGTTTTACATTGTGGGCAATTTATAGTGTGCATACGGTTAGTTGGAAATTAATGTCATTTTTGGTTTGAATAATATGGGCAGGATTTGTTTTATCCATAAATGAAATATTAAAAAGATGTTTGCTGCCGCTAATTTCAGCATAAATGGCTAAATCACAGGGTAAAGACACACGGATAATTTGTACAGGAGATTGGGTATCTAAACTTTGTCTAAAAAAACCTTCTTTGGCTGTTTCATTGGATGGCGTAATACTTTCCCGAATCAACTTTAATAAAATTGCAATGGCATTACTCGCGGGTAATAATGTTTTACGCCATTTTTGAATGTCTTTTTTACGCTGTTCAGCAGGTTGATGCAACCAAAGGTGATAACGAGGTAAATCAAAGGCGCAACTGCCACCAGGAATCGAACTGCGTTGGTTAATACTCTTCATAAACTCATCTTCACGAATTTCTTTACCTAATTGACTGTGCGTTTGATACAGCATTTTATGAGCATAAGTTAATTTTTTTAAAATCGCATCTAGATGACTTAAATCAATTCCAGGTGTGTCTCGAATCACAGATAAGGTTTTAATTTGACGTTCGAGTTCTTTAATTAATTCGGACTTAATATCAGCGCGCCCTAATACCTGCGAGATTTCTAATAAATGAGTAATGCAACTTCGACTCGCCGCTTTTGACTCGGATCTCGTATGAAATTGCAATAATAAAAATAAATGCTCCAGCCGCAATAAAGTACGATTGCGCTCATTGATTGGATATTCAAAAGTAATCGGTTGTACCACTAGATACCTACTATAAGCTATATAAACTAAATTAGAAGTTATTAAAAATAGTAAATTCAAATTGAATTAAATTATTTAGTTGCTATTCTCTAATATAAAGATATATTAAGCAATATGATAATGAATTTTAATTATTGTATTTTTTTTATCTTTATAGGTAAAGCGTATAAAAAAATAATTATAATTTAATTATCAATTATTTAAACTAATAACCATTATTTGAAACGATAAGAACATGGATAAAAACTCTAGCTCCATTGCTCAAAGTAGCAATAAAAAACAGTGCTCAATTGCGGATAAAACCAGCCTTATAGGCAATGATCAAGATATTGAACTGGCTTCGCGTTCCTTAAAAGCCATGTCACATCCTTTACGCTTAAAAATATTATGTGTCTTAGATGATGACGAAGTCAGTGTACAAGATATTGTTGAACATGTGGGTACTTCGCAAAGCAATATTTCTCAACATTTAGCCATTTTAAGAGATAAAGGCATTTTAAACTCTCGTAAAGATGCCAATCGCGTTTATTATCGGGTGGGAGATGCCCGTACTTTACGTTTAATTGGCATGATGCGAGAAGTTTTTTGTAGCCGTGCTGACTAATTTCTAATTAAAGTTTGCTTTTGCATAAAGTTTAGCTATGTTATAAATGCACATTATTTTTTAATCGTGCATTATTACAATGCTTAATCCAATGGTGTTTTATGGATCAACTTATTCAATTTATCAATAATCATATTTTTCTGGTTTCTACTTTTTTTGTTATTAGTGGTTTATTAATTTGGGATTTTTCACAAAATGCAAAAAATAATATTGACTCAATCAAAGCCATTGAACTAATTAATAATAAAGAGGCCATTATTATTGATATTCGCTCTATGGCAGATTACAACAAAGGGCATATTTTAAATGCCATAAATATTCCCGCGAATAGTTTAAAAACCCAATTAAATTTAATACAAAAATATAAGAATAAACCCTTAATTGTGGTTTGTCGTTCAGGCGCCCAGTCATCAATGGCTTGTAAGCAACTTCATGAAAGTGATTTTAGTGAAGTTTATAATCTAAGGGGTGGGCTTTTAGCATGGGAAGGCGCGAATATGCCTGTAACCCAATCATAATTTTAATTTCTGAGAGAAGAGAGCAATGACTGAAGAAAAAGCAATTGAAACCAAAACTGATGACCGTATTTATACTATTCAACGGGTTTATACCAAAGATATTTCATTTGAAACACCGAATTCTCCCGGTGTTTTTTTAAGTGAATGGAAACCCGAAGTTGAAATTAATGTATCAACCAATGCCAATACCATTGAAGAAGGCACTTTTGAAATTATTTTAACATTAACTGTGACGGTTAAAAGTGATGAAAAAACGGCTTATTTAATTGAAGTTCAACAAGCAGGGATTTTTATTATCAGTGGATTTAGTCAACAAGAAATGGGACCCATTATTGGCGTTGCTTGCCCTAGTAATCTTTTTCCTTATGCTCGAGAAGCCATTTCTGATATTGTAAGCAAAGGCAGTTTTCCGCAA
>Ga0256847_1000613_pt1 | contig 21640 bp, 23 predicted proteins | sample TeddybearmetaG_FD_189099 | JGI IMG/M metagenome (GOLD analysis project Ga0256847, IMG submission 189099) | Hydrothermal vent microbial communities from East Pacific Rise, Pacific Ocean - Teddybear | ecosystem: Environmental > Aquatic > Marine > Hydrothermal vents | place: Pacific Ocean: East... | reverse complement strand
CATTTTGCTACCTTAGCGGCAGCGGATTGGGAAAACTACTGCTCAACAGATTTGCCTGAATTAATTTATTCCCCGCGTAGCCTTTCTGCTAGAATTACCACCGTTCAAGTTGTCATAATCAGCGGCGAACCATATGCGAACAATAACAGGTAACCTAATGATATATATAAAGAACGGTTTATTTTATTGCTGCACAATACTCATTCTCGCCGCCTGTTCAGAGTCCGCACCATCCAACAATGAAACCAGTTCTGTAACAGATGCAGACTCCTCTACCAGTACTGCAGGGAATGCGCAAAGACGTATTTTACGCATTGGTATGTCTCAATACCCCGCTACATTGCATCCCAATATAGAGACCATGGTGGCAAAATTTTACGCTCTGGGCATGTTAAGTCGCTCGGTAACGTCGTACGACGCCGACTGGAATCTGGTCTGCAATTTATGTGTCACATTACCAACTCTCGAAAACGGTATGGCTGTACTCGAAAAAACCCCGGACGGCAAAGACGGAATTGCGGTGACTTTTACCCTTCCGGAGAATGCCAGCTGGGGTGATGGCACACCGCTCACTGCCAATGATCTCCTCTTTTCCTGGCGTGTTGGTCGCAATACCAAAACAGGTGCTAACAATATTGACATGTATCGCCGTACATATGCTTTTGACGTGCTTGATGACCATACTTTTGTGCTACATCTAGATAAAGTCGTTTTTGATTACAATCAACTGGGACAATTTTTCCCGCTTCCTCAACATCTGGAAGAAGATATTTTTAAAGAAGATCCCTACGAATACAGACATCGCACCACCTACAATGCCGATGCCAAAAATCCAGGACTCTGGTATGGGCCTTACATAATTTCAGAGCTCGCGCAGGGCTCATACCTGCGGCTCATCCGTAACCCACACTGGTACGGTAAAGATCCATATTTTGACGAAATAGAATTACGCGCCATCCAGAATACTGCAGCCATGGAGGCAAACATACTCTCAGGAACCATCGATATGATAGCCGGAGAACTGGGCCTTACCCTGGATCAGGCCTTATCCTTTAAGGAACGCCATGGCGATAACTATAATGTAATCTTCAAACCTGGTCTGATGTATGAGCACATAGAGATCAATCTCGATAACCCCATTTTGGGAGATATACGTGTTCGACGTGCCATTATGTATGGAATAGATCGCCAGATAATCAGCGACCGCCTGTTTTCAGGTATGCAACCTGTCGCGCATTCGTCTATTAGCCCTTTGGGGAATAACGCTTCGAAAAACATCACCCGGTACAACTATAACCCCGACACCGCAAATCAACTTTTGAATGAAGCAGGCTGGGATCAGTTTAAAGACGGAATTCGCGTTAACGCGGCACAGAAGCCGCTTCGTATTGAGATTATGACTACCGCAGGTGATAAGACCCGTGAGCTGGTCGAACAGGTACTGCAAAACCAGTTGAAACAGATCGGTATCGACCTGCGAATAAAAAATGAGGCTGCGCGAGTGTTTTTTGGGCAGACTACCCGCCAGCGAGATTTTAGCGCAATGGCAATGTTTGCCTGGACAATGGCACCCGATAATGTGCCTCGTACAACCATGCATTCTTCTGAGATTCCTACCAAGGAGAATAATTATGCCGGACAGAACTACTCCGGAATAAATCTGGCAGAACTGGATCAGCTGATTGAAAACCTGGAAGGCGAACTAAGCTCCGCAAAACGTACCCCCATGTGGGAGCGTTTTCAACAGATCTACACAGAAGAACTGCCAATTTTTCCACTCTACTGGCGATCCAATGCGTTCATTCTGCCTAAATGGTTAAAAGGCCTACGCCCAACTGGTCATCTTGATGCCAGTACTTTACGTGTAGAAGACTGGACACGCGCAGAGTGACAGACAAATCTGTGCTTCTTTCGGTAACGGACCTAAGCGTGGGTTTTGATACAGACGATGGCCTGGTAAAGGTCGTAGAGAATCTTTCCTTCGAGCTGCACCTGGGCCAAACACTCGCATTGGTGGGTGAAAGTGGTTGTGGCAAGTCCATTACTGCATTCTCCATTCTAAATTTGCTGCCACCCTTTGGAAAAATTCTGTCCGGTTCTATCAAGCTCCGGGGTGCCGAGTTGGTCGGCATGAGTGACAAGGCCATGCAATCGATTCGTGGTAATCGTATTTCAATGATTTTCCAGGAACCTATGAGCGCCTTAAACCCGGTCTTTACAATTGGTTCTCAGGTAGCAGAGAGCTTAGTGTTGCACAAAGCAATGTCACCGGGTGCAGCGCTAACCAGCACTATTGAGTTACTGGAACGGGTAGGCATTCCCGACCCCGAGTTACGAGCAAAAAACTATCCACATCAACTTTCCGGTGGCATGCGACAGCGGGTAATGATCGCCATGGCCCTGGCCTGTGAACCTGAAATTTTAATCGCTGACGAACCTACTACGGCGCTGGATGTAACTATTCAGGCGCAGATTCTGGATCTCATGCACGATCTTCAGGAAAACGCGGGAACCGCCATATTATTCATCAGTCATGATTTGGCAGTCGTCTCTCGAATGGCAGATGAAATTTCAGTAATGTACGCAGGACGTATAGTTGAACACAGCACGTCAGCCGGTATTCTTAATGCGGCGTCACACCCCTACACTCAGGCTCTGTTGGCTACCACTCCCCGTCTTGATACTTTGTTGAATCGGCTGCCCGCTATTTCTGGACGTGTACCTGCTCCCGATGAGCGCGATTCAGGCTGTTCATTTCGCGCCCGTTGTTCCAAAGCTCTCACCCAATGCGATTCCCAACGCCCCGACAGCAAGCTGATTACCACCAGCATCCCGGATGCTCATTTGATGGCCTGCCATTCCACAAGGCAAATAGCATGAATGTACCCATGCTTTCTACACAAGCGTTAAGCAAAGTTTTTAAGACCAGGCTTGCTACAAAAGATGGCGTTGTAAACAAAAGTGTTAAAGCTGTTACGGATGTGTCCATAGACATTCACACCGGGGAAACTTTGGCTTTGGTAGGAGAAAGTGGATGTGGCAAAACTACGCTGGGTCGATTAATGGGTCTTTTTTACAAGCCTACAAGCGGATCTATTTCTATCAAGGGCGAAAACACCAGTTCATTTACCCGCAGGCAGCTAAAGCCTGTGCGTAGAGACGTGCAGATGATATTTCAGGATCCCATCGCTGCACTTAATCCACGCCATACCGTTGAAACCATATTAACCGAGCCTTTAAATATATACGCTGTTGGCAAATCTGCAGATCGCAGGCAGCGTGCACTTAATCTATTAGATGCAGTAGGTCTTGCTGCGACGGATTTTACCCGCTACCCACATGAATTTAGTGGTGGCCAGAGACAACGTATCACCATCGCTCGCGCTCTAACCCTACAGCCTGATTTCATAATAGCGGATGAACCTGTGTCCGCACTGGACGTGAGCGTTCAGAGTCAGATTCTAAATCTGATGAAAGACCTCAAAGATGAATTCAACTTAACCTATCTTTTTATTAGCCACGACCTTGCAGTAGTACATCATCTGGCCGATCGAATAGCGGTTATGTATCTCGGTCGGATTGTAGAACTTGCAACCCGTGATTCACTTTTTTCGAACCCTGGGCATCCGTACTCCCGAGCTTTGTTGCGTTCTGTACCAAAATTACAAGCGGGCAAAGGCAGGTTAGGAAAAGTTTTACAGGGCGACCCACCCAGCCCAATTGACCCACCTGCTGGTTGCCCATTTAATCCACGCTGCGAACATGCCACCGATCTATGTCGTGTGGAAGTTCCACTGATCAAATCGCATGGCAGTGATACCCAGCACCAGATCGCCTGCCATAACATCGGGAATTTTTGATGCGTCGCTTCATTACAGTGCGATTACTACAGGGCTTGATGGTTCTGTTCATCATGTCGTTTGTCATCTATTCACTGATCGGGTTAATGCCCGGCGATCCTATCGATCTGATGATTAGTTCAGACCCAAACATGACTACAGCAGACGCAGCACAGTTACGCGCACTATACGGTCTGGACCTGCCAATTTATGAGCGGTATCTAAACTGGCTTACCTCTGCTCTGGGCGGAGACCTGGGATATTCCCGATTGTTTGGCCAGCCCGTATTGCAAGCCCTCTTCCCTGCGCTTAAAAACTCAGTAATGTTGTTGGGGTTAGCATTTACCATTTCAGTTTGCATTGCTATTCCAGTAGGAACTCTCGCAGCATCACGCCCACGATCACTTTTGGATTACGGAGTTAATCTAACGGCATTTGCCGGAATATCTATTCCATCCTTTTGGCTCGCGCTTATGCTTATCATCATTTTCGCAGTATTTCTGGGATGGTTGCCCGCCGGTGGGATAGCCCCTGCTGGTTCAAGTATATCCGAGAATCTTAAATATATGATTTTACCGGCAACAACCCTAAGCATGGTCAGCATTGGTAGCCACGTACGTTATGTACGTGCCTCAATGGTAGAAGTATTACGTCAGGACTATATTCGTACTGCCAGGGCAAAAGGCGCCCCAAAAATGCAAGTAGTGTGGAAGCACGCACTACGCAACGCAATGATTCCAGTGGTAACCATTCTGGCACTGGATTTCGGATATCTTTTTTCGGGTGCACTGGTTACAGAAACCATTTTCTCCTGGCCCGGCATGGGAAAACTCATCTTTGACTCCATAATGGGCAACGATTTCAATCTGGCATTAGTAGCGCTTTTGTTTGCTACGGCTTTAACCTTAAGTGGCAATTTACTTGCCGATATTTGTTATGCCTGGCTGGACCCTCGAATTGTAGTCGGAGAGGATAAATAATGAACCACAACTCTCCCTTTTTCCTGGCACTTAGGCGATTCAGACGTCACAAGCTCGCAATCGCAAGCCTGGTAATACTTATATTCATGATCTTACTTGTCGCTTTTGCGCCTCTCATGGAGGCCTTACTTGGTGTGGATGCGAACAAGGTGAACCTGTTTAATCGAATGGGACCAATGTCTCCCGAGCACGTTCTGGGTACAGACGAACTGGGCCGGGACGTGCTTGCACGGTTGTTATATGGCGGTCGTATTTCGCTCGCGACGGGGCTAATTGCAGCAGGAATAGCTGCCACTATAGGTACGGTTATTGGTTTATTCGCAGGTTACTTCGGCGGTAAACTTGATGCCTTTCTCATGCGGTTTACTGATGGTGTTATCGCCCTTCCGCTTCTGCCTTTGCTTATTGTACTGGCGGCTCTGGATTTAAATAAACTGGGTATTCCCGAGAGTATCGCTCAATCTGAAGATATTAGTTTTTACCGGATCATTCTAATAGTTGCCCTCGTGGGATGGACAACTGTTGCACGGCTGGTGCGCGGTGCAACGCTTAGTTTCAAGGAACGCGAATTTGTAATGGCTGCCGTCGGCGTGGGCGCCGGGAGCGTTCATATAATGTTCCGTCACATTTTGCCAAACCTGCTTTCCCCAATAATTGTGGCGGTAACATTGTCGGTAGGAAACGTAATACTTCTGGAATCGGTGCTCAGCTTTTTGGGCCTGGGAATACAGCCACCCATGCCCAGCTGGGGTAATATGTTAACCAACGCGCAGGAACTCATCTGGCAGGCGCCGCTACTTGCAGTCTTTCCAGGATTACTTATTTTTGTTACGGTGATTTGCTTTAATTTTCTGGGTGATGGATTGCAAGATGCTTTTGATCCCAAAGCGGAATACTGACACCCAAAACGTACCTTACTTGATAACATCACCAACACGAACAATTTTAAGCGTGTTGGTACCTCCGTGATTATCCAGATAATTGCCTTTTGATATAATTACCAGATCACCTTCAACAACCTCTTTCAGCTCGATGAGTTTATCTACCACCATTTGGTTGGCAGTTTCAGGAAGTGCTTTTACAACTTCGGATAAAACAGAGTGCACCCCTCTGACCAAAGCCAGTTTTTGATGAACCTTGCTGGAGTTGGCAAATGCAAAGATAGGCAATCGAGAGGAAATACGCGACATCTGGATTGGCGTTCGACCGGTTTCCGTCATAGAAACAATAACCCGCAAACCCTCCAGATGATTCGCTGCATACATTGCCGACAAAGCAATAGTCTCATCCACCAGAGTAAATTTTTGATGCAGGCGATGTTCAGAGCGACTAATGTCGGGGATTTTTTCTGCACCTTCAATAACACGAGCTACAGAGGCTACAGTTTCAACAGGAAATTTGCCCACAGCCGTTTCACCTGACAACATAACTGCGTCTGTACCATCCAGCACGGCATTCGCCACATCGAATACTTCAGCCCGGGTTGGCATGGGATTGTTAATCATCGATTCCATCATTTGCGTAGCCGTTATAACTACCCTGTTCAACTGTCGCGAACGTTTGATAATGCGTTTTTGAACGCCTGCAAGTGCCGCATCTCCAATCTCAACACCCAGGTCACCTCGCGCTACCATTACCGCATCGCTGGCGCTGATAATACCGTCCAGTGTAGCCGGGCTTGCGACGGCTTCGGCGCGTTCAATTTTGGCGACAATGCCCGCCATGCAACCCGCTTCTTCCAATAAACCACGAGCCGTATTGATATCTTCAGCAGTACGCGGAAACGAAACGGCAAGATAGTCCACTTTCATCTCAGCAGCCAATTTTATATCTCGGTAATCTTTCTCTGTCAGGGCTGGAGCAGACAGGCCACCTCCCAGTTTATTGATACCCTTATTATCAGACAATATACCGCCGATGCGCACGGTACAGTGTATTACCTGCGCAACAATAGAGTCGACATCGAGCACAATTCGGCCATCATCCAGCAACAAACAGTCTCCTTCAGCGCAATCATCAGCCAGTGAGGCATAATCTATACCTACAACTTGCTGATTACCGCCTCCTGAAGGGAGGTTCATATCGAGTTTAAAAGTCTGCCCCTCTTCAAGTAGCACCTTGCCGGATTCGAAGCGACCAACGCGAATTTTGGGGCCCTGTAAATCACCCAGAATTCCCACAACACGCTGTTGTTTTACTGCCATCTCTCTTACGAGTAGGGCAAGCCTTATGTGCTCTTTAGCACTACCATGGGAGAAGTTGATTCGGGCTACATTCATACCCGCTATAATCATGGCTTCTATCAATTCCGGAGTATCGCTTCCAGGGCCTAATGTACATACAATTTTGGTACGCCTAAGCCAACTCGATGTCGAATCAGTCACATTTTTATTCCTATTCAGAGTTACTCTGCGTCACTCCATCAAAACTCCATTAGATTCCATTATAAACTCCTAGAGCTTTGTTATATTAGCTTTCAGTGGTTGCCTTATTCTGATTCTGAGAACGGTTCTGCCCTTGAGACGCGCCCGTATTTTTACATCGTTTAAGGTAGCCACTCCAACTTTTGATCACCCCCACACCTGTTCAGACTTACGCCGGTTCCTCTTCAAACTTCTGATAGGAAACATCCAGATCATTTACCAGTAAATCAAGCACTTCGTACACATTGAAGTGATTGTATTTAGGGTTGGGTTGAATCACATCAAAGAAAAAATCTGTGTAGATAGCATTACTAAGCACTCCGGTATTACCCCTCTTTCTCCATGCTGCAATGATTTCTTTCTGCGCGATTCGGCTTATATAAGTACTAGGGTAATTCACTACTTCTCGTCAGACTGGTTATGGTTATGGTTACGGGTACCCGTTAACCATAACTGATGCTACAGAACTTACCGGGTAGAACAGTGTACACCCCATGGCTGTTGTGAATCTAGCCTGTGAATAAAATCATGATACCAGCGGCCACAGCAGAACCAATAACACCGGCCACATTTGGCCCCATCGCATGCATCAGCAGATAGTTACCAGGGTTGGCTTCCAGCCCCACTTTGTTTACCACGCGTGCCGCCATGGGGACAGCAGATACACCCGCGGCACCAATAAGTGGGTTAATTTTTTGAGTTAAAAACAGGTTCATTATTTTTGCCATCAATACACCGCTGGCAGTACCAATGGCAAAGGCCACCATTCCCAATAGTAGTATTCCCAATGTACTGGCAACCAGAAACTGATCTGCACTAAGTTTCGATCCAACAGCCAGGCCAAGAAAAATAGTAACCATATTGATAAGCGAATTTTGTGTGGTGTCACTTAAGCGCTCTACCACCTTGCTTTCACGCATTAAATTTCCCAGGCAAAACATGCCCAACAAGGGTGCTGCAGCGGGTATAAACATGGCCACCGATAACAACAATACCAGAGGGAAAATGATGCGTTCTTTTTGTGAGACCGTACGCAACTGTACCATCTCAATCTTGCGCTCCTCAGGCGTGGTCAACATTCGCATTATGGGAGGTTGAATAATAGGAACCATCGCCATATAGGAATATGCAGCAACCGCTATGGCTCCCAGTAAATCGGGCGCCAGTTTACCCGCAACATAAATCGCAGTCGGCCCATCCGCGCCTCCAATTATGCCAATTGCAGCGGCTTCACGAACGGTAAAATCCAGTATGCCAAAGTGGCTTAATGCAAGCGCACCCAGCAAGGTAGCAAAAATACCAAACTGGGCCGCCGCACCCAGTAGTAAGGTTTTTGGGTTTGCCAGTAGCGCGCCAAAATCGGTTAACGCCCCCACTCCCATAAAGATCAGTAAAGGAAATACGCCGGTTTCGATGCCCACTTCATAAAACAGATGCAAAATACCCACACCAGTAGATATTTCAACGCCCGGAATGTTGCTTAAAATCCCACCAAACCCGATCGGTAAAAGTAACAGGGGTTCAAACTTTTTCACGATAGCCAGATACAACAACAGCAAACCAATGCCAATCATTAGTGCCTGCCCGGCAGACATTTGATAGAGACCGCTTTGCTGTACAAGAATGGTGAGAGAGTCCATGCCCGATTCCTGACTAACGTATGCTAAACAAGACGTCACCTACAGAAACTGCATCACCGGGTGATACCGGAATGCTGTCCAAAATGCCGGACACAGGTGTGCGAACTTCAGTTTCCATTTTCATTGCCTCCAGCACCAGCACAACATCGCCTGCGCTCACCTGCTGACCCACCTGGCTCATCAACTTAACAATGTTACCCGACAGAGCTGCATTAACCGACTGTGAGTTACCGGGCGGCGACACGACTGACGTCTGAGTTGTCTCGCAGGGGCTTATATTGCTGATAGTTCCTGTACTCGCAACTTCCACCCGATAAGATTGATCATTAACCTTTATGTCATATAGCTGCGGCCCGGAAACCGGGGTCAATTCGATCACTGGCACAGGTTCAAAAGCCTCAGGATTATCCCGGTTCTGGATAAATTTTAACCCTACCTGCGGAAACAGTGCGTAGGTAAGAACGTCATCGATAAAGTCGTTGGCAAACAGAAGTGCGTGTTGTTTTCCAAGCTTACGCAACTCTGCGGTTAACCCTTCTAGCTCAGGTCTAAGTAGATCTGCCGGACGGCAGGATATGGCCTCTTCCCCATCCAGCACCCTGGCCTGCAATTCGACGTTTAAGCTACCGGGCGTCGCTCCATATTCTCCTTTAAGCACGCCCGCAGTTTCTTTGGTTATGTTTGAGTAGCGCTCCCCGGTCAATACGTTTAATACAGCCTGACTACCAACGATCTGGGAAGTAGGTGTAACCAGTGGAATATATCCGAGATCTTTTCTTACCCGTGGAATTTCCTCTAGTACTGCATCCATTTTATCCAGCGCATTCTGTTCTTTTAGCTGTCCCTCTAAATTGGTAAGCATGCCACCAGGAACCTGTGCAACCAGAATTCGCGAATCTACCCCTTTAAGGGATCCTTCCGTAGCTGCATATTTTTTACGCACTTCACGAAAGTACGCTGCTATTTCTTCGAGCTTGCTAATATCCAGTGCACTGTCGCGGGCTTGCCCTCTCATGATTGCCACTACTGACTCGGTGGCCGAATGACCGTAGGTCATACTCATGGACGAAATTGAGGTGTCCACGACATCCACACCAGCCTCAACAGCTTTAACTAGAGTGGTTGTAGACATACCTGTTGTCGCGTGGCAATGCAGGTGAACAGGGATACTTAGGCGTTTTTTTAACTCGGTAATCAAATCAAAAGCAACATAAGGTGTTAGCAGACCTGCCATGTCTTTAATACATACCGAATGAGCGCCCAGATCTTCGATCTGTAGCGCCAGATCTATCCACATCTGCTCAGTGTGCACGGGGCTCACGGTATAAGAGATTGTGCCCTGAGCGTGCTTGTCATTATCTAAAACAGCCTTTATGGCAGCTTTCAGGTTTCTAACATCATTCATTGCGTCAAAAACTCGAAATACATCTACCCCGTTTACAGCGGCGCGCTCAACAAACCGTGATACAACATCATCTGCGTAATGACGGTAACCCAGAATATTCTGACCTCGAAACAACATTTGTTGAGGCGTATTTGGCATTGCTGCCTTGAGCAGGCGCAGGCGCTCCCAGGGATCTTCGCCCAAAAACCGAATGCAAGCATCAAAAGTTGCCCCACCCCAGGACTCAATGGACCAATATCCAATGTTGTCCAGCTTTTCCGCAATGGGCAGCATGTCATCTATGCGCATGCGTGTGGCAAACAGACTCTGGTGGGCATCACGCAGCACAAGTTCGGTGATACCTAACTTTTGCGGATCAACCATTTTCATTTCTTCCCGAGCCTGCATGCTGTTCAAGCGCCATGGCAATTGCCTGGGCGTGAGATTCTTCGATGCCAAACTTTACTGCAAGTTGTGCATACGCGCCGTGCTCAGGTTCCATACCCCGTACGATTTTTGACATGAGAATCGTGACAAAAACCAGAAATATGAGAAAACTAAACACCGTACTCATGCCAATCAGCATCAGTTGAAGACCTTGAGAAAGTAGATCCGGACCCATCCATTTATCCTGAAATTCAGATCAGACATTCCGGTTTGCCACCGGATAAGTTGCTTATGCCGACAGTACAGTATAGGCCTAATAATCAGGTGATCTGCAAAGCAGTTCATGATTATCCAAAAAACATACATACTTGAATTTAAATATACTTCTCATTATTAATATTTTACAACACGTTAGGGGGCATACCTAAATTTTGACGCAAAGTATAAAAGTAACATAATCTGCCGCTGGGCTTGCTATCTCAATGCTTCACAATCAAAATGCCCGTGCCTTAAAATATCGTGAATTGCATAATGCCCATTGATAATTCTGACAGTCTGCAAAACACTGTCGACAGACGAAGAACCTCTCCCATCCAGGAGTTTCACGGATGGCGGCTTTTGGCCGGCGTTATGTTCGTGGTAATACTTCTTGCCGTTGCGAGCGCAGTTATAGACTGGGTCGTAATTGGTCCACTTGAAGGTAGAATGCTCTAACACGCTTGACTGTTATACATGCCTTCAAGATAATACCGCGCTTCTTAAAGCGCCCGTGGCTCAGCTGGATAGAGCACCTGGCTACGAACCAGGGGGTCGGGGATTCGAATTCCTCCGGGCGCACCAATTAAATGCTTTATTTATCATGCGGTTAGACCAGTCTCCTACTGGCGGCATGATGCCTTAAAATTACCAGCGCCGGACCCTCTCAATAAAGAGGGCCGGACTTTCCTTCACACACCTTGTTTGCTGCCTCAATGAGCTCCTCCAATTCAGGGGCAGAATAGTGTGAGGTGATATCCCCATTTCGATGTCCAAGTAATATTTTACACATTTCTAAGGCAACTCCAGCAGCGCTTAAATGCCGTGTGGGCTAAACCAGAAGTCAAATAGTATTCGGTTGATAGGCGCCAGATTGAGTGCAGGTCGCCAGTGATACGTTAGACTTCGCACCCTTTTGCACTGCTCTTGATTTCTTCTACCCGACTAGGAAATTCTCTTCTTTACTGTGTCGCACGCGCACTATTACAACACGATCCAGTTCTTCTCGGTAACGCACAATGTGGTCACCACTCCCAAAGGGAATGATCAGATCACGGAAGGGCAAGGCCTCTTCAACCGGTCTGCCGGCTTGGGGATTCTCTTTCAGAATCTGCGCCGCATCTCTAATGCGGATAGCTGCTCGTTGTGCTGCCTGAGGATTTTTCTCAATGATAAAAGCCCTTAGTCGATCCAAATCCCGAGCCGCTTCCGGCAACCAGACTATTTCTCGGGGCACGGTTTTTCCTGGTCGCTCCCCCAGGAGCTTAGCCACTCCATTATGCTGTCGTTGCTGACAACTATGCCTGTTTCTTGGTATCGCTCCCAACGGACCAAGGCTTCCTGTTTTTCATTTTCCTTCAACTCTTCCTGCTCGATATAGCGCAGTAAGGCTTCTTTTGCGAGATAGCTCTTTGAGCGATTTGTCTTTTTTGCGAGAGCGCTAAGGCGCTCCTCCAACTGCTCATCCAATCTGACACCTAGCATCGTAACCTCACGTTTAACTCTGTTAAACAAGTGTAACAGGTTTACACTATCAAGAACCACTCTCAAGTTGGTCACTGATATTTCCGCCGGGCTATCGCCGGACAGAGTTGTGCTTTGTTATGCTTGGTAGTGATAAATGCAACGAGCGAAGCCACTAAATAGTTAGTTATATCAATATGTTATTGTTTACATTTATAGCCACGAACTAGGGGGTCGAGGATTCGAATTTCTCCGGGCTCATCAATTAAATGCTTACAAATCATGCAGTTATTCCAGTCTCCTATTGGCGGAATTACGCCTGGCTTTCCTCAGCGTAAGTACACCCAGCGCGCTGCTGGCGCTTACCTGGATCTATTTTCTGCTTACTCTGCCCCATTATAGTTTAGTCATGAGAAGCATCGGTCTGACGCTCGCACTAATCATAGTGGTGCACCTGGCGCTCACTTCTGGTTTTATAAAGGCTGGCGACGCCACTACTCATTTTAGCGAAACGATGGTTTTGTTATCTGGAATTGCATTGGTTTTTATTGGCGGCGCCTGGCTGAGCTGGGCAGTATTTCAGGGGATAACTACCAAAGACTGGGAATACTATGGAATCCTGGGTTCAATGGTTGTCTCTGCCCAGGGTTGTTTGTCTATTTTACTTGTATCTCAGAAATCGCGATTAATGGTCTGAGTACAACAATTTGGGATCCCTTTTCAGATTCACCAAATTTGCATTTTATGCAAAAGTACTGCCAAATTACGTTCTTCATACCCTTGGTGAATAGAAATGGCCAAAGCGGCACCCATAAAACCAGATCGAAGGGACAGAATCTCGCGCGCGCTCTACCAGTGCATCAGTAAGAAGGGGTTCGCAAACACCAGCTTGAAGGATATTGCCGAAAAAGCTGAAATGTCGTCCAGCCACCTTCGATATTATTTCGATAACAAGCACGCCATCCTAGCTTATTACGCAGAGGGAATTTGTCTTCAAAACCGGGAAGGCTTACCCGCACTGAAGACACAAAGCCCGTCTCATCTAATCGAAGCACTTGCTGCATTCTGTCTCGGGCCCGGCCAGATGAACATCGAGCTTTCTGGTGTAATACAGGAAATAGCGGGTTTAGCAGTACATGACCAACGGCTTCAAACAATCAAATCACAACACTCTTCAGACTGGCATGACTACCTGTGTGCGTTTTTTAAAACTGTTCAAACCAGACCAGGATTGAACAGTGAAACTGCCGCCTGGCAGTTGCACGCCACAATTGTAGGTCTGAACACAAATCTTGTGTACGACGGTAGTCTAAATCAACAACAAGCCCATCAGCTATTAGTCAATACCATCTATTTTCTGTCGGGGCTCAAGCAAAAAATACGCTGAATACCAATGTGTTTGTATTATATATATTTTATTTATATTATATACAAACATTGCCAAGCAACAGCTCGATTTTCGATCTGTTTGAGGGCCACGCTTACCCGAGGAACACCCATGAATTCAAAATTGCTTATCGTAGTTGCACTTTCCTTTACGCTGGCAGCCTGTAAAACACATCATTCTGGCCAGTTCCCTAATAACAGGGCAGCTGCGGACAACAAAGCACTGGTATCAGAGTTTTTCCGTTACTTCAGTGCGGGTGATATCGATGCTGCATTTACTCTGGTAAGTGATGATGTCACCTGGTGGGTACCTGGGAATCTTCCATTTTCGGGTACTAAAACCAAAACTGAGTATCTGCAAGTAGTTGGTGCGATAAAGCAGGGTTTTCCTGACGGTCTTCAATTAACCGTAAGCTCAATGATTGCAGAGGGAAGTAAAGTCGCGGCTGAAGTTAAATCACATGGCAATCACGCAAACGGTAAAACGTATTCCAACACCTACCATTTTCTAATTACCCTTGATAAGGGCCAAATAGTTACGGTTAAGGAGTATATGGATACGCTGCATTTGTTTCAGCTCATACAGCCCTGAGCTAATAAACAGCCCTGAGCTAATAAACAGCCATGAGCTAATAAACAGCCATGAGCCAATAAAAAGCCCAGAGCGATGCACTGGGAAAAATGGGTATCTGACAAAACTGGCACATTGACGACTGTGGAGTAACAACACTTTCAAAAGCTACCTTACTATCCACTTTAACCTATACTTTTATGGTCTCTACTACAATGCTCGCAAAAACATCCGACGTCGCCGTTGGATTTAACTCGTTAGCGCATGTTGATGGATATATAGATCTGAACGGGCCTTATTACTGTAAAGAGCGAGATGCAGGTGGCTTTGATTATGGTTTTTTGCCAGATCATCGTCACAGCAACCCGAACAAGGTGATTCATGGTGCTGCATTGTTGGGGTTTGAGGATACTGCTTTTGGGCACCTAATAGTAACCAGCACCCAGAGATATTGCGCAACAGTTTCTGTTAACTCAGATTTTATTGGCGCTACCAATGTTGGTAGTTGGGTTAATGCTGATGTTTATGTAAAAGAACTTACGGGTAGCATGGCTTTTGTGGGTGCCGAGGTATATTTCGGAGACAAACTGTTGTTGTCTGCCACCGCAATATTCAAGCTATTTGCTGCCCAGGACCCAGTAGCGTGAGAATGTGCAAATTTTTTATCGGGTAATGAAATCCGAGTGAACCCAGCCGGTTTTTCCAAGTGCTTCTACTTCCCACCAGGAGCCATTTTTTGTACCCGTTGGAATTAGGCTGGTGCCTTCATAAAGTGTGGCCATAGAAGGTGCTTTGGTTGACGGCCCTGCTCTAAACTCGACATTTGCAGCGGTAACATATCCGGCATTGTCGACATTTCCTGCCGATACTGTACCCAGTTGGGCTACCAGACTGTTATGTGCATCCAGAAAAGCGGTGGCGGTAATCTTCCCAATATCTGTGCTTTCGTATGTTCCACCTCCACCGGCAACACCTGCAATCCAGCCAAAACCGCCAATTTTCAGATCACTTTTGGTAGCGCTACCTTCTGCTATGGCTTCCTGAACGCTGGTGCGTACATTGGTTACGGTTAACAGTACCTGTGCTTCCAGTTTCTTCTTTTTGAACATTCCAGCTACAGCGCCAATTCTACCAGGAAGCAAGCCGCCGAGACCCGCGCCACCGCCACCTGCATTGGAGTCTTGCTGGATAATTTCGGCAACGATAACGAAATCTGCTGCGGCCATTTGACCACCGCCCATATTACTGCCTTTTTGAAAATCGCCATCTTTAGCCATGGCGCGTTCTGCCTTCAGCGCAGCGCTGGTACTACCGCGACTAACTACTTTGAAACAACCGCTTCTTGCCATCATGAGTTTAACCAGTGGAATCGGGCTGGTCAGACCATAGTTACTATAGGACGGGTATTCAGATTCAACCAGAGCTGCGGTGCCAATGGGGCTGGCACAATGCGTTAAATCGCTAACGTCTGTTCCACCACCGCCTTTTTTAATATCGGATTTGAACAATCCAGCACCACCGAGAAATACAAGACATGTTAGAGGCAGTAAAATTTTTGCTAATATATGAATTGCGTGCATTACGTCTGTCCTTATTGATACCGTAGTGCAGTCTAGTCTCGCCCAGACTGAAAATCCAATACCAGTACGTCAATTGTTTCTGCTTCTGCAGTTTCTGCTGGTTTTGTGCATTGAATTTCAAGGATGTCATTTTTATAGACGAAAGCCAGGCTGTTGTGTGTCCCCAGCAGGCAGACTTTCTGAACCCCGGGAATATTTTTCAAGCTTACCTGGGTGTGGTCGCCTGGCTCCATCAGAAATAGCAGACGTCTAACCTGTGATTCAGGAATCTGGGCATCTATGCCGCGCGGACCCACGTTAAGCAGCAGGTTACCATTTTTTGAAACGGTATCAATTAAACCGCTTAGCAAAGCAATAGGCAGTTCATAATCTTCTTCGCTGTCATTTCTATTGAAGCCGAAAGAGTGGCTCATGCCTTTTGTGGATTCCCATTTTTTTACCTGGGTTTCTGCAAAACAGGTGTACTCAGGGGTTCGGAAATCGCTATGGGGAACGACCTGCGACACCACGCCATCTACTTTGTCCGGGTTTCGTTGAATATAGCGTTTGACTATCCAGTTCAGCGTTCTACGCGCTACCTTTGTACACATCAGCCCACTCATTGAGCCAGCGGTCATTTACTACGCCGTCATTTACCTGGTTGTAGTACTGGGAAAAAAAATCAAACAGGCTATTTTGTTTACCTGGCCAGGATATATCGTTCCATAAACTATCCGGTTGGTATTTTTGTACAAGTTCAAGCACTTGATCTTTAGCATACTTTGGATAATTTCCAGCGGGCACCGACCCAACAAATTCTGCAAAAGTTTTTACCAGCTCTGGATCGAAACTCCAGTCTAAGCCACCCGAATAATACAAGCCGAAACGCATATCTCGTTTGAGCACTACAGCTGCCAGTTCGCCCACGATGTCTCTTTCGCTAACAATAGTATTAACCGCCTGAGAGAGATATTCAGATCGGCTATACGAGATGTGTTGGCCCAGGTAAACATCAATGCGAATGTTCCGGGGCAAGGTTCTGTATTTGCAATCGACATTGTGGACCCAATCCCTGGCGCTACCATATTGAAGCGCGGCGCAACCCGGCTCATAGAAAGCGTCGAGGCTGATTTTATAAATGCAGGATATTTTTTGTCCGCCGGGTTACATGGAACGATTTCAACCGTATTGGACGAAAATTACGTGGAGCCTTTTTCGAGGTCTTACATCGTACTTTATAAACCCTTTAGGAAGAGCATTGGAAATGCGCGCATCAGTCTTATTGTATGGGGTTGCCAGCTATGCCTTACTGGTAAACACAGGGTTAATACTGTTGTGGGTGATCTTTGCCATTGGGTAGGTGCCGGTATTGATATCAACTCTCCTTACCGACCACTTTGACTTGTTTGGTATACGTCAGCCTTGGCTTCACTTCAAAAAACAAACTCACACCGACATAAATTTTACAGATCGCTGGATTTATAGCGGGATACGCCACCCTATGATGCTGGGGCAGTTATTGGCTTTCTGAACACTACCTGCGATGACGGTCAGCCACCTGGTATTTTCAGCAGCCTGCTAGGGATCTTGGCAAGATTAAACAAGTCATAGTTGAAATGTGCCGAAAGGACATTCTTACTTTTCTCAAGAAGATGCGTGATTAAACTTGCATTTCCTCAATAGTGTGTCCGGGTATTTTCTTATGTGATCGATTTCAGTTATACAGGAGTCTGATAAAACAAATTCACTGCTGTTTTGAATCAATGCTATAAGCACCCGGCCCATGAACAAAAAAGTGAATGAGGCCACCCATTATGGCTACATTCTTTAGAAGCGGACCAACGTGGTCCGGAGCTATGTGGATTACAAAAGTTATCGGTATCAATGTCACTAACAATAACAGCGCTGCCTGTCGTGCAAAAAACCCAAACAAAAGCGCAATGCCTCCAAGCAAAAGCGTAACCCCACTCATGTAAAGTAACAGCGACGGTGACGCCACCGAATTCACCAGAGACAACCAGGGCGAACCCTCCAGTCGTGTTAACATAACTTCATGCTGTCCAAAGTGGCCCGCACCCCCAACGATAAATATAAGGCTGAACAGAGATCTGAATATCAGGTCCGATCGATCGGCCCATGCATTTGGCGTTTTCATTCCGAGGCTCTTCCTATTTTAGGCGGCTATCTATTACAGGCAACTGATCCCTCTAGTTAGTAGGATCCTGGATTTCTTATCTTATCCTCTAAGCTGCTTAGAGGTCATGTAGTTTATAACACTAATTCAGCGAAACAATAAATATGCTGGAGCTATAGAAGACCGGACCCGGCCCACTGCAATACTCTACGGCATATTAACCATGAAGCAGAGTTAATCAATTTTGGGGGCTGTACTTCAGGCAGTAGTTTGCGATTCTTGAAAGCCTGCAATTTTGCTTACACCGCATAACGCTTCTATCCGATGGATAGTTCAGCTTCTCACCTCTTGTGACATTATCTATATTTCACTTGAGAGCCCTCTGCATTCAGCCCATTTTCAAGAAAACCCAGCACGATAACTCCAGAAGCTTCGATTCCAGTACCTAATCAATTTCTCGAAGAGCACTTTAACAAATCCTATTCTCACTGGTGCAGAACAACAAACGCGATGAAATACAGCCGAATATTCAATTTGTTAAAGTAGTTTGCGCCGAGGTTATTTCCATTCCCAATCGTCTGCTTGGCTAAGCCCTGTATCGTTGATGGCGCGCATCGATTGCAACCATTGTTTGGCGTTCGTATCATCTTTTAGGTAGGCATTCCAGAATTGCAGGCTAATCTGCTGGATAGCCGAGTGATGTTTGGGGTTGAGACCTTTGTTTCTAGGGCTGTTAGCATCACCAAAAGTAAAATGGTTGGCACCATCTAATACCAGCTGAAATTTGTTGGATGGTGGTAAGGCTGCGTATACTTTTCGGCGCGAGGAAGGTTTCATATTAGCGTTGATTGGGCTGCCGTCTTTAGTACCGGTCATAAGCAGGGTTGGTTTGTTCAAATGTCCGAAGAATTTTTTGGTTCGGTTACCCCTTGCAGGCTGCGGGCTCATAGCCAAAAATGCATCAATGCGTTGGTCGGCGAAGTTGGAAAAAAGAGGGTATTTGCGCCCTGCTACAGCCATTGTAGTCACGGCACCATAACTGTGGCCGCTCATGCCTATATGGCTAAGGTCCAGCATCCCCTCCAGAGGGTGGCCGGCTTGTTCGTTCCATATCTCAAGTTGATCAATTACGAACGGTATGTCGATAAATCTATCGCGTGATGTTTTAACACTTACACTCTTTTTAAGGGCCGACAAACGTTCGGCCGCAGGTACAGATTTCCATACCTCTTCGTCACTGCCTGGGTGTTGTACAAATATAGCGATGTACCCGGCTACTGCCCAGTAGTTACCAAGATATGCACTGTTTTCACGAGAACCGCCCAGCCCGTGGGAAAAAAAGACAACTGGCTGGCTTTGATTCGAGCTCTTGCAGTATACCTTAATAGGAACCACTCGATCCCGCGTAGTGTCGTTTGGTTCAAACCGTAACTCCTGAACTGAACCCGCTTGTGCTACACAGGCCAACATTACAAGAGAAACTATAGCCGTCGCTCGGCTTAACAGGCGTGAATACTGTAGTGTTATCATGTGTAATTAACCATTTGATTAGGCTATCGATTAGCTTTTGTAGAGGCAAGCACTCATTGCGCTGATATTTCCGTGTCGCTGAGCATGGCCGAGCACCCGCAAAACTCTTCTTCACCCATACTCTGCATCAGGCCATTATCAAATGTGCGTGCCCAGATGCGCGTGCTATCAGGTGTCCGACAGGCAAAATATCCCACCGCTGCAGCACCTTGATCATACATAACTGTATAGGACTCAATAGTTACCTTCCCGGTATGCCCCGCGATACATTCTCTGGCGGGCAACAGGTCTATGGTGTCTTGTACATTTTTATGTTGAAAGTCCTGAGCGGGTCCCTCGCTTGAATAGATGGCATGTACACGATTGTAAAGATGCCCACCGTTTGCGGTAATGAGCCCCTTGCTTCCGGAGTTTTCAGATAAAAGTTCCGCCCTCGTAGCAATGCTGAACCTGACATATTTATTAAGGTGCTCGCCACCAAAGGTAAGCCTGCCGGCACCGAACGCCAAATACCCACCAAAAGCAGGCGCTTTTAGGCGAAGCACTCACTTCGTTCGCAGGGCAGGCTCTCCAGAAAATTCTGGACCAACATCATCAGCAACAGGCGCCGCCCAGAAAACCGCCTGACCGTGCCAGCGGACTCATCAATACCAGGATTCAACTCGACGCGATACGCCCAACGACGAGGTGATCTTCTGGAACATTCGAAATCAATCTGCGAGATCAGCTTCTCACCTCTTGTGACATTGTCTACATTCCACTTGAGAGCCCTCTGCATTCAGCCCATTTTCAACAATTCCAGCACGATAACCCCAGAATCTTCGATTCCAGTATTTAATCAATTTCTCGAAGAGCACTTTAATAATTCCTATTCTCTCAGAAAGGACGGTGGCATTCCTGGTAGTTGGTATAGCCTGGCTACGCGGCCTTCAGTATCACTCACAGCAGTATAGTTGATGGGAAAGCTAACAAGAAAACGCCAGGCATCATCAGTACCTGTGTCCTGATTGATCGCCAACACCATAAATCGCTCTGAACCCAACGCTGCCTGCAGTTTTTACAATCTCGGGAATCGATATACGACACGGACCAGACCAGGCTGCCCAGAAATCCAGATATATTACTTTTCCACAGTATTACAACAGTGAATGTTCAATAGCACCTGAGCCCAGTTCGAAAAATTTGAAAGGTGGGGCTGCATCACCCTCACTATTGGCGAGAGTAAACGGGCAGACAAAGCAGAAAAAAACCATTAACAGAATTTTCATGGTTGTTCGGCATCAGCCAAAAAAGTCAAAGTCTTCAGTATTATTGAACTTAAAGGCAGCGTCTACGACTGTGTCTTCCATCCCCAGATAACGACGCAAGGCTTTATGCACATGTTTGGGGTAAATGATTGTACCAGTCGCATCGTCCCGCGCGAGGGTGGCCGGGTTAATGTTATAGGCATTTTGAACTTCATCCGTGAGTCCAATGACTCGGTTCCCCCAAATGGGTGCCTTCTCCATGACAATTACGGAACCAATGGGCCAATGGTCCTTTCCGTTATCCGCATTATACAAAGGCGTACGGCTAAAGTCCGAGCCAATAACCAAAGTGATTCTGTTCGCTATGCCCTTTTCCTCAGCAAGTGTCCAGAACAGATCTAAGGAATCGGTAAGGTGTGTGTACAATGCTGTGTGCAAACTGTCGTGGTCAGCATGGGTGTCATAGCCGTAATCTATTAAATCCGAAGCGCTCGCTACACCGGCCTCAAACGCTGCTATCGTCATCTGGATCTGTCGCCGCAGATTACTCTGGCCTGCAGGTCCCCGGTCTTCATTTTCAAATATTTCCGAGTTTGACGGAATAAACGATTTAAAATCGACTAGAGCTGCCTTGGACGACAGGGCAAATTGGTAGGCTTCCAGGTTTTTCTGCATGCGAGGCAAATTTGACGGGTCATCAAGTAGACGCGCCAGGCGTTGATTTCTGAAATTTCGTATTCTTGCCATATCTTCTGCAGTTCTAAATGTACTGTCCTGGCCCGCAATTTCCGGTTCCAGAAGCTGCCTTAAGGTATTTACATCGTCCAGCCTGCTGAAACGA
>Ga0256847_1000612_pt1 | contig 21753 bp, 18 predicted proteins | sample TeddybearmetaG_FD_189099 | JGI IMG/M metagenome (GOLD analysis project Ga0256847, IMG submission 189099) | Hydrothermal vent microbial communities from East Pacific Rise, Pacific Ocean - Teddybear | ecosystem: Environmental > Aquatic > Marine > Hydrothermal vents | place: Pacific Ocean: East... | reverse complement strand
TTTCTTGACACTATTAATCAAGACCCAGAAGAGTTGAAAATATGCATCAGCATGACAAAGTTAGGCGTTAATATTTGGGAGTTTTCTAACAAGTATTATTTAGCGGCTCAACCAGAACAAAGTACTTGGGGAGACGTATCATATCCCATTATGGCACTTGAAGCGCTAAAAGAAGCAGGTTATGTCAACACTAAGCCATTTTCATTTACCTATCGACGATCAAATTTAACTGGTCATCAATTAACCAGTAAAGGAAGTGAGTATTTCATTTGGGAAAAACCGCTTTGTGTCGCAAACCGTAAGGTCGCGAGTGATATCGAGTACACAGAAAACAATGAAAACTTTACTACCGCCACCTTCAAATATGAGATCATATTTAATGACTTGATCGATGACACAAAGTTAGAAGAAACGTTAATAAGTCGCTGGAAAGAAAAAGGACGATACGATGGTAATGGCAACGCATCTTTTGTGAAAACTAATAAAGGATGGAGCTTACAGAACCTTTCGTGGTAATACGAAATTTATTAACTGAATTTTATCCCGTCATACAGCTCCTGGCACTTCTGCCAAACAGCACCAACTTGGCCAGTGCCAATCGGTAATCCGTCGAGTTGGATCACAGGAGCAATTTGTTTAGTCGAACTGGTAATCCAAAGCTCATCAGCATTTTTTGCTTCCTGTAGAGTAACCACGCGCTCAGTAAATTTAAGCGATGGATCACTATTAATAGCCTCGATCAATATTCGACGAGTCACACCTGGCAAGATCTGATTGTCGAGGATTGGGGTACAGATCTGATCGTCCTTTATGATGAACACATTGCACGCACTACATTCGGTAAGTTCTTCTTTTTCATTGTAAAGAAGTGTTTCATCAACTTTGTTTTCATAGCCGTGCTGGAAATGCATGACATTACCGAGTAGAGAGGTTGATTTAATATGGCAGTTATCCCAACGTCGGTCGAGAGAACTGACTAAGGAGAACCCTTTGGCAGTTTTTATATTTGGCTCAACTAAAGCCGCTATTTTTTGTATCATGATAAAAACTGTCGGCGCGACATCCTTCGGGAAATTATGCGTTCTCTTGGTATCCGCACCGCGGCTTACCTGAATATACACACCAACATTTCCTGCTTCATTTTTGTTGAGTAGACTTTCTACAATTGTATGCCAATCGAGTTCGGCAATATTAACGCTTATATTCTTCAATCCTGTTAACATTCGATCAATATGGTATTCAAATCCGATCGCTCTACCAGAATAGGTCGGAATAAACTCATAAATACCATCGCCAAAAAGAAAACCTCGATCAAGAGGTGATATTCTAGCTTCTTCAATTGGCATATAATCGCCATTTAAATAGACAACGGACATTGTTTTTCCTTCATTGATAGCAAACTAAAAGTCATGCCAACATACATCAACTCACAATTATTAATCTAAGTATTATTGCGTCGTTTTTTAAAAAACTGCTTTAGCATTTCAGAACTTTCATCTTTCAGTACACCACTAATTGTTTTTATTTGATGGTTATGTGAATGATTATCTAAAAGCTGATATAAACTCCCTCCTGCTCCAGTTCTCGGCTCTCTAGTTGCAAACACAATCGTTTTAACTCTGGCGTGAACCATTGCCATCGCGCACATAGCACAGGGCTCAAGAGTCACGTAAATAGTCGTATCGACGAGCCGGTAATTCTTAACCATTTGCCCTGCTTCTCGTAGTGCAATAATTTCTGCATGTGCCGAGGGATCCGATTTAGTAATCGGTTGGTTAAAACCTTGCCCGATGATCTGATCGTTTTTTACAACAACAGCTCCTACAGGGACTTCACCAAGTAATTCTGCCTTTTTGGCTTGCTCCAAAGCTTTTTGCATCCAGTATTGATTATTCTTCATCGTCATTTTAAAATCGAAAGACTATTCACCACAGAGGCACAGAGAATCACAGAGGTGAAAATCGAATTTTTTGTATGGGTATATCATTTGCCCTTCTCTGTGCCTCGGTGGTTAAATTGTGTTTGTTTTTTACTCCCACTCGATTGTCGCAGGTGGTTTGGAGGAAATGTCGTAGGTCACTCTGGAGATCCCATCAATTTCATTTATGATTCTACCAGAAACATGTTCTAAAAAATCATAAGGCAAATGCGCCCAGCGAGCGGTCATGAAATCAATTGTTTCCACCGCTCTTAGCGCAATAACGTAATCATATTTTCTTGCGTCGCCCATCACTCCAACAGATTTTACTGGAAGAAAAACAGCGAATGCCTGTGATGTTTTATGATAAAGATCGTAGTTGTATAACTCTTCAATGAATATGTTGTCGGCCAATCGAAGTAAGTCTGCAAATTCCTTTTTAACTTCACCGAGAATTCTAACCCCAAGCCCAGGGCCTGGAAATGGATGGCGGTATAACATGTCATGTGGTAAACCAAGTTCTAAACCAATTTTTCGAACTTCATCTTTAAATAACTCCCGTAAAGGTTCGACTAATTTCAGTTTCATATCCTTTGGCAAACCGCCAACATTGTGATGAGATTTAATCACCTGAGCTTTTCCCGTTTTTGCTCCAGCAGATTCAATCACATCTGGATAAATAGTCCCCTGCGCTAACCACTTTGCGTTGGCTAGTTTTTCAGATTCAACTTGGAAAACATTGATAAACTCTCGTCCAATGATTTTGCGTTTTGCTTCCGGATCAATTTCACCTTTTAATGCATCCAAGAATTGGTCTTCCGCCTCCACTTTGATGACATTTAGTCCGAAATCCGCATGAAACATGTTCATCACTTGTTTGCCTTCGTTCAATCTAAGCAGCCCGTTGTCCACAAATACACAAGTGAGTTGTGAACCAATCGCTCGATGCAACAACATTGCTGTTACCGATGAATCAACACCACCAGATAAACCCAAAATAACCTCATCGCCACCCACTTTATCTTTGATTTCCTGAATCGCATTTTCGATAATGCTATTGGCTGTCCACAATTTTTTGCAGCCACAAATCTCTGAGACGAATTTTTCGAGGATTCTTCCTCCTTGATGCGTGTGAGTCACCTCAGGATGAAACTGTAATCCGTAAAATCTTTTTTCGTTATTTTCCATCGCTGCTAGTGGAGCATTATCCGACTCACCAATAGCGGAAAAACCTTCAGGTAACTCGATCACTTTGTCGCCATGACTCATCCAAACATCCAAAACGCCCTTACCATCTTCTGAGTGATCTTCAATTCCTTCGAACAATTTTGACGCGGCAGCATGTCTTACTTTTGCATAACCGAATTCACGTTTGTTAGATGTACCAACCTTACCACCCAATTGGTGTGCCATCGTTTGCATTCCATAGCAGATTCCGAGTACCGGTACACCTAATTCGAATATGAGTGGATTTGCACGAGGCGTATCATCACCCGTGACACTTTCTGGCCCACCAGAAAGAATTACACCATCAGGTTTGAAATCGTAGATATATTGATCGTCTAAATCAAAAGGGTACAACTCGCAGTAGATTCCAAGCTCCCGAACACGTCTGGCGATCAATTGAGTATATTGAGAACCAAAATCTAAAATAAGAATTTTCGAAGAATGAATGTCTGCAGGCATAATTTAATCCTTAGGATAAAAGAACTGATTATTTCACCACAGAGAATCACAGAGTTAAAACTATAAAAGTAAGCAAACTCGCTCAATCTAGAAATATCCAAACTTTCAAAATATTCTATCTATTCTCTGTGCACCTCTGTGCCTCTGTGGTTAAAATATCTTTTTGTTTACTTACTCACCTGATAGTTAGGTGCTTCTTTTGTGATTTGTACATCATGAACATGGCTTTCAGTCATGCCCGCGGCAGTCACTTTAATAAACTCTGTTTTGGTTCTATAGGCTTCAATATTTTCGCAACCCGTTAGGCCCATTGACGAGCGAAGCCCTCCTAGCATTTGATGAATAATGGCGCTTAATACTCCTTTGTAAGCAACTCTTCCTTCTATTCCTTCAGGAACAAACTTATCTGCAGCATTTTCAGTTTGAAAATATCGATCGCCCGAACCATGTTTTTGTGCCATCGCTCCAAGTGAGCCCATACCCCGATAAGATTTAAAAGAACGTCCTTGATAAAGCTCCACTTCGCCTGGCGCTTCTTCTGTACCGGCAAACATAGAGCCCGCCATAATGGAAAATGCCCCAGCAGCCAACGCTTTGCACATATCACCCGAATAGCGAATACCGCCATCCGCAATTAATGGTACACCGGTGCCTTCTAACGCTGCAGCTACATTGTCTATGGCAGAAATTTGCGGTACGCCAACCCCGGTAACTATACGCGTAGTACAAATTGAACCTGGACCGATTCCAACTTTTACACCGTCCGCACCGGCGGCCACTAAATCCTTTGCGCCCTGTCCGGTTGCGATATTGCCACCTATCACTTGGAGTTCAGGATAATTTGTTTTAACCCATTTAACTTTATCTAAAACGCCTTGAGAATGACCATGGGAAGTATCGACTAAAATAATGTCAACGCCAGCTTTTACTAAGGCCGCTACGCGATCATTTGTATCCGGTCCAGTGCCTACAGCCGCCCCTACCCGCAGATGCCCTAAACTATCTTTACAAGCATTTGGTTTTTCTTCGGCTTTTAGAATATCCTTTACCGTGTACATTCCGGTTAGTCGAAAATCATCATCGACCATTAAAACTCTTTCAATTCTGTGCTGATGCATAAGAAATAGAACATCATCAGGACTAGCTTTTTCCGTAACTGTCACTAAATTTTCCTTGGTTGTCATTACAGAAGTGATCGGTTGGTCAAGTTGTGATTCAAATCGAATGTCGCGACTAGTGACAATACCGAGCAGCTCGCCATCCTTAACAACAGGCAGTCCAGAAATACCATGCATTGAAGTTATTTCTTTTAACTCACCGAGAGTCGTTTCAGGTGTTACTGTGATTGGATCGGTTACCACGCCACTTTCAAATTTCTTAACTCGTAATACTTCAGCTGCTTGCCTTTCAATATCCATATTTTTGTGAATAAAACCCATGCCGCCCTCTTGGGCAATCGCTATTGCCAGTCTGGATTCGGTCACTGTATCCATCGCGGCAGATATTAATGGAATATTTAGGCTAATATCTCGAGTAATTTTGGTCTTAAGATCCACCATATTGGGGAGTACTTGAGAGTGAGCAGGGAGAAGTAAAACATCATCAAATGTGAGGGCTTCTTGAGTGATTCGCATTGTAAATTTCACCGTTTCGAGAAGGGCTGATACAGCCAAAGCGGGATTATACAGACATTTATGATTGAGTAACATATGTTTTGAATTTATTTTTTAACTTAATTCCTAATACTTTATCTCCCGAAATATCACTGATGATGTTAGAATTCTATTACCACAGCAAGTCTAAAGCCCATCTCAACGTTATGCGCAAACCCTTTTTACAGCCTCAAAATCCCTCTCAGCCGGCACAACGTCAAATTTTTACCGTTAGTCAATTAAATCGAAAAGCTAAATCTTTGATGGAGGCCGAGCTCGGAACTATTTGGCTAGAGGGTGAAATCTCTAACTTTATACGAGCGGCTTCTGGACATTGGTATTTCACCTTAAAAGATAACAATGCACAGATAAAATGTGCGATTTTCAAGTTTAAGAACCGCTTAATTCAAATCTCTCCTCGGGAGGGAGATAAAGTTATTATTAAAGGAAAGGTCAGCCTGTACGAAGCCCGTGGCGACTATCAAATGATTGCCGATTACATGGAGCCTTCTGGACTTGGTGAACTACAGCAAGAGCTTAATGCACTTATAAAGAAACTAGAAGCCCAACAACTATTTGCCTCAGAGAACAAAAAGAAATTACCTTTTCTACCTAAAGCTATTGGAGTGATAACTTCACCCTCTGGCGCCGCTATTCGAGATGTTATCACGGTGCTAGAACGCCGCTGTCCGATGATACCGATTATTATTTATCCGTCAGTTGTGCAAGGGCGTGACGCTTCAAAAGATATTCGTGCCGCGTTAACAAAAGCGGCTTCAAGAAACGAATGTGATGTCTTATTGATCACCCGAGGCGGAGGAAGTTTAGAAGATTTATGGTGTTTTAATAATGAACAACTCGCGCTACAAATTGCGGCCTGCAAAATCCCGATTGTTGCAGCTATAGGGCACGAAGTTGATGTAACGATCACCGAGCTAGTTGCTGATTTAAGAGCAGCAACCCCTTCAGCTGCGGCAGAGCTTATTGCACCAGAACAACAAACGCTATGGCAAAGTCTCGATGTTCGTTTTCAGGAGCTGAATGACTCTATTAATTCGACAATCTATCAACTACAGACTCGACTCAATATTGCACGTTTAAAACTAAAGGAGCCGGATCAGTTAATACAAACGGGACAACATCTACTTGATAAGTTAACCCATCGGATGCAATTAGGTTATATAAGACAATTCAGAACTCACCAAGTCAGGCTTGAAAGTATTACTAAAAAACTAGCAGAACTTAACCCTAAAGAAAAACTGCTCGGACATAAGCACCAACTGGCAGCGACAATCGCACGATTAGATACTGCCATAATCGCATTGGTAAAATCACATCAAAACAAACTATCATTGGTTGCAGCTAGCCTAAATACACTCAGCCCTCTCTCCACCCTTTCACGAGGTTACAGTATTACTCGTGATAAAAAAACTCGAGATGTGATCAATACCGTTGCTCAAACGAGCAAAGATCAGAAATTGTCTATATTGTTGTCCGACGGTGAAATAGATTGTCGAGTTAATTAAACATCTACTTGACTAGTTGTTCGACTGACAAAAACCTGGTATTTCCGATGCCTCTATAGGCTTGCATAAATAGTAACCTTGAATAAGATCACAGTGATTTTCTTTTAAAAAATTAAATTGGTTTTCATTTTCTACACATTCAGCGACTAATTCTAATCCTAGACTTTGCGCAAGGATGATAGTAGAACGCACGATTCCTTGACTGGCCTTATCAGTTTCTAGATTATCGATAAACATGCCATCCAATTTAAGCGTGTCTGCCGGAAAATCTTGAATATATTGTAGCGAAGAGTAGCCTGTGCCAAAATCGTCTATCGCAATTTTTGCGCCCAATTCTTTAATCCGTTTTAAGTTTTGAATGGTTCGATCTGTGTGCTCTACAAAAACTTGTTCAGTTATTTCAATTTCTATGTGTTCTGCCTTCAACTGATTCACAATAATCTCTGTCTTGATATGATCTAAAAGGGTTTCACTGATTAAATGTCCTGCCGAAACATTTATAGCAACGGTCAGATCATCCAGTCCTTGTTCTTGCCACAAGCGCATTTGTTTGCAAGCCTCAGTAATCACCCAAAGATCAATTTTTTTAATTAAACCCGACTCTTCCGCAATAGGAATAAATGTGACAGGAGAAATCTCCCCTAATTCTGGATTGTTCCATCTGAGTAACGCTTCCACATTTTTGTAAGTCCCCGACTTTAATCTCATTTGAGGCTGGTAAACTAGTCGAAGCTCGTTATTATCAATCGCATTTCGGAGGTGATTTTCTATCTCTAGACGTTCCTGAGAAGCATTGTTCATTTCTTTTGAATAGTAACTGAAATTTCCCGGTCCTTTTTTCTTTGCGTGATACATGCTCACATCGGCGTTTTTTAACAACTTTTTATCATCATCGCCATCCGATGGATAAACACTAATCCCTATACTGGTGGAAACATGCAACGAATGATCTTGAATATTAAACGCGTCCGCAAATGACTCAATGACTCTTAACGCCATTCGAGCAGCATCCTTGGGTCGGTTAAGCGTTTCTAAGAGTAAGACAAACTCATCGCCACCTAAGCGAGCAACCGTATCCCCTTCTCTTGCAATACTTTTTAGCCTTTTCGCAACTTCGATTAGTAACTGATCACCATACTGATGGCCAAAATTATCATTAATTACTTTGAATCGGTCTAAATCTAAGAACAACAGTGCCAAATGATTTTGGCTTCTTTTAGCTTTTGAAATTGACTGCGTTAGGCGATCTACCAGCAAGTATCGATTAGGTAGCCCTGTCAATGCATCATAGTGTGATTTTTTAAACAGTTGCTTTGTCCTCACATTCAATAAATTATCGAGATGAGTAATCCTTGCGGACAGAGCAGACTCTTGTTTCTTAAAGTTGGTGACAACTTGATTAAATCCATCAGCTAGACGTGCCAGAAAGGATTTTTCGCTAAACTCCAAGCGGGATTCATACTTGCCTTGTTTTAGCATGCTCAAGATTGATTGAGTCATATGCTCGATGGGTTTTGTGATTTGTTTGTAAAAGACTCTCGCTAGCAGAATCGAAATTATCACCATTAGAATAGCTAAAATCATTAAAAAATAGTAATAGATTAGCTGCGGAGCTAATAGCTGACTTTTATTGTATTGAATCCATAGATAGCCGATCCGATCATTACCCTTAATGATGTTGACGGTCAATGTGATGCTAGCTTCGGTTATTCGAACCGCCTCACTTGTATCCATGGGTGGCAGGGGAATATCTGCTTGTGCTGAGTAGTATCCTAGCAGGCTGCTATTATTGAGTAGTATTGCCGCAAACTCTATGGAATTAGTATTAGCATATTTTTTTAAAATAGCGTTGGCGTCGGTGTCCTTTCTGTTGATTACAATAGCCGTCACGTCATGAGCTAGTAGCTCGTTTTTTAGTAATTGTTCGGTGATTATCTGGCTCTCGATATCACTATCTACAACAGAGAACTGATAGGCAACTATCAGCAACAACAAAATGAACGCACTGGTTAGAATGAGAGTGTTTAGCTGTAAGATTAACGGGTTGTTAGAGTCTTTAGATGCCATCGATTAGGTGATTTAGTTTATACCCCTATAAGCATAGTCAATTTTCGGAAAGCCCGCGAAGTATTTGAGAGAATATATACCCGTTACCCTTCAACATGCAGGATTCAGCAAGACTAGAAACAGCCATATTTAAGGCAAGTAATTTTTGGGCTAGTCATCCTAGCTGGAAATTGCTTAACGAAGAAGATGGTTGTTTCTAGCCTTGCCCTATGGGTGCTCAGCTAGAAAACTTGCACTGCATTACAACCCTTGGAAAGGACTAGCCATTCCCTTCGAGTTGCGCTTTGTTCAAGTTTTCTAGCTGAACACTGAAACCTGCATGTTGAAGAGTAACGGGTATAGATCGATGATGTGGCTGTAGATCGCTAAATGATATCCAAATTAAGCTGAGGTTTGCTTAAATCAATGGCTTATCGGGATCCGCAGAATAAATCCCTGATTGTTTTTCCAGATAAGTGTGGAATGCATCTGCCCAAAAAAACCATTTGCTTTTGCTAGACCAATATCTTTAGTGTCTAATAATTGACGGCTGGAATAAAACGGTTGAAATAAGTTTCGCGATTCATCATCAGTTAGCTCAATATCGGATTTTATACGTATTTCTATAATTTCTAGTTCACTTTTTAACTCAATAAGAATTTTGGGAGGTTTCTGCTTGGCGTAACCATTAACAAACTGAAGTAAATCTCCGATACAATCCTTAAACCAAATCAAGTTCGTTTTGACGGTTGGTTTTGGCTGCAGACCAATCGACTCAATGAAACTAACTTTTTCGAGTGTCTTTATTTCTTCGACCAAACACGCTAGTTCTATTTGCGACATTTGAATCTGAAGCCGTCCAATGGATGCTAGTAAATGATTACCTAAATCTACCGCTTCGATGCCCGAAGAAACAACGGTATTTAGTCGGTCACGCAATGAGTCTTGTCTGCATTCCAACAGAGCAATTTCAGTAAAACCCATCATAGCGGCTAAGTGATTGTTGTAGGAATGGACTAGTAATCCTAGAAAATCATCGCTACTAGAATTTTTTTCTTTTGAGGCATTGGGCATCTCAGTCACCAAACTCGTTGTCGTTATCAAGCCTTGGACATCAGTGCGGGATTAAAAAATACGCAGTCATTGCGGGCGTAGCGCGGTAATCTCCTAATGTTTTGTACAATAGCTTAACTTTGATACAAACTTGATGGAGATTGCCGCGTCGTCCCTACACGCAATGACAATAGTTAATACTAGAATCCCGCCCAACCACAGGCATAAAAAAGGCGGTTCCAACTAAAGCTAGATCCGCCTTTAATATTAGCACATGTCTTGTGGACTCGTTCTATTTTACGATTACTACATCTCCGCTAACACTGTACAGTACATTTTTTGCAGTCCCGCCAAGCATCCGACCACGCAAACTAATACGCGTTTTATTGCCAAGCACTACCACGTCTGCTTTCGTTTTTTCAATTATTCGGACGATTTCTTTAGCTGGATTTCCTGAAACCAAATGAATTGAATCTTTGTTTAATCCGCCATCCGCAATCAGTTTGGAAATTATCGGGTCTATAGACTCCTTCATTTTTTTCTCATAATCAGCGTTGTCAAAAAAATCTAGCTTTGCTACAGCTGACGGTAGCGAAATGGAATAGCAGGCGTGAACCTCGCTGTTTGTCGCTTTGGCCAAAGTAAAAGCCTGAGACAGTATCACCTCATTTAATTTAAGCGCATGTTCTTTGCTTGATCCGAGATCTAATGCGGCTAAAACCGTTCCACCACTCTTCCACGGAGATTTACCAACAATCATGACGGGATCAGGGCAATGCCTCATTAATTGCCAATCAGACGGTGAGTGGGTAACAGATTCTGTTCGGTTACCGGTCTTAAAAATCATGTCAAACGATTTTTGTTCGCAGCGAGCAATAACCCACCGTTCAAAAGATCGCTCCCAAACTACGTCAATATTTAATTTGACGTCTTGAAGATCGACAGTCTGCAAAAATGCATCCATTTCTGCCTGTTTTTCATCCATAAAATGATGTTGTACTTTCCGTTTTTCTGCGTGGCTCAAGATCTCAGAGCTATCAATTCCAGGAGCATGAACAAAACCAACGAATTCGATTTTTGCTCCAGTATTTTTTGCTATTTCAAGTGCATGATGAAAAGCAGGGTTGGCGTTTCCGTCGCGATCAGCAACAACTAATAGTTCTCTCATTTTGGGGCTCCATGGAGTCTTATATAACTCAGTTAATCAAGGGGTTGGGGTAGGCAATAGCATGGTGGGGACGATGCCTAAAATAACAAGTATAAAGATGCAGTATTTTGAATTATTGTTTAGAAAATTTGGTCGGAATGAGAGGATTTGAACCTCCGACCACTTGTACCCCGAACAAGTGCGCTACCAGGCTGCGCCACATTCCGATATGGTAGTTTTTAAGTTAAATCTAGGTTAAAAGCTTACCGGAGCGGAATGTTACCTGATTGAGCGCCGTTTGCAATAAAAAGATCGGTTTAGATAGGGGAAATCGCCCAGTTAATGAGCGAGTATTTTTAATACGTTTTCAAGATCCGATATAACCGCTTGAATAACCTTTGGATCGGCATGAGAATCGTCTGATTCGAGTTGCTGTCTTGCGCCACCAATGGTAAACCCCTGGTCGTAAAGTAGCTCGCGTATTTCTCTAATCACCAACACATCGTCACGTTGGTAATAGCGTCGGTTACCACGTCGCTTAACAGGGCTTAATTGGGGAAATTCTTGCTCCCAGTATCTCAGCACGTGCGGCTTAACCAAACAAAGCTCGCTAACTTCACCGATAGTAAAATAGCGTTTGTCCGGTATGGGCATTAATTCGTTGTTATTACTAGCTTCCAGCATATGCTTCTACTCTTGCTTTTAGTTTTTGCCCCGGTCGAAAGGTTACTACCCTGCGTGCACTAATTGGGATTTCTTCACCCGTTTTAGGATTACGACCTGGACGTTGCTTTTTGTCCCTCAAATCGAAATTGCCAAAACCCGACAACTTAACCTGCCGATTAGTTGCCAATGAGTTTCTAATTTCCTCATAGAAACCTTCAACCATTTCTTTAGCTTCGCGCTTATTGAGACCCAAATCATCAAAGAGTCTCTCCGCCATTTCTGCTTTTGTTAGTGCCATATTTTTTTCTCTAAAATGTATTCCGTTTTAAATCGGTCAAAACCTAATACAAGACTAGTTCAAAATCTTGTCAAAACCTAATCTCGAAGTTCAGCTCCAAGCTTATTTTGTAGTTCTAGGATTACTTTATCCATGGTTTTGCTGATTTCAGCATCTTTAAAGGTTCGGTCATTACGCTGTAAAACCATTCCAATTGCGATACTTTTAAACCCAGACTCAATTCCTTTACCGCGATACACATCAAATATTACTACATTATTCAGCCAGTTTTTGACTGTTTGTCCAATTAAATCAACTATTTGCGAAGAAGTCACGTTTTCTTTCACTAAAATTGCCAAATCTCGACGAATGGATGGAAATTTGGATAAACTGGCAAACTTAGGAATTCTTCGTTGTGTAACTCGTTTTAACTCTAATTCGAACAGGAAAGTTGGCTCATCAATATCAAACGCCTTTTGGGTTTCAGGGTGCATTTTTCCTATGTATCCGCAGGTTTTACCATTTCGCTTAATTTCAGCGGTTTGTCCCGGATGCAGTCCATCTCGTTGCCCTGCCACAAACTCAAACTGGTCATCAGCGGCAGTAAGCTTAAATATAGCCTCTAAATCTGCTTTTAGATCGTAAAAATCAACACTTTTATTGTTTGCTTCCCAAGATTCAGTGGTTCTGCGCCCACTGATGGCACCAGCAATGACTGGAGTTTGAGCTAAACCACCATCCACTGGGACAAACTTTAATCCGGTTTCAAAAAATCGTATCTGATCATGTTGGCGTTTTTGATTGTATTCGACGGCTTTGAGTAGACCTGGCCAAATCGAAGATCTCATCACCGCGAGATCTGCGGATATAGGATTAACCAAGGGCAATGGCTCAATACTAGGATCAATCAGATGTTGGGACTCTTTATCAACAAACGAATAGGTAATAGCTTCTTGATAACCCCTATCCGCTAATAGATGGGCGATTTGCGACTTAACTAGGCGGTTTTCCTGACGCCTTAGCATTGTCAGTTCGCCTACAGGCTTACGACTAGGTACATTGTTATAACCATAGATCCTAACCAACTCTTCAATCAGATCCGCTTCAATCGATATATCAAAACGACAACTCGGAATACTGACGATCCAGCCAACATCTTCCCCTTCTAAAGACAGACCTTCTAATCGCATGCCCAGTCGAGATAAAACATCTACGATTTGTTCATCAGACATTTTAATTCCGAGCAACCTCTCTATTCTAGTGCGTCGCAGAATGACTTTTTTTTGTTTTGGGAAATGTTCTGTATCAATTTCATCAACGATTGGTCCCGCTTTGCCGCCGACAATCTCCAGTAACAACTCCGTCGCCCGTTCAATCGTTTGAACGCATAGTTGATAATCGACACCTCTTTCAAATCGGTGGGATGCTTCCGTGTGCAGACCGTAACTTCGAGCTTTACCGGCGATTTCTATCGGATCCCAATGAGCCGCCTCTAACACAATATCGGTGGTATCAGAATTAATGCCAGAGTACTTGCCGCCCATAATTCCTGCCATAGACAGCGCTTTTTCGTCATCAGCTACCAGCAAGGTGTCTGTACGAAGATTTATGCTGGTATCATCCAATAGAACCAATTTTTCTCCTTCATTGGCATAACGCACTTCTATTGAACCTGAAATGTTTTTGCGATCAAACGCGTGCATCGGATGACCTAACTCCAGCATGACATAGTTAGTGACATCAACTACCGGATCGATAGAACGAATGTCCGATCCCAACAATCGCGTTTTCATCCAATTGGGCGTTTCTGCCTTTATGTTAATTCCGGTAATCACTCTAGCGGTAAAACGTGGATTCGCTTTTGCTGCGCTCAGTTTAATCTGAACCGTATCATCAATACTGGGAATTGCTGGCTTGATTTTTACAGTTTTAACTTTTGATTGCGTTAGCACACCGACTTCAGTCGCAATGCCCTTTATTCCGAGACAGTCGCCGCGATTGGGAGTGAGATCAATGTCTATCGCGGTGTCTTTTAAACCAAGTTGCTCGACGAGTTCTTTTCCAATAACCGCATCATCCGCAAGTTCAATTATTCCATCATGATCATCGGACATTTCTAGTTCTTTTCCGGAGCAAAGCATTCCAAATGATGCAACCCCTCTAAGTTTCGCTTTTTTAATTTTGAAATTACCCGGTAAAACGCAGCCGATTGTGGCAACTGCTACTTTGATACCTTGACGAGCATTGGGTGCTCCACAAATAATTTGTAGTGTTTCTTCTATTCCAACATCGACCGTACAAATTTGCAATTTATCCGCCTCAGGATGCTGCTCTGCTTTGGTTATTTTACCTACGAGTATACCGGCGAGTTGCTCACCCAAATGTTCTAAGCCATCGACTTCCAAACCCGCCATGGTTAATATTTCCACTAATTTTTCAGTAGAAATGTCTGGATTTACCCATGTACGTAACCAATTTTCGCTAATTTTCATCTATTGTTTCCAATTGTAATACTCAAAACATGAAAAGATATTTCACCACGGAGGCACGGAGTAACGGAGAAAAGAATGAAAGGAAATGTTGTGGAAAACATAAAATGATCTAATGCATTGTTTTAGAGTTGTCTAAACACTTAGTCAATGATCTTTTTGTTTTTCTCCGAATCTCCGTGCCTCCGTGGTGAATATTTTCTTAATCTTAGTTAAACTGCCGTAAAAACCGTAAATCGTTTTCAAAAAACAATCTTAAATCATTGACACCATATCGAAGCATAGTCATTCGCTCTACCCCCATGCCAAAAGCATATCCAGTGTATTCTTCACTATCATAACCAACCGACTCAAGCACATTTGGATGAACCATGCCAGAGCCTAAGATCTCCAGCCAACCAGTATTGCTGCACACTCGGCATCCTTTACCAGAGCAAAGTACGCAGCTGATATCTACCTCGGCAGAAGGTTCTGTAAACGGAAAATAAGATGGTCTGAATCTGACCTTTAATTTATCATCTTCAAAAAAGTGTTTTAAAAATTCATCGAGTACACCTTTTAGATCAGCAAACGAAGTTGTTTTATCGACTAGCAAACCTTCTACTTGATGAAACATTGGTGTGTGGGTTAAATCCGAATCGCAGCGATAAACTCTTCCAGGTGCGATAATTCGTACCGGAGGATCTCTCTTTTCCATTGTTCTAATCTGAACCGGTGATGTATGGGTTCTCAATAACCGTCCATCTGCAAAATAAAAGGTGTCGTGCATTGCTCTTGCGGGATGATGGCCAGGAATATTGAGCGCCTCAAAATTATGATAGTCATCTTCAACTTCAGGTCCTTCCTCCACCCCAAAACCGATTTGTGAAAAATACTCGATGATCCGTTCTAAAGTCCGATTAACGGGGTGAATGCCTCCGAGTTGACTGTTTCGACCCGCCAAGGTTACATCAATAGATTCGTTGGCGAGTTGATCGGCGATAGCAGCTTTGTCGAACAATTCTCTAGCAGTTTCTAGTTTGCTCTGAATAGACTGCTTTGCTTTATTAATCGCAGCTCCGTGCACAGGACGCTGTTCTGCAGGTAAGGTTCCTAGTAATTTCAATTGAGAAGTTAGCTTCCCTTTTTTACCTAGAAAATCTACTTTTACTTGCTCAAGTTCTTGGATGTTTTTGGCATTGTCTACCGCCGCTAGTCCTCGAGAAAGTAATTCATCTACTGTGTCTGACATTAACTTATTCCAACATTAAATTTAGTAAACGATTGCTCGTTTTATCCTCCCCCTTTGTGAAGTGGGATAGAAGGGGACATCGTCACACCGCCATCCCTGGCTCTTTGTGACATACAGTCCATCCATGGACATAAAAAAAGGGAAAGGGCAATCGCCCTTCCCCTTTTAAAACTGATTTTAAAATAGCTTATAAAAAGCTACCAATTAATCCAGTTAGCGCTTAAGCGAGAGCAGTTTTTGCTTTTTCTACTAAAGTTGCAAAAGCAACTTTATCAAAAACAGCGATATCAGCTAAGATCTTACGATCAATAGCGATAGATGCTTTCTTAAGTCCGTTTATAAATTTGCTATATGACAAACCGCTAACACGTGCTTCAGCGTTTATACGTTGGATCCAAAGCGCTCTGAATTGACGTTTACGTTGACGACGATCACGGTAGGCATATTGGCCAGCTTTAGTTACTGCTTGTGCTGCGACGCGATAAACACGACTGCGAGCTCCGTAATAACCTTTTGCTGCTTTTAATACTTTTTTGTGACGTTTATGTGCGGTTACACCGCGTTTTACTCTAGGCATTTCAAATCACTCCATTCTTATACGTAAGGAAGCTGGCGATCCAGCTGTGGAACATCGCAGGCAGCAACCATTTGCATATCTCGCAAATGACGCTTTCGTTTGGTGCTCTTCTTAGTAAGAATGTGGCGACGATGCGATTGCGCATGTTTGAAACCACCTTTACCAGTACGTTTGAAACGCTTTGCAGCGCCACTGTCTGTTTTCATCTTTGGCATTACTTTTTACTCCAATTTCCGCTGTAGGTCGTAATTTGAATTTTTAAACTCGAAACTCGAAATTAAAAATCCTAAACCGTTTGTTACCTAACAGTGTTTAAAAAAAGAAAAATAAGCGATAAATTAAAATACTCATCCTATATTTTTCCACCAACTAGTCTCGGGTTGCCAAAAACCTTGTGACTAGCTTTTTGATGCATAACTAATGCTTCAAAACCACGCTCTTTATCTAAATCAGATAAAAATATTATTTATGTAAAGTGATTATTCGGGTTGCCTTTAAAATTGTTCAGTTAAAGGCAAAAAATGTGAGCATACTCGTCTATGTGACCATTTTTGAACGCATAAATGGACAATTTTAAAGGTAAGCTGAATAATCACTTCTTTCTTTTTGGTGCTATGACCATTGTCATTTGTCGGCCTTCTAACTTAGGAAAAGACTCAACATCACCAAATTCTTCTAAATCTTTTTGTACTCGTTTCATCAAATCCATACCGATTTCCCGGTGGGCCATTTCTCGACCTCTAAACCTGACGGTTATTTTAGTTTTATCTCCTTCTTGCAAAAACTCGGTGAGTTTACGCAATTTGATATTGTAATCACCAATATCAGTACCCGGTCTGAATTTAATTTCTTTTACGTGTACAACCGTCTGCTTTTTCTTAGCCGCCGCTTTTGCTTTCTTTTGCTCAAAAACATATTTCCCATAGTCCATTATTTTACAGACTGGAGGCTCAGCGCCTGGCGAAATTTCAACTAAGTCCAAGGTAACAGCCTTAGCTGCCTCAATCGCTTCTTGAATGGTAACTATACCCTTTGAATCCCCTTCCTTATCAATTAATCGTACTTCAGGAGCTTCAATGTGCTCATTTATATTGGCTCGTTGAATCTTAGCCGCCATTTTAGGCTTTGCTCTTTTAATGTTTTATTCCTCTTTAAATTAAAATTATTGTTGAGACGATTTTCTCGCCAAATTACCAATATCAGCCATCAACATATCTGAAAATGCCTCAACATTCATACTTCCTAAATCTTTTCCCGCTCGTGAACGGACAGAAACTGTTTCTGTTTCTACCTCACGATCACCAACAACCAGCAGGTATGGAATTCGCTGCATAGTGTGCTGACGAATTTTAAAGCCGATTTTCTCGTTTCTCAAGTCCGAATTGACTCTAAACCCCTTAGATTTCAATATTTGTGCACTTTTTTGCACAAAACCGGCCTGTTTGTCGGTAATATTCATAATTACCACCTGAATGGGCGCAAGCCATGGTGGAAATTTTCCAGCATATTCTTCAATTAATATGCCGATAAATCGCTCGAGAGAACCCAAAATAGCACGATGGATCATCACTGGAGTTTGTTTGCTACCATCTTCTGCTACATATTCCGCACCTAGGCGACCTGGCATTGAAAAATCAAGCTGAACTGTTCCACATTGCCAAACCCGGTCAAGGCAATCCCGTAGCGAAAACTCAATTTTTGGACCGTAAAACGCGCCTTCTCCGGGTAATATCTCAAATTCGATATTCTTGGATTTTAATGCTGCCTCTAATGCCGCTTCTGATTGATCCCAAGACTCATCAGAACCTACCCGTACTTCAGGTCGGGTAGACAATTTGATTTCAATCTTATCAAAACCAAAATCAGCATAGACTTTGTAAATGGTATCGATTAAACAGCCCACTTCTTCCTGGATTTGATCATTGGTGCAAAAAACATGCGCGTCATCTTGAGTGAAAGCCCTGACTCGCATTAATCCATGCAGTGCACCCGATGGCTCGTTTCTATGGCACGAACCAAACTCTGCGAATCTGAGTGGTAAATCTCTATAAGACTTTAGTCCTTGGTTAAATATTTGAATATGACCAGGGCAATTCATTGGTTTTATCGCGTACACACGGTTTTCAGATTCGGTTGAAAACATGTGGTCATGATATTTGTCCCAATGGCCAGATTTTTCCCACAAGCTTCTGTCCATTATTTGCGGGGTTTTTATTTCTTGATAATCAGTGTCTCGTGTAACTAGTCGGATGTAAGATTCCAATTCTTTAAAAATGCTCCAGCCCTTGTAGTGCCAAAACACCATTCCTGGAGCATCTTCTTGAAAATGAAATAATTCTAGTTTTTTACCAATTTTACGATGATCGCGTTTTTCCGCTTCTTCTAAACGGAACAGGTATTTCTTTAAGTCTTTTTTGTTAGCCCAGCAAGTGCCATAAATTCTTTGCAGCATTTCATTATTAGAATCACCGCGCCAGTAGGCTCCCGCCAACTTCATTAGTTTGAATGCTTTAATTTTTCCGGTACTCGGAACGTGAGGGCCTCGACATAGATCAATGAAATCACCCTGACGATACAGTGATATCTGTTCACCTGCCGGTATGCTTTCAATAATTTCAGCCTTGTATTCCTCACCCATGTCTTTAAAGAAACTGATAGCATCTTCCCGTGACATAGTGCTTCGTTCTACCGGTAGATCCTGCTTGGCTATTTCTGCCATTTTGAGCTCTATTGCTGATAGGTCTTCTGGCGTAAAAGCTCTGGAAAAAGCAAAGTCGTAATAAAAACCATTGTCGATAACCGGCCCAATGGTTACTTGAGCCTTTGGAAATAATGCTTGAGTCGCCTGTGCGAGTAGATGAGCACAGGAATGTCGTATGACTTCAAGACCATCATCGTCTCTTTCTGTAATGAGTGATAATTCTGCGTTACTTGAAATGATAAAACTGGTATCAACTAATTCACCATCCACGCGACCAGCCAGAGCAGCTTTTGCTAGCCCAGGACCGATATCAGCCGCGACCTGATAAACAGTCACGTCTTTTTCAAATTGTCTTTGACTACCATCCGGTAGAGTTACAATAGGCACGCTTTTAGTCGCTCCAATAAAACTATAAAAGCACCATGAATGGATATTCAGGGTGCTTTTTTGCAGGGCTCAAGACCCGTAAAATGTTCACTTTCAATATTTGCGCGAAGTTTAACCAATAAGTGGTTAAAAATCAAAGAATAAATGGCGATTTAGGGCATAGATCTATTTCAATAGTTTACTGATATCCCTAGCTTCCCAATGAGGAAAGTGTTTTCGGATCAACTGATTAAACTCCAGCTCAAATTCTGAAATGTTTTGCGCGATTGAGTCTTCATCATCAATACTGAATGGATGTTTTATCATTCCAGCTGCGACAGTCACATTAGATATCCTGTCGATAATAATAAATGCACCTGTTTGACGGTTATCTTGGTAGCTGTCAAAGGCAACTTGCTGGGTTAGTCTAACCTTACAAGGTCCTATTTCATTGAGCTCTAAGTGAGTTGCATCCATTTGTTGGAGACTATTAATATCTATCCGATGCACTACTTCAACGATGCTCCCTGAGGCGTATTTGCCGGAAAATTTAAAATCGTATTGCTTGTTGGGCATTAATGCACTTTCTGACATCCAAACGATATCTGCTTCAAAATACTTTCCCAATTGAGCTAGCCGACCTTCAAGGCAGATCATATCGCCCCTGCTGATGTCAATTTCATCTTCTAATGTGAGCGTAATTGCTTGTCCGCTAGTGGCTGAAGGCAATTCTCCATCATAGGTAACGATCGACTTTACCGAAGAGCGCTTACCTGAAGGCAATACTTCGACAGAATCTCCGATTTTAATGATTCCACCAGCAATGGTTCCACTAAATCCTCTAAATTCTGAGTTAGGTCTGTTCACCCATTGAACAGGTAATCTAAATTCGTCATTGCTGCTCACTTGACCAATCTGAACATCTTCCAATGCCTTCATCAATGTACGACCGGTAAACCAACTGAGTTCGGGACTATTATTGACAACGTTATCGCCTTTTAATGCAGATAATGGAATGACCTGTATCTCATTGAATTCCAGCTGTTGGCTAAACGCCAGGTATTCTTTTTTGACATTATCAAATATGGATTGCTTATATTCAACCAGATCCATTTTATTAACGGCAACAATAATATGTTTAATCCCCAGTAACGACGCAATATAACTATGACGTCGAGTTTGTGATTTCACCCCTGCCCTCGCGTCCACTAATATTATCGCTAGATCACAATTAGATGCACCTGTTGCCATATTTCTTGTGTACTGCTCGTGCCCTGGAGTATCAGCGATGATAAATTTTCGTTTTTCTGTGGTGAAATAACGGTAGGCGACGTCAATGGTGATCCCTTGTTCACGTTCTGACTGTAAACCATCAACCAATAGCGCTAAGTCAATCTCATCACCTTGGGTACCCGATTTTTTGCTATCTTTTTCAATGGCAGCCAATTGATCTTCAAAAATCATTTTAGAATCGTGCAGCAGACGTCCAATTAATGTGCTTTTACCATCATCAACCGAACCACAAGTCAAAAACTGAAGTAAGTCTTTCTCTTCATGGCTTTTCAGGTATGCAAGTATGTCTGTTTCTAACAAACTCGCTTCTGGTAAATCGGCTTCTAATAAGCCGGCTTGTGAATTATCTGATTCACTTTTCATTTTTTATTCCAAAAATCCATTTTCGGATAAGTAACGCAAAATTTGATCAACACATTCTTCCACAGAATGATCGGCGGTATTGGTTGTAATTTCGGGATCAGCGGGAACTTGATAATCAGAATCAATCCCGGTGAACTTATGGATTTCGCCGCGTCGTGCCTTTTTGTATAGACCTTTAGGATCTCTGGCTTCACAAACGTCCAATGGAGCATTAACAAATACTTCTACGAATTCACCATCCCCCATCAAGCTACGCGCGAATGCTCGATCGGTTCTAAAAGGTGATATAAATGCGGCGAGAACGATTTCTCCCGAATCAACAAACAGCTTACATAATTCGCTAATTCGTCTAATGTTTTCAACACGGTCCCGATCAGAGAAACCTAGATCTCCGCATAGGCCGTGTCGAATATTGTCTCCGTCTAGCAGATAACTCTGTTTAGCAATCGCATATAGTTTTTGCTCTAACAGATTAGCGATTGTTGACTTTCCAGAACCGCTCAGCCCTGTGAACCATAATACACAAGGTTTCTGTTGTTTTAATTTGGCTCGAGCTTGTTTATCAACCTGATGTTGATGCCATACGATATTGTCTTGCTGTTTTTCTGACATTGATATTCTCTATTAAATTTAAAAGTTACGAGTTACGAGTTACGAGTTACGAGTTACGAGTTACGAGTTACGAGTTACGAGTTACGAGTTACGAGTTACGAGTTACGAGTTACGAGTTACGAGTTACGAGTTACGAGTTACGAGTTACGA
>Ga0256847_1000611_pt1 | contig 21757 bp, 14 predicted proteins | sample TeddybearmetaG_FD_189099 | JGI IMG/M metagenome (GOLD analysis project Ga0256847, IMG submission 189099) | Hydrothermal vent microbial communities from East Pacific Rise, Pacific Ocean - Teddybear | ecosystem: Environmental > Aquatic > Marine > Hydrothermal vents | place: Pacific Ocean: East... | reverse complement strand
GATTACCCGTTTTGCCGATATTCAATACGTTGATAAACACCACGAACTGTTTTCTTCGGAGCCAACCATCATTCTCGGCGACCAGCCTGAAGATTTTACCTTTGTAAGTTTTATCCAGACAGATCCTCCTGTACACGATGCAGAACGCAAAGACGTGCAGGGCGTAGTAGCACCGCGCAATTTGATGGACATGGAAGCGCTTATCCGAACCCGCGTTCAGGAGATTTTGGATGGGCTGCCTGTTGGAGAGACTTTCAACTGGGTGGACAGGGTATCCATTGAGCTAACTACCCAAATGTTAGCCACACTTTTTGATTTTCCGTTTGAAGATCGCCGGCTGCTCACACACTGGTCAGACGTGGCAATTGCCACTCCGGAACTTACCGGATCTGATGGCATCTCTGAAACAGAGCGTAGAATTGAGATGGGTAAATGTCTGGAGTACTTTAACCGGCTATGGAAAGAACGTGAACACGGGGAAGCAAAATTTGACTTGGTTTCCATGATGATTCATGGAGAGGCCACCAAAAACTTTATTAACGAACCGATGAAATATCTGGGCACCATTATGTTATTGATTATCGGCGGTAACGATACCACCCGTAATTCTATCACTGGTGGCGTACTAGCACTCAATCAGTTTCCCGATCAGTATGACAAACTCCGGCAGGATGTGTCGCTGATTCCCAATATGGTTTCAGAAATAATACGCTGGCAAACGCCACTGTCCCATATGCGCCGCACAGCGACCTGTGATGTTGAGATGGGTGGTGAAACAATCAGAAAGGGCGACAAGGTTGTAATGTGGTACGCCTCTGGTAACCGCGATGAGGACGTTATCGATAGACCTAATGATTTTGTAATAGACAGGGCACGTGCCAGACACCACTTATCATTTGGTTTTGGTATTCACCGATGTATGGGCAATCGACTTGCAGAAATGCAGTTGCGTGTTTTGTGGGAAGAAATACAACAACGGTTCTCCAAAATAGAGCTGGTTGGTGATCCAGTGCGTGTGCGATCGAATTTTGTAATGGGCTATTCCGATATGCAGGTACGGCTGCATCCGCTTTAGTATTCCACGGGGTCGTATTTAGGCACATAGCTGCTTGACCCGCCGCTGAACAAAAGCTGAAAATGCTTCCCCTATGAAGCATGCCTTAGCCCCCGTCTCAGCACTCTTAATCGGAGTTTCTATTCTGCTAGCAGGCCAGGGCCTGCAAGGTACTCTGTTGCCTGTTCGCGCTTCGCTCGAAGGCTTCAGCACATTGCTTATTGGGTTTATTGGAGCAGCCTATTTTCTGGGTTTTACTCTGGGCTGTCTCAAAGGCGGTGAACTGGTTAAGCGAGTAGGGCACATTCGTGTGTTCGCAGCAATGACTGCTCTGGCGTCTTCGACACCATTATTGCATGGCCTGATTTTGAGCCCCTGGGCGTGGGTACTATTGCGCATGCTTACAGGCTTTTGTTTCGCTGCCCTGTATGTGGTTATTGAAAGCTGGCTCAACGAACGCTCCACCACAGAGAATCGGGGCGTGGTGTTTTCTACCTATGTAATGATTACGCTAACGGTACTGGCAGCAGGGCAAATGATGGTTTTGCTCTATGATCCTCGTGACATGCAACTCTTTGCAATTGCTGCCGTCCTGGTTTCTGTCGCCGCAATACCGGTTGTTTTGTCTATTTCGCCGTCCCCGGATCAACCCCAGTCCGTTGAACTGGACATACCCCGCCTGTTTAAAATATCACACGCCGGGACGATTGGGTGCCTGATGACAGGCTTCTCAAACGGTGCTTTCTGGTCGTTGACACCGGTGTTAACGGTCTCATTGTCGGATGACACTTCACTCGCCGCATGGTTTATGACCTCCGCTGTACTTGGCGGAGCTTTGGGACAATGGCCACTTGGTTATCTGTCGGACCGGATTGGTCGCCGTAGTGTACTTGCCGGCACTGCCTTAGCTGCTGGCATTATAAGTTTAATACTCGTTTTATTTCTGGATGGTATGCCGGTAACCGGAGTTAACTTGCTGGCCGCGGCCTGGGGTGCAGTGGCATTTCCACAATATGCCATCTCTGTTGCTCATGCCAATGATTACGCTGAACCCAGTGAATATGTAATGGTTTCCAGTGGTCTTTTATTGATGTATGGCATAGGTGCTATTCTCGGTCCGTTTGTAGCATCTGCAGTTATGACACTCACCAACGCGACAGGATTGTATCTGTACATAGGTTTAATGCACTTTATTCTCGTACTGTATGTACTTATACGCAGTATTCATGGCTCAACTGCTCCGCTTGATCAGCACATTGCTTTTGGCGATGCGTTAACAACTGCACACACAGCATCCCAGGTGTATGAGGAAGAAATTCAACATCAGGCCGAGGACAGTTCGAAAACCACCACCGACTAACTCTGATTTATACTTTGACCCACAAACCGTCCCATACCTTCTGGGATTTCAAGCTGTGTATGTGCTTTTACCAGCTCTGTTATACTTCGAACAATTACATCTGTTGGCTCACTAGCCATGCGGGTGACGAGGTTTACATGTATCAGAAGATGTTCTCCCGTAGCAAGCAATGACCCGTTAGAATGAAACAGCCGATGAAAAAGGTGCAGCTTTTTACCGCTGGCGCTTACTACCTGGGTAGTGATATGTATCTTCTCAAATGCAACTACTTCTTTTAAATGTCGAATATGGGTTTCTGCCGTAAAATAGGAACCCTGGTTTTCGATATAATCTGCATCAACACCGACTTGCAACAACAGTGCATCGGTGGCATCACCAAAACACTGCAGATAGCGGCTTTCGTTCATGTGCTTGTTATAGTCTGTCCACTCTACTGGCACAATCTGCTCCAGAGTACGCACAGGATGAGAGATATCCTGCTTTTTCTCCACGACTAAGGCTTGATAGTTTTGTTCCAGCAGTGCCAGTTCTTTTCCCGCCCCCCAGTCGTTGTGTTTTAGTGCGTGTAGTATGGCAACCAGGTTGTCGTCTCGTATTTGTTCCAGTTCCGTTATGGAATATTGCCCTGACTGTGTATCGGACTGTTTAGCAATTTCTTCAATTAGTGTTTCATTTAACTCAGGCACGTCTATTAATTTTGTTAGTGGCCATTTCAGGCAAGGACCAAACTGGGCTAAAAAATGTCGCATACCTGCTTCACCACCACCAAGCCTGTATGTCTCGAATACCCCCATCTGCGCCCAGCGTAAACCGAATCCAAAACGTACCGCATCGTCAATCTCTTCAGTGGTGGCAATTTTATCCTTAACCAACCACAGAGCTTCACGCCATACGGCCTCAAGAAGCCGATCTGCAACAAAGCCCTCTATTTCCTTTTTTATCCATAGCGGATGCATACCAACATTCCTAAATATTACCCTGGCTTTTTCTATCATACGAGGGTCAGTTTGCTGTCCGCCAACAAGCTCGACAAGTGGGAGTAAATATACCGGGTTAAAAGGATGCGCTACCAACAGGCGGTGCGGGTGTTTCATTTTCTGCTGTAATTTGCTGGGTAATATGCCCGATGTTGAAGAGCAAATTATGGCACTTTGGCTGGCGTAGCGTTCTATCTCGAAATAGACCTTTGTCTTTATCGCTATGTCTTCCGGTACCGATTCAATTATTAGATCTGCATTGAAAATTGCTTGTTTAAGGGAGCTAACAAAATTCACCTTAGCTCTCACGCGACTCGACGGCAAATTGAGTTTTATATAGGCACGCCTGCCGTTGTTCAGTGTACGCGCGGCTTTTTCAAATGCATCTGGATCAGGATCGTACACATAGACGTTATGGCCATTTTCTGCAAACCGGGCTGCCCAGCCAGATCCAATAACGCCGCCGCCAACAATAGCAATCACTGGGGATTTTTTGCTCATAATTCTGGTCTTACTATTTTTTCTTCACTTTTAAGTGCTTTCCTGCGCTGGGCGCGAGCCAACATGCGTAAACAGGATTCGAGCTCTTCCCGTTCACCGTAACAACCGCGTAAAAGGCGATACCCCGAATGGGGGTCAAAAGCCGCACGCCCATGAAGTATCCTTCGATTATCGAAAGCCATCATTTCACCTGGGTGAAGCCTGAAACTAATCTGGTTAGCGGGGTCATTGCAAATCTCCTGAAAGCGACGATAAGCGACGTAAAAATTGGAAATGGTTTCAAAACTACCGCGCATAGGTGAACGCAGCCAGTATGTGTGTCGTATAGTGGAGACATTGCCCAGGCGGTCCAACTCGATAATGGGAGTGTTGAATTGATAGTCAGTGTCTTTGTCCTTGGTACCAAACGGAACTTCGACAGTACATAGTAGTTCATAATATTCCTCCGATTCCTGTCTTAGTTGTTCAGCGATGGCAAAACCATCTGCCAGAATACTGTCTCCACCTGTTGCATCGTTTACCATGCAATAAAGGAACTGCAAGCCGGGAATATATTCTCTTGTCGCCAGGTCGGTGTGAGCCGCGAGAGGTAACGCAGTGTAAGCGTTGGTGTTGGCATCGGGCCGGTTAACAACCTCAAAAACTTTACCAAAGTTTGAACTTCTAACAGGGCCAATCAACTCCGGGATAAGTGGGATAATTTCTGACTCGACTGGAAGATTATTGAGCAGCCCCAGACCTAGAATGTGAATGGATTCTGCCCATGAGCGCAAAACCGTCTGATCACCTTTATGCAGCAAATATCCGTCCAGCCATTTAATGTCTGGCGCTTTGTTTTTGGGCCATAAACAGCGTTCAGGTAATTTGAAAGGATGTTCAGCAAGTTCGGGAAGGTTGGCACGTAACCATCCTGGATGGTATCGGCTGTTTAGGTTTTCCGGTAACCAACGCACACACAAAAAACCGTCCGCGGAGATTGACACCTCACCTGCCACCAGGTCCACGGGTAAATCGGTAAGTGATACTATTTGCTCACGCGTTACACTATGAAAAGATTTGGCGTCGGGGCTGTATTCCCGTAGCCATATCGCAGGTAGCCGGCTTATCAAACCATCCTTCCACTGCACTTCAAGTCCACCGTTTATTAGATGGGTACCTGTAATTTCAGCTTGGAAAGAATAGCTGTCAAAGTCTGGAACAACTAATTGTTCTGGTGACATGTGAGCTTCTCTCTCTGGCAATGTTATCGCTGCGCCATGCGATAATTTTCCGCCCTGTATACTGGATTATCCAAAGGTTTAAGTGCAGTTTTTCCAGCAATGATATCTGCAGCCTTTTCAGCGAGCATAATCGTTGGGGCATTAAGATTACCGCTTACGATAGAAGGCATAATCGAAGAATCTACTATACGCAATCCCTGCAGACCGACTACCCTGCATTCGGCATCTACGACGGACAGTTTATCGCTGCCCATTTTGCAGGTACAGGAGGGATGGTATGCAGACTCCACCGCGTCCTGCAAATAACTGTCCAGTTCGGAATCGCTATCAACATCCAGCCCGGGTGAGAGCTCACGACCACGATAGGGTGCAAACGCCGATTGCTGAAAAATTTCTCTGGTCAAACGCACCGCTGCTCGAAACTCTTCCCAGTCTTCTGGTTTAGACATATAGTTAAAACAGATTCGTGGAGGCTCGGCAGGGTTTGCCGAGCGCAATTTTACCCAACCCTTACTTTGGGAGCGCATTGACCCTACATGTGCCTGAAAGCCATGCCCGTTATTTGGGCTTTTACCATCGTAACGTACCGCCATGGGAAAAAAGTGATACTGCAGGTCAGGGTGTTCCACTCCGGCTTTACTTCGAATAAAACCACCGACTTCAAATTGATTACTGGTTCCCAGCCCGGTTCTGGTGAACATCCACCGAGCACCAACATAGGCTTTTCCGAGCAGATTGTAATAGGTATAGATTGAAACCGGTGGCAGACATTCCATCTGTACATAAATCTCCAGGTGGTCCTGCAGGTTTTGGCCTACACCAGGAAGATTGTGCTTTAGGTCTACCCCCGACTCTTTAAGATGGTCTGCCGGACCGATTCCGGAAAGCATTAACAGATGCGGACTATTGATGGGCCCTGCCGCCAAGATTACTTCCCGGTCTGCAATAGCAGAGCAGGAACGGCCTTTATGCAGGTATTGCAGTCCTCGAATATGATTCCCTTCCAGGATAAGTTGTGTAGCAAAGGCTCGAGTTAATACCGTTAGATTTGAACGATGTAAGGCGGGGCGCAAATATCCAACCGCCGTAGATTGTCGTAAGCCCTTGTCGGTGGTTCTGTCCATGGGACCAAAACCTTCCTGTTGAAATCCGTTCATGTCGGGCGTGTAAGGATATCCGGCTTCCTGAGCGGCTACTGAAAAGGCCTGCATTAGAGGGTTGTTGCCCGCTCCTCGGGTAACGCTTTGTAAACCGGCATTTCCCCTGTAAGAATCTGTAGCGCCCTCCAGGTTCTCCGATTTTATGAAATAGGGCAAACAGTGGCTATAGTCCCAGTTTGCAAGCGCAGAATCTTCCGCAGCCCAACGGTCATAGTCCAGGGCGTTACCACGCATAAACACCATGCCGTTTATTGAAGAAGACCCACCCAGAACACGCCCCCGAGGACAATGCATAACCCGACCACCAAGGTGTGGTTCTGGCTCTGTGTGATAGTCCCAACTATACCGGGTACCATTCATCGGAAATGCGAGTGCCGCAGGCATACGGATTTTCCATTCCCAAAATGGGTCTTTGCCACCGGCCTCCAGCAACAGAACTGAGGTGGCGGGGTCTTCAGATAAACGATGGGCCAACACACAACCAGCCGATCCAGCTCCGACAATTATATAGTCGAATTTTTCTTTCAATTTGTTATACCTCTCGAGATGCTGTGGTCAGGTTTAACAATTTCTGTTTGGCCAGAGTCCGGCTTAACATCATAAGCCCGCAATCTGGTGCCGCTATTAATCTGGTGCGATCTATGTGTTTAAGAGCCTCCTGCAATCGACCCAGTATTTCTTCTACACTTTCAACGCGACTTGTAGCGATTGCAACGCTACCAAAAATAACTGTGGAATTCGAAAAACTTTCGAGTAAAACAAGATCGTTGTGCCGATGTGCATCCTCGATGGAAATTTGATTTATGCTCGACCGGTCCAAAGCCTGCGCCAATTGATGATAGCTTCGTGGATCTGCTTTATGGTAATTTTCATCATCCAGGTGTCCCGGATATCCGCAACACATATGCATAATACGTTGTACGTCTTTTGGAACGCCATCGAAACATCGCTCGAGACATTCCACCCCAAATTCCAGCGCCATCTCTACTTTGCGTGCAAACAGCGGTTCGTCCACCTGTATGTGCTTGCAACCTGCATCTGCCAAAGCACGAATTTCAAAATTGAGTGCATCGGCTAGATCAAAAGCCAGACGTCGATCGTTTTTGTAAAATACATCGGCGGTCGTGTCCATGATGGTAATGGGACCCGGTATGGTGATTTTTACCGGCTTGCTCGTGCAGCTCTGCGCAAATAGATAGTCCTGGTCCAGAAAATGATTACCTTTCGGCACGAGCTTGCCAGTAATTGTCGGTAGGTTGGCGATTGCGGCACCATTTCTATGCACCCTGGACGTGAGTTTTTCAAAATTGATACCTTCCAGATGCCTGCAATGGTAGTGAATGTAATTTTCTCGCCTCTGCTCACCATCGCTCGGAAAGTCTATTCCGCTGCTCACCTGATCTTCGATCGCCTGGCGTGTTGCCTTGTCCAGTAGCTCATCGGAATCCAGATCTGATGTGTTGCTGGTATAATCGAACTCCCGGGCATTTGTACTCTCGTTAGTCTGAGCGCTCTTTTCACTCCAGTTACCTGTACACAGGTAGTCGGGTTTAGGATATGCACCCACGCAAGTAGTTTCTATACCCATGGTTTGTCCTTTACTTTAAATTGAGAAACGCAATTTCTGCATACTAGATGCCCACACCTGTCTCTGCAATGTGCGAATTTTGATCTATGCGAGGGGCAGGGTAAGATTGCCGGTATGATTGCGCCTAACAGTATATCTGCCGTGATTTTTGATATGGATGGAACACTTGTGGATAGTGAGGTTTATACATCACAGGCCGTCCTGAGCCTATGTTCTGAATTTGGTCTCAAAAATGCGGAAATCGACTGCTCCGATTTTACCGGGATGTCCTGGCAGAATATTGCTACAGCACTGGTGAGATATTATCCACGGTTAAATGAACTACCTGACATTCCCGGGCGCTTACACGAAATATTCCAATGCCTGTTAGTAGAGAAACCACCCAGCCCAATAAAGGGCGCCAGGCGAGCGGTAATATGTGCCAGCAAGCTCATGCCAACCGCGATAGTCTCTTCAAGCCTGAGGGAATCAGTTGAGGAAACAATCCGCAGCCTGGATATTGTGCCTTATATCCAATATTGCGCGGGAGCGGAGGACTACCATCGAGCCAAGCCCGCACCTGATGGATATCTGCAGACAGCAAAGTATTTTTCACTGGATACAAGCGAATGCCTGGTCTTTGAGGATAGTATTAGCGGTATTCAGGCCGCTGTGGGGGCGGGAATGCCTGTGATTGCAATTAATACAGACAAAAGTATTGTTTCCGGTTTCAAGGACCTGGTCCAGATGACTATTACAGATTATTCAGAGCTCGACGCTCAGTTTTTTAGCAAGGTGTACAAGCATAATGTGGCGATCTAGGTTTTTTCCCTCAAAAATTATGACCACCGGGTTAATTGCGCTTCTAGTGGTTCTGACTGGAGCATGTCAAAAATCAGTTATTGAAGAGCCTTCCATGCAGATCAGGGACCCATTCGCCGTAGGTTCCAGTACTCTTTTTATTCACGATCAGAGCAGGCCCTACGATAGTGTAGCGGGAGTTAATACCGGCATACGTACTCTGGTTACCGAAGTATGGTATCCCGTTAATCATGATCAAATTGCAGCTATAGCGGGTAAAGGCGAGACGCTTCGCCACGCTACATATGGCGACTACGTTTTTGGAAGTCGGGCTGTACATAAGTTAATGATGACTCAAACTACTTTTTTTCACTTAACGCCCGAGACGGTAAAGGCAGAAGTCAATATCGATCAAATCGAAGAGGCTATTGACGAATTATTCAATCGTGAACGGGCCAGCTATCTGGATGCCCCCCTTGCAGATACAGGGGCTGCATTTGCTGTTGTCGTTATGAGTCACGGAGATGCTGGTAGTCGGTACAATATGGAGACAGTCTGTGAATATCTGGCTGCACAGGGTTATGTGGTTATAGCACCGGAGCACACCGGGAATTCTCCCTATACCATGACAGGCAGCGATCCGGCACTGTCTGCCATGGGCGGAAACAGTGATTTTAAATCGCTTATGTCCGATGTGTTACCACTGTTGAACGAAGAAGGTGCTTACGGAAATACAGCTCGGTTTGGTCAGAGTTATGCACCCGGTACAGGTCGGGATTCGCCACTTGAAGAGCTGCTCACCTTAGATCGCGCTTTGCTGGAGCGTGTAAACGATTTGCGGGCTACGCTCGACGAGCTGGAAAGGATGAACCTTGGTGGAAAATTTGCCGCCAGACTGGATTTAAAACATATTGGCCTGATAGGGCGTTCGTTTGGTGGTGCCACCACGCTCGCAGCATTGAACATGGAAAGCCGATTTACGGCCGGTGTGGCCGTGGTGCCTCCGGCATGGGCTGATCCTCGGGAGACGCTGCCTAACGACATTCTCATACCTGCAGAGCAGGAATCTGTGTTATTAAGTGTTGAAGGCAAATTCCCTTTATCCACCATTTCCAAACCAACGCTGCTGCTGGTTGGTGAAGAAGATAGACTGATAATTGGTCTCTCTGCCAGTATGGCAAAAAACAGCACTGCTCCCATGCCTGGTGTCGACAACCCGCACCCCGCATTACGAACAGCTTATACAACGACAGAGGCACCTGTTGTTTGGGCGTCTCTTGCAGATTCAAACCATGCGACATTGGGAGTATCAGGCGCGTACTGGTGGCCGCAACTTAAAACAAACCTGCAAACGCGCTACTTTAAGCCGAAGCAAACATTTACATTAATAAATCCAGTACTTGCACACAGCATACAAAAAGAAAAGGTATTAGCATTTTTTGATTTTACGATACGAGGACAAAAAACTGCATTTACACGTCTGATTGATCAAAAATACAAGAGTGCCGGTCTGTCGCTTGAAGCACGAAATTTTTAACCCGCATCCATTTAGGGGCGAGCACTCATTTGGGGGATAGGCATGGCGATCATTTTAACTATCACTATTGCAATAACGCTACTGACGTCGCTGGTTCTGTCAACGCGCTGGGGCAATGCGCGTTGTACCGGGCCAATACCAGTAAGTTTTTTTACGTTTATCGCCATATTGTTCACCTCGGGGCTGGACGTTGGGTTGATTATGTTTCCGCTTGTTGATTTTCAGGTCTATGCTGCTGAATCGGCCTACGGCTTCGCAAATCCCCTGGCAATAGAGTTCGGGTTTTGGGGATTTCTTGTGTGGGCTTTCTATTTTCTTACCACGTTTTATTTTTGCATTGTGGAGCCCAGGCTGAAGTTGTTTGAAATACCCGTAATCAAGGTGACCAACAACATTGTCATTATTGGTACATGTGCTTTTACTGCTTTTATTTTTCTGAGTTACCTACCCGATTATATTCCAGATATAAGTGATCCGTTCAAATATGCCCTGGTTGCACTGGTTGTTCTGTTGGCTACGCTTTCCAGCACCGACATAAAACTAGTGAGAATTTTGAGTGTTGCTTCTACCTGGCTGTTTTTTGCTCTGATAGCAGGAGCGTGGCTGGTATCCGGGATGGGTTTTTCCGGGCTACTTGATTCGATGGCCAATATTGGTGCCTACTTTTCTAATATTCATCGCTTTATTTCACCAATTACCGACTACCATCAGTTTTACCTGTATTGGTGGTTTGCATGGAGCATCATGATTGGACAGTTTGTTTCAAGGTTCGTAGGTAATATGAAAGCCTCCCATCTAATGCTTGCATTGTTAGTGGTACCATCCATTCCCATTGCCGTATGGTTTTCCGTGTTGTACTACTATTTTAGCAACGACATTGAAATTGGAGCGTACTGGAGAATTGCCATGGTTGTCGTTGGGGTGATTTTCGTTATTAATTCTCTGGACTCTCTCATACGCCTGTACACACAAAACCTGCGTATCACTACGGAGCGTTTTGGCAAGTTTAAGTATGTGCTGTGCAACTGGCTGGTATTGTTGGCTCTGGTGTTATTATATAAGTTCACTCCGCTAAAAATTGAATGGATAGGATTAGTCGTGGTAGGTCTCTATGCAGCAACTTACTTTCTGGTTTATAAACGCAGGCATTTACTGGTGGAGAGCAAAACTGTAAATCTGAACATTCAAGAAAGTGGTCGAACATGAGTGTGGAATCAGAACGTTCCGGCTCACTGGAAATTGCAATGTCGCGGGCTGCTCGACTGTTAAAAGCAGAACCTGAGCTGGCGGCCCAACAGGCGAGCGAAATACTGGCTGCAGTACCAGATTATCCACCCGCCGCTTTGTTGCTGGCAACTGCCATGCGTCGAAAAGGCGAACTGAAAAGTGCACTGGATTTACTTACTCATCTGGTTAAAGCACAGAAGAATTGGGCAGCAGCCCATTATGAATATGCTCTGGCACTTGGGGAAGCTAACCGAGGTGATGAAGCAATCGGTGCGCTACAAAGGGTGGTGCAGTTAAAACCCGAACACCCCGAAGCCTGGCATTATCTTGCTGATCATTTGATGGCCAGTGGTGATGCCAACGGCAGTGATATTGCCTTTAACCGGCACATTCATTGTTCATCTCAAAATGTAGTGTTGCAGCAGGCTGCTGGTGCGATGGTTAAAAATGATATTCCAACAGCGGAACAGTTGTTGAAATCCCATTTGAAAAAACAACCTACTGATGTGCCCGCAATACGAATGTTAGCCGAAGTGGCCGTGCGTTGTGGGCACAACGAAGAAGCAGAGAAGCTATTGTTACGTTGCCTCGAGCTTGCACCCGGTTTTGATGCGGCGAGGTATAACTACGCAGTTCTGTTGCATCGTCAAAACGATTCATCCGCCGCGCTAATTGAAATCGAACATTTGTTAGAGTCCGATTCGAAGAGCCCCAAATATAGAAACCTGTGCGCCGTTATACTTAGCAGAGTGGGTGAATATGCCCGTTCCAGTGAGATCTATCAAAAATTGCTGAAGGAATATCCGACTAACGCCAAAGTATGGCTCAGTTATGGCCATGTACTAAAAACGGAGGGGCGGCAGGAAGCCTGTATAGATGCCTATCGTCAGAGCATCGTTCGCGACCCCGCATTTGGTGAGGCATACTGGAGTCTTGCAAATCTTAAAACCTTTCGATTTGATAAAAATGACCTGCAAGTGATGCAGAAGCAAATTACTGGAACGAAGCTAAGTAACGAACATCGAGTGCATTTTTGTTTTGCTCTGGGGAAAGCTGCAGAAGATCTGGAGGATTACCAACAGTCCTTTGATCACTATAACGAAGGTAATAGGCTTTATCGCAGCGATAACGCCTATGATGCGGAATTAAACTCTACCCGCATTCTGCGTTTAAAGACTAATTTGAGCGCTAAGCTTCTCAAAAAACGGGCAGGGTCGGGATGCCCGGCACTGGATCCAATTTTTATCGTTGGAATGCCCCGTTCTGGCTCGACCCTGCTGGAACAGATTCTATCGAGTCACTCAGCAGTGGAAGGAACGACTGAGTTGCCAGAAATTGTTACTATGGCGAAAGACCTTAGAGAAGAGGCCGAAACGGATGAAATAGTGGCCTATGCCGAAGTTTTAGCCGGTAAGGACATGGATGCACTACGGGCGCTTGGTGAACAGTACATAGCGCGTACACGCATTCATCGAAAGACGAATAAACCTTTTTTTATCGACAAAATGCCCAATAATTTTCTACATATCGGAATGATTCACCTGGTGTTGCCAAATGCCAAAATTATTGACGCTCGCAGGCACCCACTGGGCTGTTGTTTTTCCAATTTCAAGCAGTACTACGCACGGGGTCAAAATTTCAGTTACGGGCTTAGCGATATGGGGCGTTTTTATCATGACTATGTAGACTTGATGGCGCACTTTGACGCTGTACTACCCGGTCGTATTCACCGGGTTATCTACGAAGACACAGTAAAGCACACAGAGCGGGAAGTTCGAAAAATTCTGGACTACTGCGGACTGGAGTTTGAACCCGCCTGTTTACGTTTCTTTGAAAATGAGCGACCTGTGCGTACAGCTAGCTCCGAACAGGTGAGACAACCTATTTTCACTGCGGGTGTGGAACAATGGCGACATTACGAACCCTGGCTCGACCCGCTCAAGCAAGTGTTAGGGCCGGTGCTAAACGAATACCCGAAAGTGCCGATGTTCTGATTGTCAGACTAAATCAGGACCTGGCAAAGGCTAATGTCGATAATTCGGGTAAGTACGTCGTATTTAGACAAAGGTTGGTCGCAAGGCAATCAATCCAGCTTGTTGAATAAAACTCATAAAAAAGTAACACTATGGCCGGGATAATGTAGCCAACAGAAACACCATCAGGAGAACATGAATGCGACCCTCCAGTAACATTGAAGGCAAGAAGACATCCAGGATATTCACTTTGAGCCCCCTTGCCGCCGCTATCATGCTGGCCAGTCCGGCAGTAATGGCCCAGGATCAAGGCGTAATTGAAGAAGTAGTGGTAACCGCTCAGAAACGTAGTGAAAACTTGCAGGATGTTCCTATCAGTATTCAGGCATTGGGTGGCGAGCGTCTTCGTGAACTGAATCTGCAAAGTTTCAAGGACTACACTGCCATGTTACCTACTGTTTCAGTAACACCTACCCTGGGGGCGGGTTCAACATTTACCAAAGTTTATATGCGCGGCATTGCTACTGCCGGTGATGGTCAGGCCACTACCTCCCAACCTAGTGTAGGTATGTATTTGGATGAACAGCCAATAACCACAATTCAAGGTAATCTTGATGTTCATATGTACGATATTGCCCGTGTTGAAGCCCTCGCGGGTCCACAGGGAACCCTGTACGGGGCCAGTTCCCAGTCAGGAACCATACGGGTAATTACCAACAGACCAGATTCTTCGGAATTTTCAGCTGCTTTTGGTGTTGAAGGCAATATCGTTGATGGAGACGATACCGGTTTCGTTGCTGAAGGTTACGTAAATGTGCCCATTAGTGACAATGCCGCTATTCGCCTTGTGGGTTGGACGCGCTCTGATGCCGGCTGGATAGATAATGTACTGGGGAGCCGAACTTTCCCTGGTGTGGCCAGTACCACAGCGGATGATATAACCATAACCAATGCCGACCGCGCCGAGAAAAACTACAACACTATTAAAACTCTTGGTATGCGTGCCGCCCTGCGTGTCGACTTGAACGACGATTGGGCCGTAACAACCACCTTTATGGCTCAAAAAGCGGAAAGTGAAGGCTCATGGGGGGACGACCTGAGTTCTTTCGTCAGCGGAGGTAACGATGTAACGCATTTTCAGGAAGAGTACACAGACGACGAGTGGTACATGATTTCCATGACCATCGACGGAACCATAGGTAACTTTGATTTAACGTATTCCGGTTCCTATCTCGACCGGGACGTGGATGGTTCTTTTGACTACACAGACTACTCCTACTGGTACGATACTATTTACACCACGGGGTATTATGCAGATTTACACTTTCTGAATACCGGTGCACGAGCGGTTCCTAATCAGTTTTTCCCAACAGCAGGAACACGGGTGATGGGTGGCGCACGCTTCACCAATGACGACGGGTATAGCAAGAGTAGTCACGAATTGCGGATAACCACCCCTCAGGATAACCGGGTTCGGGGTATGCTCGGCTTTTTTGCACAAACTCAAAAACATGATTTCCAACAACACTGGCAGGTTGCAGGGTTGGGCGATTTACTGTTGCTGAATGAAGCACAGGACCCGCGCTTCGCTGACACGGTTTATTTAAACAGCTTTGACCGAAAAGACACCGACAAGGCGGTTTTTGGTAATGTGAGTTTTGACATCAGCGAACAGCTCGAACTAACATTGGGTGCAAGATTTTTTGAACCTGAGGTAACCGTTAAGGGTTTCTTTGGCTTTGGTCTTGGATTTTCGCCCATTTGGTCGAGCAATGGTGAGAACAAATGTAATCTTTTCCCTGGAGGACAGGTAGATTTCAAAGATAAACCCTGTTTGAACGTGGACAAGGGTATAAAGGAAAAGGAACACATTTTTAGAGCAAACCTGACCTGGAATGTAACTGAAGATCTTATGTTGTATGGAACCTGGTCGGAGGGTTATAGACCTGGCGGCATTAACCGTAATCCCGATGCCGGCGAATATGTCTCCGACTTTTTAACCAATATTGAATTAGGTTGGAAAACCCAGTGGGCGAATAATTCCGTTCAGTTTAACGGTGCTGTTTTCCACGAACGTTGGGAAGATTTCCAGGTGTCTTTTACAGGAGCTAACGCCATTACACAGGTGGCTAATGGTCCTACAGCAGAGGTAATAGGTCTGGAATCACAACTGTTATGGTTGCCAACAGAAAATTTGCGTATTACTGCAGCTGTTGCCTTTTACGATACAGAGTTGAAGGGTGATTACGCCAACTTTGATTCGAATGGTAATGTGACGGCTATTCTGGCTCCAAAAGGAACAAAACTACCGGTTACGGCAGACTTTAAAGGAAATCTAACAGCACGCTATTACTTCACGCTTGGTGGTTATGAAAGCTACGTACAGGGTGTAGTTGCACATGAAGGTAAACGCCGGTCGGACCTGGATGTCGCAGACAATGCCATACGCGGTAATGTTCCTGCGAACACCGTACTCGACCTCAGTGTTGGGATACGAAAAGAAGGTTACACGCTGGATCTCTTCGTAAAGAACGTTACGGATGAAGATGCGCCGCTATATCTGACCAGCCAGTGTGCCACCGGCACCTGTGGCGTTCAGAGTTATGGCGTTAGGGTCAGACCTCGCACTGTCGCAGTACGCTTTGGAATGGAATTCTAAGATTCCGACTAAATGAAAAAAGGCGCCTGTCAGGCGCCTTTTTTTTGGCACCAATTGCAGTCGAATTCAGTCAGAAGAGATCAGCCAATGAAAACACCCTTGTTAACAGGTCAAATAGCACTTGTCACTGGTTCAAATCGTGGCATTGGTAAGCAAATTTCCATTTCACTGGCAGCTGCCGGTGCAGTAGTAATTTTGGCGGCAAGAAATACGGATTCGCTGGCGGATGTTGAGCAGTGCATACAGGATGCAGGTGGTCAATGCCATAAAGTGCAACTGGATGTAACCGTTGCCAGTCAGGTTAAAGAGGTAATTGACAACCTTGTGAGCGTGCATGGAAAAATCGATTTGCTGGTAAACAATGCTGGTATCGCAAACGGTGGATCACTTCCCTGGGAACAGGATGTGGATGACTGGTGGTCGGTATTTGAAGTTAATGTCCGCGGAGCGTATCTATGCTCACATGCCTGTCTGCAACATATGTCAAAAGCTTCCTGCGGCAGAATTATCGATATTTGCAGTCTTGTCGGCACCTACCCGCAGATGATGGCATCGGCCTATTCAGCCAGCAAAGCTGCGTTACGCGTTTTGAGCACATGTTTTGCGGCAGCAGCAAAAGATTATGGTGTGAGTATTTTTGCCATAAGCCCCGGTCTTGTAGCTACAGATATGACAGATAGCCCTCATTTTGAAGAAATACCAGCCAGCGAATGGGTACCCATAGAGAAATGCGGAGAACTGGCGGTTGCACTTGCCAGCGGGAAAGCAGATGAGTTAAGTGGTAGTTTTATCCATGCTGCTCTAGACGATCTTGACGAACTGTTGGCGCAAGAATCTACCTCAGGATAACCCACTACCAAAGTCTTCACGTAACCAGCGAACCAGCGATATACACATCAGTACGAGAACAGGTAGTAGCGGTACCGAAAATATGATGGTTGCGGCTTGAACGATCTTGAAGCTTCCTGATACAACCAGACCCATAGCCAACAATGCCAATGCGAAAGCCCAAATCAGTCTGCTGATTTTTGGCGGCTCCTGGTCATTGTGCAGGTTGCGGCTGCAAACACTTGCAACGGTGTAGGATGAGGAGTCGAAGGAAGTCGCATAAAAAATGATGCTGAGTACTATGAATACGGACAGTGCAAGCTTTCCAAAAGGCAAGTGCGCAATTGCCTTGGCGCTAATCACAGACATACCACTCTGGCTTAACATTTCGGATAATGGCAGTTGTCCAGATGATTCGAGAAAGATCGCGTAACCCCCTATAATTGCAAGGAATAATGTAGTTCCCAGAGAGCCCCAGCCAATCACACCGAGGACCAACTGTCGAATTGTCCGGCCCTTTGAAATCCGCCCAACAAACAGTGCTACAAATGCTGCATACGAGATCCACCACGCCCAGTAAAATATAGTCCAGGCTTCCGGAAACCCGGATTTTGCTATCGGGTCCATCCACGTCGACATGCGAATGAAATTATCAGCTAGAAGTCCAAGACTGTTGACGCTTATAGAGAGAATAAACAAAGTTGGTCCTGCAAGGAGAATAAATACCAGTGAGGTTATCGCCAAAGCCATATTGATGTCGGCCAATATTTTGATGCCTTTTTTTAATCCGCGATAGGCGCTGGCCCCAAACAGCAACAGCCAAATCGCCAGGATTGCAAACTTTGTTTCCAGGATGTCTGGAATACCAAAAAGTTCAGAAGTCATGGCGGACACCAATGGAACGCCAAGCCCAAGTGAAGTAGCGGTACCGCCTATAATTCCCAGTGCGATGGCAACATCAATTAACTTACCTATGGGTTTACGGACTGCTACTGGCAGTGCAGCCTCACAAGCTCCACTAATTTTCATCATCGGAACTTTTTTGACAAATAACATGTATGCAACAGGAACAGCGGGAATGGCGTAAAAAGTCCAGGGTGTAATACCCCAATGAAACAAGGGATACATATGTGCCCATTCCAATGCAGCGGCAGAATGAGGTTCAATGCCGAGCGGGGGAGTTTGTACGTAAAAAATTGGCTCCGCAATTCCCCACGCTATCAGGCTGCCTCCGATGCCCGTGGTAAACATCATTGCAATCCAGTGTAAGTTTGAATACTCGGGCGGCTCTCCAGGTTCGCCCAGCAACACCGAACCATAAGGACCGAAGGCGAGCCAGGCGGCAAAAAATAAAGACGCTACTCCAATAGCCAGATAGAACCAGCCAAGTTTGCTTGTAACCCAGTTCATGGCCGAGTCCGCGATTTCAGCGCCGCGCTCTGGCCAGGCAAACATGCCGGCACCAATAGCGATAATTAGCAACAACGCGGGGGCGAATATTGACCAGTCAATTGTCGGAGCTGGGTGTTCCGATCCGGTTTGCACTGCATTCATATTCAGTTCTCTTTAGTATTACTATTAGAGCACGTGTATTGCGGGCTATTAGAATATTATCTACTCTCCCTGCATAAGCAACTGGCCAACGTAAATCGGAGGGAACACCAATTAGGTGTTGTCACCATAATGGATAGGAGGTAGGCAATGCCCCTACAGATCAATAACGATGTGTTTATAACATGCGCAGTCACCGGCTCAGGTAACACACATAACAAATCACTACACGTTCCCCGCAGTCCGAAAGAAATAGCAGATAGCGCCATTGAAGCCGCGAAAGCTGGTGCTGCGGTAGTGCATTGCCATGTTCGCGAACCGGATACCGGAAAACCCTGTCGAAATATCGCGCTTTATCACGAAGTTACAGAGCGCATTCGTGCCTCTTCGACTGATGTAGTATTAAACCTCACTGCCGGAATGGGTGGTGACCTGGTATTTGGATCTGCTGAACATCCTTTTCCGGTGAACGCCAGCGAAACAGATATGGCAGGAGCTACAGAGCGTATGGCTCATGTAGCCGACTGCCTCCCCGAAATATGCACACTCGACTGTGGAACCATGAACTTCGCTGAAGCTGATTACGTTATGACCAATACCCCCTCTACCTTGCGGGCCATGGCAAATATTGCAAGCCAACTTGGAGTGCAGGTTGAAATTGAAGCTTTCGATACAGGTCACTTATGGTTTGCTCGACAACTGGTTGATGAAGGGGTTATTCCCGAGCCTGTACTCATACAGCTGTGCATGGGAATCCAGTGGGGCGCGCCTGATGATCTGAACACCTTGATGGCAATGGTTAATAATATGCCTCCAGAATGGACCTTCTCAGCATTTTCTGTGGGAAGAAACCAGATGCCTTATGTTAGCGCTGCTGTGCTTGCCGGTGGAAATGTGAGAGTAGGGCTGGAAGATAACCTTTATCTGGAAAGGGGTATTTTGGCTAGCAATGCACAATTGGTTGAACGTGCTGTGCGAATCATTTCGGACATGGGAGCCAGGGTAGTGGGTCCTGAAGCCGTTCGACAAAAACTACAGCTAAGAAAACGACAGCCAGTATAATAAATTCGAGAAAATTTATTTTTCGATTTTTTCGCGCAGTGCTTTTAACAAGCTAATACACATCATCAGCAGAATAACACAGAATGGTAATCCGACCGATATTGTCAGGGCTTGCATTGAAGCCATGCCACCCCCTAAAAGCAATGCAATAGCAACCAGGCCTGTTAACACACACCAAAAAATCCGCTGCCGCAGTGGCGTGTCCAATTTTCCACCTGCGGAGATTGTATCCATTACCAGTGCACCCGAATCAGCTGATGTGATGAAAAATATCGCTATAAGTACAACGCTTAATGAAGACACTATGTCACTAAGGGGTAAACCCTCGAGCATTTTGAAGAGTGCCAGTTCCGGCGATGCCTCAGCAACGCCACGATAACCATCACTAAACAATTGATCTAAGGCGGTCCCGCCAAATGTAGACATCCAGAGCAATCCGATAACAGTAGGTAGTATTAGTACGCAGGTTACAAACTCTCTCAAGGTGCGACCATAACTGATACGTGCAATAAACATTCCTACAAAGGGCGACCATGATATCCACCATGCCCAGTAAAAAGTTGTCCAGTCATGCAAAAACGCGGTGTCTTCACGTTGCAGCCAATTACTTAAAGCGGGTAAATAAAGTAAATAGTCCACCATTGCCCGCCACATTGTGTCGAAGATAGCTACCGTTGAGCCAGTAACAATTACGAAAAACATCAGACATGCCGCCAGCCCCATGTTAAGTGCACTAATCCTTTTAACACCTTTATCCAGGCCGGCTACCACGGAAACAAGTGCTATAGCCATTATCCCAATTATGAGCACTATTTTTAACTCATTACTTACTACGATACCAAAAAGGTAACTCAGTCCTCCGGCTATTTGTTCTGCTCCGAACGCCAACGACGTGGCCAGGCCAAACATAGTGGCCAATACTGCAACCGTATCTATTACGTGACCTATTGGTCCCCAGATTAATTTCCCAAACAGTGGTTGCAATGCAGAACGCAAGGTTAGGGGCAGATCTTTATTGAAGCTAAAATATGCCAGAGAAAGACCAACCACGGCGTAGATGGCCCAGGCGTGTAATCCCCAGTGATAAATGGCCGCAGCCATACCAACAGAACGCGCCAACTCGTATTGCTCTGGCGCGATGCCTAAAGGTGGGTGTAACGCATGCGTAACCGGTTCAAGTACTCCAAAAAACATTAAACCAATACCCATACCCGCAGCAAATAACATGGACAGCCATTCCAGATAGGAATAAGTAGCTCGCGCTGAATCGCCTCCTAAGCGAACCCGTCCATAGCTGGAAAATGCGATGAATATGCAAAACACAACAAAAATGTTAGCTGACAGGACAAATACCCAATCAAACTGACTGGTTACAAAATTTCTGAGCACGACAAATGCTGTAGCTGCTTCAACCTGAAACAGAAGAGTGCCGACAACCATCAACAAAATTAGTATTGTGGACAGCGCAAATACTGGAGTCTGAATAACCGCCTCTGCGCGGTGGAGATGTAGCTCGCCCGAGATACCAGGTTTAGATTTGGGATTGGTCAATATTCTGGCACTTAGAACAAACCGGCTATACGTTTGTTTTTGTCGACCGAAATTCTTTCAGAAGAGGGGCTGCGTGGTAACCCCGGCATAGTCATAACATCTCCACACACTACCACCACAAATTCGGCACCGGTAGCCAGGCGAATTTCCCGAATCGCAACGTGGTGTCCCGAGGGGGCACCCAACAGTAAAGGGTCCGTGGAAAAACTGTATTGGGTTTTTGCCATGCATACCGGAAAATGTCCGTATCCCTCTCTTTCATAACGAGCGAATTGCGCCCGTACTTTTTTGTCCGCAGTTATATCTTCAGCGCCATACATTGTGCGTGCAATTCCGCGGGTTTTATCCCACAGGCTCAGGTCATCGGAATAAAGCGTGCGAAATTGCGAATGTTGATTGTTAATCATGTTAAGTACTTGCTCCGCTAGTGCCGTTGCACCTTTGCCGCCATGTTCCCAATGGGTGGCAACGCTGCACTCCACATCAAATTGTTCGCAAAATTGCGTAATAGCCATGTGTTCAGCTTCAGTGTCATCAGTGTAGCGGTTTATGGCAACGGTGACAGGAACGCCAAATTGCCCAATATTACGAATATGTCTACCGAGGTTTTTACATCCGCGGCGAACGGCTTCTACATTTTCTTTACCCAGATCTGATTTCGCTATACCGCCATGCATTTTTAATGCTCGTGTAGTGGCAACGAGAACCACAGCATCCGGATGCAAACCT
>Ga0256847_1000610_pt1 | contig 21768 bp, 21 predicted proteins | sample TeddybearmetaG_FD_189099 | JGI IMG/M metagenome (GOLD analysis project Ga0256847, IMG submission 189099) | Hydrothermal vent microbial communities from East Pacific Rise, Pacific Ocean - Teddybear | ecosystem: Environmental > Aquatic > Marine > Hydrothermal vents | place: Pacific Ocean: East... | reverse complement strand
TACATCTTGCATGCCAGCGGTAAAACCCGTTTCCACAGTCTTGATTTGATCAACTACATCCATACCCTCTGTGACTTCACCAAACACGCAATAACCCCAGCCTTGCACCGTTTCAGCGGTGAAATCTAAGAAGCTATTATCTTTGGTATTGATAAAAAACTGGGCAGTAGCCGAATGAGGATCGCTTGTTCTTGCCATTGCAAGAGTTCCGGTTTTGTTCGAAAGCCCATTCTGGGACTCACATTTAATCGCAGTGTTAACTGGTTTTTGATTCATATCATCATCGAACCCGCCGCCTTGAATCATAAAACTTTCAATAACGCGGTGAAAAATAGTGCCTTCATAGTGACCAGAGGCAACATATTCTAAGAAGTTAGCAACGGTTTCGGGGGCCTTTTCGGCGTCTAGAGCGACCTTAATATCGCCATGGCTCGTATGGATTGTAATCATCTGAATTACTCTTAGTTAAAAAGAAGGATTTTATCACAGCTGGCTAGGTAAGTAGTAGGTTCAAATAGTGGGGTGTTTCTGACTGTTATTTTGAAAGATAGCTAATAACTAAAATATGGGTGCGCTTTGAGTTTAAGGCTTTTATAATAGTAATAATTAAAAAGCGCCAGCAGTAAACGAGATAGATTCTAAGAAATGTTAAAAATTTACGACAGTCTTACCCAAGCAAAAAATGAATTCGAACCGATTGAACCTGGCAAGGTGAGTATGTATGTTTGTGGGATCACCATTTATGACTACAGTCATATCGGCCATGCTCGGACCTTTGTTTCTTTTGATGTGATCACCCGTTATTTACGTTTTTCCGGATATGATTTGACCTATGTGCGTAATATCACTGATATTGATGACAAGATTATTGCTAGAGCAAATGAAAACAGTGAGGATTTTAAGCAACTCACGCTAAGATTTGAAAAAATCATGTATGAAGATTTTTCCGCTCTCGGCATGCTCGAGCCCGATGTCGAGCCTAAGGCAACTGATTCAATTGATGAGATCATCGAGATAATCGAAAACTTGATTGAGAAAGGCTTTGCCTATCAAGGCTCAAGCGGCGATGTTTACTACAATGTTCCAAAATTTGCCGACTATGGAAAATTGAGTAAACAAAATTTGGAGGCGCTTCAAGCCGGAGAGAGAGTTGATGTAGCCAGCGATAAAAACAATAGCATGGATTTTGTCCTCTGGAAAATGGCCAAGCCTAACGAACCAAAATGGGCGTCGCCTTGGGGAGATGGACGCCCAGGTTGGCATATTGAATGTTCCGCAATGAGTAAAAAATGCCTAGGCAATAGTTTTGACATACATGGCGGAGGTTCTGATCTTCAGTTTCCACATCACGAAAATGAAATAGCTCAATCCGAAGCGGCTAACGGCTGTGTATTCGCTAATACTTGGATCCATACTGGTATGGTGCAAGTGGATAAGGTAAAAATGTCGAAGTCATTGAATAACTTTTTTACCATACGTGATGTACTCAAAAAATATCGGGCGGAAAGCATCCGTTATTTTATGCTGTCTAGCCACTATCGAAGTCAGTTAAGCTACGGTGAAGATAATCTAGATTCTGCTGACGCCGCATTAGAACGACTTTATCAATCCTTAAGAGGTATCGAACTAGTTGAATCGTTCTATCTTGCCCAAGATGATGCATACTTAGTAAAATTCAAGACCGCCATGGACGATGATTTCAATAGCGCAGAAGCGGTGGCTGTTTTATTCGAGTTGGCAAAAGCTATAAATATGAGCAAGTCTAATGACCTGGCTAAGGCGCAATCGTTAGCATCGACACTGGTGCAGCTTGGCGGGGTGTTAGGAATATTACAGCAACCCCCTCAAACCTTTCTAACTGAATCGGCTGGAGAGAAGCCGCAAGACTCTCAATTGATAGAACAGTTGATTATCGATCGTAACCAAGCGCGCCTAGATAAAAATTGGACTAGAGCTGATGAAATTAGAGATCAATTTAATCAAATGGGTATAGTTCTAGAGGACAAGGATGGTAAAACTGTCTGGAGGCAATCTTAGTTATTAACTCAACTGATGCTAGAGTAGTTAAGCGAACATTTGTATGCTGAAATAACACAATAAAAACAATGAGTTATGACTTTTTCTCTAAGGTCGTACCAGTTCTACTACACAAACAAGGGATAATGGCGCCGATCTTATCTATCTATAACACTTGAGTGCCATTTGAATGTCACTTGAACGCCAATTGGGGACTAAAACTATGGCACGTTCTGAAAGTTTTTCGAGAGAAGAATTAATCGCATGCGGAAACGGAGAGCTTATAGGCTCGGCATCTGAGGGGCGCTCACTGGCTCGTTTACCGTTACCAAATATGCTAATGATGGATCGCATTGTTAAAATAAGTGACGAAGGTGGTAGTTATGGTCGCGGTACGATTGTTGCCGAGCTGGATATTACGCCGGATTTATGGTTTTTCGATTGTCATTTTAAAACTGATCCGGTTATGCCAGGATGTTTAGGTGTTGATGCCATGTGGCAACTGGCAGGATTTTTTCTTTCTTGGCATGGCAATTCAGGCAAGGGCAGAGCCTTAGGGGCTGGAGAAATCAAATTTTTTGGGCAAGTCTTACCGACGGCTAAAAAAGTCACTTATAAAATAGATGTAAAGCGTATAATCAAACGTGGTTTAGCGATGATTATTGCAGATGGTTCGGTTGAAGTTGATGGCAAGCAAATCTACACCGCAAACAAATTGAAAGTGGGCATGTTTGAATCGACCGATAATTTTTAATTTAAAGCTATTGAATAGAACCAACGTCGTCCAAAAGACAAAGAGACAGAAATCTTAAAAGTTCAAGAGGAAATAAAATGAAGCGTGCTGTAATTACTGGGATGGGAATTGTGTCTTGTCTTGGCAACAATGTTGATGATGTTATTCAATCGTTAAAAGAAGGTAAGTCAGGTATTACCTATAACGAGATATATAAAGAAAGGGGATTGCGAAGCCATGTATGTGGTCGTCCCGATATTGACGTTGCAGAACACATCGACAGAAAGGTTCGTCGTTTTATGGGCGATTCGTCTGCATATGCTTATATTTCTATGCTGGATGCCATTGCTGATGCTAATTTATCTGAACAGCAAGTCTCTAACCCTCGTACCGGCTTGATCATGGGATCTGGTGGCGGTTCTCAAAAAGCACAGTACGAAGCAGTGCAAACGAGCATTGAGAAAAGCGTAAAAAGAGTGGGTCCTTATGCTGTCCCAAAGACGATGGCATCTTGCGTTTCAGCTTGCCTGGCGACACCATTTAAAATTAAAGGAATTAATTACACGTTAGCTTCTGCTTGTGCCACAAGCGCGCATTGTATCGGCAATGCTTATGAGCAAATTCAACTAGGAAAACAAGACATTGTTTTTGCTGGTGGTGGTGAAGAAGAAGATTGGCGACTGGCACTGCTTTTTGATGCGATGGGCGCGTTGTCTTCTAAATATAATGACACCCCTACAACAGCTTCTAGACCGTATGATGAAACTCGAGACGGTTTTGTTATTTCTGCCGGTGGTGGAACTTTGGTGGTAGAAGAACTTGAACACGCCAAAGCGCGTGGCGCAAAAATATATGCTGAACTAGTTGGTTATGGCGCAACTTCAGATGGCTACGATATGGTAGCACCTTCAGGCGAGGGTGCGGTGAGATGCATGAATCAAGCAATGGCAACTGTCGATGGCGATATAGACTATGTGAATACTCATGGTACCAGCACTCCGGTAGGAGATACTGCTGAACTAGGCGCGATAAAAGAGGTATTTACCGACAAAATACCTAAGCTTGGTTCCACAAAATCCTTAGCCGGACATTCTCTAGGTGCTACTGGTGTGCATGAAGCTATTTACAGTTTGTTAATGATGAAACATGATTTTATTGCAGGTTCAATTAACATCGAACATATGGATCCTCAGGCAGTCGATTTACCGATTGTGCAAAAAACCGAACCAGCCAAACTAGACCGGATATTATCGAATAGTTTTGGTTTTGGCGGGACTAACGCAAGCCTAGTGTTCCAGCGCTACCAGAGTTAATTTTCCGGCGTGAAGAACACTCTCTTGATTGTCTCTGATTCAAACAAAGCCGAATGGTAAATTTTTTTGGGTAGCAGCTGCGTCTCGCTGCGATGCGATAGTACAGTGCGATCTAAAGCTTGAGTGATGAAATAGTTCAGATTTAGCTGTCTTTTCGCGGCGGGGACGCGCGCTCCTACCAGGAATATGAGGCACCTCCCCCTTTGCTAAGGGGGATTGAGGGGGATTTATCTTTCAACTCCTGGAGTACGAACAAAACTAAATTCCAACCTCAATAATGCGGAGGCAGTTCAACCTGATCCCCTTGATTCCCGCCATCACCCAGTTTTTCTACTTGAGAAATAACGCTCTCCAAGAGATTGGTCAATTTGGTTATATCGCGTTGTTGCGCGATCAATGCTTGATTAAGCTCATCAATCAAATGATCTTGAAAGGTTAATTTAGTTTCTAACTCTTCGAGTCTACTATTTTGGGATTGACTTTCGGGTTGACTATAAGGTTGATTGCTCATCTAAAGTAGTTCTTTAATTTGTTGGGCCAAACTCTCAGGTTTGTCTTTGGGAGCAAATCGTTTGACTACCTCACCCTGCCTATTGATCAAAAACTTAGTAAAGTTCCATTTCACTGATTTAGAACCTAATAACCCAGGTGCTTTAGTTTTCATAAACTCATAAAGAGGAGCGGCATTATCACCATTAACTTCAATTTTTTTAAACATTGGAAAACTTGTTTGATAGGTTAAATCACAAAATTCTTGAATTGCTTTTTCATCGTCAGGTTCTTGTTGTCCAAACTGATTGCATGGGAATCCAAGAACTGCAAAATCTTGATCCGAAAACTCTTTCTGTAATTTTTCCAGCCCTTTATATTGAGGAGTAAAACCGCATTTACTTGCTGTATTAACAATAAGTAAAACTTTACCGCGATACTCCGCCATTGGCATAGGCTCGCCTGTGATGGTTTTGCACTCGAAGGGATAAATAGTCTCGGCGGTATTTTTAGTGTCTGACATTTCTCTGCCTGTTGGGGAATGGAAGGGATATATTACACTTTATTTTTAAATCTGGTAAGCTCTTCGAGTCATAATTATTGAGGTTTCAGCACATGAATTACTTAACTAAAATCCCGCGGCAGCTATCACTGGGATTATTATTCTTAATTTTATCAATGTCAGCTTATGGGAAAAAACCAGTATTGATAGCTGAGGATAGATTGTCTGAAATAGAGACGATTCGTGATTTAGCACTCAAGAGTGATTTGGGTTACGAATTATTAGAATCGCTGACGACGGAAGTCGGCGCGCGCATGGCGGGTAGCCCACAAGATCCTCTGGCAGTTAAATGGGCAACCAAGAAATTGAAAGCATTAGGTTTCGACAAAGTATGGACAGAACCAGTGACTTTTCCCTCTTGGAAAAGAGGCGTTGAAACGGCTAGTATTGTTTCACCATACCCTCAACCACTCTACATTACCGCATTGGGCGGTTCCGTTTCAACACCCTCAGATGGATTAATTGGCCAAGTCGTTCACTTTACAGATCTAGACGCACTTAAAAAATCGAGCATCCAGCAGGTTAGAGGAAAAATCGTTTTTATTAGTAACAGAATGCAGCGGTTTAGAAATGGTCGAGGTTACGGACCGGCGGTGGCGGCGAGAGGGAATGGTGCACACGAGGCTTCTGCTAAAGGAGCTATAGCTATTGTTCTCCGCTCAGTAGGAACCGATAATCATCGAGTGCCTCATACTGGTGGAATGCGGTATAAAGAAGGTATTAAAAGAATTCCCGCCGCCGCACTTTCTAATCCAGATGCTGATCAATTGGTTCGAATTCTTGCACGCGGAAAAAGCTTAAAATTGAAACTTAATATTGGAGCTCATCCAGCTGGAGAGTACACCTCGTATAATGTGATTGGTGAAATTACCGGTAGCAGTAAACCAAAGGAAGTAGTCATTATTGGTGGACATTTAGACTCTTGGGATCTTGGAACTGGAGCGGTTGATGATGGTGCAGGTGTTGCAATTGCAATGGCCGCTGCAACGATTATCAAGAAGAGTAAAATCAAGCCGAAACGATCGATTAGAGTTATTCTATGGGCGAATGAGGAGCAAGGATTATTTGGTGCTAAGGCCTATGCTAAAGCCCACCATCAAGATCTAGAAAATCATATTATTGGCGCAGAATCCGATTTTGGTGCAGGTAGAATTTACGAGTTCTCTTCTTTATTCAAGGAAGAAGACAAGCCCTTCATTGAACAACTCAAGCGTGTGTTTCGTCCACTTGGAATTAAATATGCCAATAACGAGGCTACACCAGGACCTGATTTGATCCCGTTATTTACGAGTGGAATGTCAGTTTTTGGATTAGCCCAAGACGGTTGGGACTATTTCGATTTACATCATACTGCTGATGATACTTGTGACAAGGTGGAGCCTGCAGCAATGGCACAGAACGTGGCGGCTTATACCGTTTTCTCATTGATGATGGCTGACTATGCGGGGGATCTAAAGCGTCCTACTAAACAGAAAACAAAACAACAAAAAGAGAAATAATCATGTCTGCAAAATACATTATTGGAGAGCGGTCAAGTCATCTGTACGAAATTCAAATCTGTCGTGGTGATAAAATGAACGCGCTCACGGATGCTATGTACGGGGATTTAGTTGAACAGTTAGAAATTGCTGAGCGGGATGACGCAATCCGCGTGATATTTTTGCGAAGTAACAACAAACATTTTAGTGCAGGCAATGATTTGGCGGATTTCGTGGAAACGGAATTTAACGAATCTAGCAACGTGATAAAATTTTTAGTGAGTCTCGCCAGCTTAAAAAAACCGTTGGTTTGCGCTGTGAGTGGTGCCGCCGTTGGAATTGGAACTACCTTGTTGCTTCACTGCGATTTGGTTTATGCATGTGATGACAGTAAGTTTTCAGTGCCATTTATCAAGTTGGGTTTAACCCCTGAAGGAGCTTCGTCAAAATTATTGGCGCAGCGATGTGGGACTGCAAAGGCAAATGATTGGTTGCTGACGGGTCGAACGTTTTTGACCGATGAGGCATTAGGATCTAGATTAATTAATGGCAGTTATCCGGACATGGAAACAACTTGGAATGAAGCTAGAAATATTGCAGTGAAACTCGCCAAGAGCTCCAGTAGAGCTTTGCAGGAAACAAAAGCGTTACTAAAAGCCGATCAAATCGACAATGTTATAGATACAATGCGTAAAGAAGCCATTGTTTTTGCAGAAGGATTAGAAACAGAAGAGGCGAAAGCCGCTTTTCACGCGTTTTTGAATCGCTGATCATATAGCCCGTTCTATAATTACGCAACCAAGAAATAACACAAGACCGTTATCAAACTCATTCCAATTAAATTGAGTACAAAGCCCGTCCTAACCATGGATTGAATATCAACTTTTTCGCTGCCATAAACGATTGCATTGGGCGCGGTTGCAACTGGTAGCATAAAGGCGCAACTAGCGCTCATTGCAGCAGGCACCATCAACACGGCGGGCTCGATATCGGCGGCTATAGCAGCTGCGGCCAATATTGGTAGCAACAGTGCCGTTGTGGCGGTGTTACTGGTCATTTCTGTCAAAAAGGTGACCACTAGTGCAATCAAAGCAATCAAAACAAATACAGGTAACAAGGTAACCTGAGACAAGTAACCTCCCACTAATTCGCTCAGCCCGCTTGCTCCAAAAGCTTTTGCGATGCAAATGCCACCGGCAAATAACAGCAAGACTCCCCAAGGGATTTTGTTGGCGCTTTCCCAGTCGAGCAATTTACCTTGCTTCATTTTTCCAGTCTCATCTTTAACCTTTTTGCCGTCAGGAATGATAAAAAGCGCAATACATGCAATTAGCGCAACACTTGCATCGTTAGCTTGGGTTAAACCGAGTAATTGACTCCAGCCTCCAAAGGGTTGTTGTCGCGTGATCCAACAAAAGGCCGTTAGTAAAAACACTGTAAGGACGCGTTTTTCGATACTTGTCCACTCTCCTGTTTCGGGAAGTTGGATAGATAAGGATTTAGGTAGAGAATGGGTTACCCACAACATGGCTATCGGAATAAAAATAACAACCAATGGAACCCCCCATTTCATCCAATCTAAAAAGCTTAAGGAATTGCCTTCGATCTCATTATAAGTTGCCATAAAAAGCGCATTGGGCGGTGTACCAATAGGAGTGGCAATTCCGCCAATGCTCGCTGAATATGCAATCCCCAGTAATAATGCGGTAGTGAGACGCTTATTATTGGCACTCTCAATGGTAGCGAGGGCAACAGGCAATAACATTAAAGTAGTCGCTGTATTGGAAATCCACATACTGAGTGCAGCAGAGGCGACCATAAACCCCATGATGAGTTTTCTGGGCGATGAACTACCAAACAAATTAACCATCATTAGCGCTATTCTTCGATGGGCGCCCGAATAAGCCATTGATTGAGAGAGTATAAAACCGCCAAGCAGCAATAAAATTAAGGGATGCCCGTAAGCGGAAGCGACTTCACCAGAGGTTAAGATCCCGGTCATGGCAAACACTGCCAATGGAAGTAGTGAAGTAATTGGGATGGGAATCGGTTCAAAAACCCACCAAAGAGCGCACAGCAAGGTAATGCTGGCAACAATATTTATTTGCATCTTGGTATCTAACAGATGTAAAAGTATAAAGAGAGAGCTGGCTAAAATAGGGCCAAGCCAAAGAAAAAGTCTTTTAAGGTCATACATAAAGTAATTTTAAGAATTTAGGTCTACAATAATAAGGATTATAGCAACAGAGCTTCACACGAAACATCAAAATAAATAGTCGCGCCAACATGTAAACGAGTATGTTGGGCGGTTTTTGAAACTAATGAGCAACACAATGAAAGTAGAAGAGTTAGGTCTAGCTTTTGGCGATATGCTACAAATACAAATCGGTGACAATGTTGAGCAACGTTATCCGGTTAAATTCATCGGAATAAATCCCGCTGCAAGCATCATCGTCTCAGCTCCAATAACCGGTAAAGATAAAATTTATTTTGTTCGAGAAGGGCAAAATGTTACGCTACGATTTGTGGTTAAGAATGTTGTTTCGGGATTTGCAACAAGAGTGGTTTTAACTCGCGGAAAACCATACCCTTATCTACATCTTGAAATACCCAAAGAAGTACAAACGGTTGAAGTAAGAAAAGAAATCAGGGTGGAAACGGATATCAATGCCACTGTTATTAACAAAACTCACAGTTCACCAGCTTTAACTTGCCGACTGTTAAACCTCAGCTGCTCTGGAGGGCGAATAGAGTCAAAAGCAAAAATTGCCGCAATGGATAATCTTTTGAACTTGACCCTGCCGTTAATTATTCATGACATCGAAAGGCTTGTAACTATGGAATGTGTGGTGAGTTATGTAAAAGAAGAAGAGGAAACCGCTACGTTTATCTATGGGGTTAACTTTGAAGAAATTGATGAAGATGATAGTTTGGTTTTACGAGGCTATATTTATCAGGAATTGTTAATCCAGATGCACATGATTTGATCTGTTCCGACTTACGGTTTGGTAGAAAATGGATGCCGGTCAAATCAACACTCGATAATATTGACTGCTAGCCCACCGCGTGATGTTTCCTTGTATTTTGTCATCATATCTCTGCCCGTTTCACGCATTGTTTTTATTACTTTATCCAGTGAAACCTTTTGCTGACCATCACCCAGTAAAGCCAATCTTGAAGCGTTAATTGCCTTTACAGCTCCCATCGCATTTCTTTCAATGCAGGGGACTTGTACTAAGCCTCCGATCGGATCGCAAGTTAAGCCTAAATTATGTTCCATGCCTATTTCTGCGGCGCATTCGACCTGAAATGGCGTTCCACCTAGAGCCTCGGTCAATCCTGCCGCTGCCATGGAGCAAGCTACCCCAACTTCGCCCTGGCAGCCTACCTCAGCCCCAGAAATAGAGGCATTTAGTTTATAAAGCATGCCGATAGCTGATGATGCGAGTATAAAACGGTGAATATTTTCAGGATCTTTGGGCTCATAGTAATTGATATAATATTTTATAACGGAGGGAATAATTCCGGCTGCGCCGTTAGTTGGTGCCGTCACAACTCGACCACCGGCAGCGTTTTCTTCATTCACAGCCAGCGCGTATAAATTAACCCAATCCATAGCACACAATGGATCGTTACCACCATTTTGATTACGTAGTTTTCGATATAATCCGGGTGCGCGACGCTTGAGTTTTAAACCACCCTTTAGTACACCTTCAGTAACCATGCCCTTACCAATGCAAGCATCCATGGTTTGCCAAATATAATCTAATCCGCTTCTGATCGCATGTTCATCTTTCCATGTTTTTTCATTTTCCATCATTAAACTACTAATGCACAGTCCGGACTCTTGGGTCATGGATAATAGTTGAGCACCGGTTTGAAAATCATACGGAAGTTGCTCATGTTTTTCTAAAATAGGTTTTTCTGCTGTTTGATCACTGATCACAAAACCGCCACCGACGGAATAATAGATTTTTTCTAACAAGATATTTTGATTTTCGTCGTAGCTGGTAAACTTCATTCCATTGGCATGCAGGGGAAGGGTTTTCTTGCGATGAAACACGATATCTTTTTTTTCATTGAACGTGATTAATTGCTCATTGTTTAGCTTGAGTTGTTTTTGAGAACGGACCAAATCTAATTTAGACGAGATAGTATCTGTATCTATTTCATCAGGAATTTCGCCCTGCAAGCCTAGAAGTACAGCAACATCACTACCGTGACCCTTTCCCGTATGGCCTAATGAACCGAACAGTTCAATCTTAATTCTAGTCGCCTTAAATTCTAGTAACTGGCAGGCAAATAGTTTTGCTGCGCGCATAGGACCTACAGTATGCGAGCTCGAGGGGCCAATACCGACGGTGAATAAATCGAAAACTGAAACTGCCATAATTATTCTCTAATTCAAATTCTAAAGGTTAATCATCGATCTTAGGCATCCATGTATCTTTCTTTTTCCCACTCAAATCATTAATCGCGAATGGTTAAGAGGCGGCTTAGATTAACTATCATCCGAGCCGTGGCTCCCCAAATCCTATACTGATGGTAATGGATTTCATAAAACGAAAATGTTAGCCCTGCGACTTGGCGTTGTACCTTTTTGTGGTTTTTGGCATCTAGGGCGTATTCTAATGGCACTTCAAAAGCGGTGTCTACTTCATTTTTATCTATTCTTAAGATCGGATTTTCTTTAACCTCTCCAACAAAAGGTGTTACTAAGTAGCCACTAATGGTTTTTTGCATCGGTAGTTTGCCGAGTATCTCGATATTTTCTGGCAAAATCCCAATTTCTTCATGGGTTTCTCTAGTTGCCGTTTTCATTAAATCGCTATCAACATTTTCAAAACGACCGCCAGGGAAACTGATTTCACCCGGATGATGTTTCAAATGTTGGGCACGTTTAGTCAGTATTATATTCCAGCTGGATGAGACAGGCTCTCTTACTAAGGGAATGAGTACGCCTGCCGGTTGAAACTCGATATTAATGTCTTTGCCGACGGCTTTAAAATATTGATGGAGGCTTAGCTCATCATTCGCATTTAAATGATCGAGGTTGTCCACTGACTCCACAGGCAAAAGTTTGCTTTTTATAAGTTCAATATTCATTGCTATGGGTCATATTTCCAGTTTAACCACTTACGTCAAATTCTTGCTCAGGTTTATAAAACTGTTCAAGAACGGGTAATATCTTGTTTAGCTTATCAAATGTTTCTTGATATTCAAGTTGTAATTTTGAGTCTGAAACAATGCCACCACCCGCACAGCAATAAAGTGTTTCGTTTTCAACCAAAAGCGTTCGAATGCAAATATTGGTATCCATATTCCTCTTAAAATCCAGATAACCAATTACTCCACAATAGATCCCTCGCTCAAAGTCCTCTAGTTCATCGATTATTTGCATTGCTCGTATTTTAGGCGCACCAGTAATCGAGCCTCCCGGTAGAGTTGTTGATAAAAGATCAAAATTATCCAAACCTGTTTTTAATTTGGACGTGACTGTCGAGATTAAGTGGTGAACCGATTCAAAATGATAGAGCCCGAACAACTCGGTAACTTGGACACTTCCTTTGCTGGCGGTTTTACTTAAATCATTTCGTAACAAATCAACAATCATCAAATTTTCAGCTTTATCCTTATCGCTATTAGTTAACTCTTTAGCTAGTTCCGAATCGAGTATGGGATCTTTATTTCGGGGTCGAGTTCCCTTAATCGGTTGAGTTTTGATCAAACCTTGATGAGACTCTATAAAACGCTCGGGGGAGTGGCTCATTATTTGCTGTGAAGCAAAATTTAAATAAGCCGAAAAAGGAGCATTATTCGCTTCTGCAAGTATTTGATAAACCTCAAAACTGCAGCCACTAAATTTAGCTCGAAACTGCTGGGCAAAATTTACCTGGTAGCAATCTCCAGCTGTAATGTAATCCTGAATTTTGTTAAATCCTTTAGCGTAATCCTCGGCAGTTATATTGGATTGGAACTTACAGGCCAGCTCGAATCCGTTCTTGTTTTTATCGGTATTAGACGGCTCATTATCCGAGCGATCCACTTCTTTTTTAATCGTCTGAATTAAGAAAGAGAATGTCGTTGCATCTAAGCCAAAATTATAAATTTTAGTCGTTTCTTGTCGATGATCAGTTATCAGTGCCCATTGGTATAAACCCATTTTAATTTCAGCTACTTTAGGGCTGTCGGCTAATTTATTCAGCTGTTCTTGATCATTGTAGAGCTCCTGATGCAGTCCAAAATCGTAGCTGATATATCCTATCCAACCGCCATTAAAGGGCAATTCTGCGACCGCGTGTTCAGATTGTTTGGATTGTTTAGATTGTTCGAATGATTCATCAGAATAAAATTCAGCGTATTGAGAAAGTAACTCCCGCATAATTTGAAGGGGGCTTTGATCTTTACTATTTGTATGAATCAATTCGTCTTCAAACTCATCCTCGACCCATTTTTCGACAGTTGTATTGCCTTTATCAAAGGTCAGTCTCACACTGGGTTGATAAACCAGAATATCGTAGCGTCGATAGCTTTCGGCTTTGCTGCCATTAGATTGTTCAATGCTTGAACCACTATCCAAAAGCATCGCCCAATCTTTGCGGAGCAATCGCCCGAAAGCTCGATATTTGGATTGACGTGATATGTAGGGAAGGGCGCTGAGATCCATTTAAAACAAGCTGCAATCGGATTCTATTTGTGGTGAGTTAGTTTAACTGATTTGTACCGAAAAGGTACAGCCGACAGGTACAGGTATTAGTCAAGCAGCGATAACTACTTTTTGCAGAAAACAGCCGTAGGAAAGCAGAGCGCTACGCCAAAAGTAGGTACTACGAAGCAAAACGATTTTGAATTTAGAAGAACAAAACAATTACCCGGGTAGCAAAGACTTATTTCCGCTTTGTACAATAACACCAAGACTCAAAAAATTGGATAAATAAAGATTAATTTATATTTTACAACCAAGCCCGCCCGCAGGTGAGCATTGTTTATCGTCGGTACACCCGGTGCCGCCGCATACAGTACAAGATTCACCATTTTCGAGCAGCCCCGTTCTGTTACATACTTCACATGGATTATGGCAAGTTTCATGAGCATCTTTAGCGGATGTTTTTTCATCATTCATCGTATTATTCTCCTGATTGCAACTGGCAGCAAACATGCGATTTGGCAAATTAAAACTTGCTTCCGTTCTTCTAGAATAGCATATTTTGCACCTTGTGGAGCAATGTAAGCCGCAGGAGCTATCACGATCTGGTATTTTCTCAGTTGATCTACTGTCTTTAGTCGAGTAAAAGTAGGGGTATCAAGCCACTCCTGTTCTTTGGCAAGAGATAGATCATTAGCCCCATATAATCCAATACCTAAGGAGCCTGAAGAGTAATTTCTCAGGAACAATCGACATTAACAAAACCCTAGGGGATGATCGCATAGCACAACGCGGCATTCCTTTTGAGGCTTTGTTACTTTAACCTCGTTATTTCAGGTAAAAACCTGTGAGGTCACAATAAACCTCATGATCTCTGAGTTGTATTCTTGCACGGGCTATCTCGCTACATAAATGAACTTGTGTGCACTATTATTGCCTAACAGGAAAGAAGCTGTAGTGTTGGCGTCGACGAAAAGGGAAAGGAATTGAGAAGAAGTATTGTTTTGCTGGTATTAATTTTTACCGTTAGCGGATGTGCCAGTTTGAGTTTTAGTGAAATGGTATACATCATAGCTACTGATGATAATGATAAAGCCCCATCCTACGATTCCTATATGGCGCAACGGCGGTCTGCTCTTAAAGAAATAGACCAAGAAAAAGAGGATAAAAAGGAAGAAAAACGAATAAAAAAACTCGTAAAGCCTACAAATAAGCAAACAAAGGAAATCAACTAGATTCTTAGTCACACTATGTTGATATTCTAACGTTGAAATCTATACTTTAATTCGCTTTCTGGAAACTAGCATCGACAGGAAAACTAATAGCAGAGTTGGCCAAGAGAGTGAACCGCTTCCTTTTTGAACAATAGGATCTTCTGGTTCGACTTCTGAAACATCCGTGAATAAAGTTGTATTGGCTACCTCAAATGTTAGGTCGTTGATATATTCATCTCCAAAATCAACCGCAAGTAATGGGTCAAGGGTATGAATATTGTTGGAGTTTTGGATTCGTCCTGTACCATCAGCATATAACTCCAGTATCGCTGGATGAAATCGTCCGTTATCAATTTCGCGTGCATTTAGAGATAGAATGTTACCATTGTCGACTAGTTCGTCAGCTTGAATCCCATCGCTAAAATCCGCGTCAATCGCAATTTCAAACAATAAAGAACTGCCTTGCAGATAAAACTCAGCGCCACTCATTTCTCTCTGAAGATCGAAAGCTGGAAACCCAGACGGAGTTCCTAACGCTAAATCTCCGAATACTCTATAAGTTACTCTAATAATGTTTGGGTCTGAATACACACCCGGACTCAGTGGCATATCGATATCAATCTCAATAGTGAATAGGTCGACATCACTAAATACATTAGTTACTTGATAGTCAGTATTGGAGGTCGAGAAACGAACGGTTTCTGCTAATAACTCGGATTGAACTAAAACGGCTATCAACAATGTCGCTAGCATTTTTGGCATCAAACTATCCTCTATCAATCACGTTCAAGTTCTTATTATAGCATTTTCATAAGAGTCTACTCGGATATAAAGAAAGGTATAACGAGGATGCTAAAATCCTTAATTTCAATAGCGGCAAAAGTTATTTTACTTTTGACATTCAAACGGGTCTAATCAACCGGCGCCTAACTAATCTTATCCATTGAATGTTACAAATCATACCTGCAAGACCAATTGATGCACGAGTACAGCTACCAGGTAGTAAATACATTGCTAACCGGCTTATCCCGCTCTGCGCTCTGGCTTCTACACCATCTCGTCTGACAAATGTTGTTGATAACGACGATATTCAGGCGGCTATATCTGGCTTAAAGGCTTTAGGTTATAGAATATCCATTGATGGTTCGCAATTAACAATAAATCCTAGAACTAAAATCCCAACCAATAAAGTAACTCTAAATACCGCACACAGTGGTACGTTTTCCAGGTTCATCACTGGGTTAGCTGCTTTGCAAGATGTACCAGTTACGATCGAGTGTTCGGCAAAGATGGCCACCCGGCCTATGGCTGAGCTTTTTGACTCGCTAAAAGAACTTGGCGTTACTATCGATAGTCCCAATCAGAAATTACCAGCCACAATCACGGGTCCAGTTAAATTCGAAAGTTGTCAGCTGGATGCCGGTAGAAGCAGCCAATTTTTGAGCTCTCTATTAATGATTGCTCCACTTCTATCGCAGGGTATGGAGATCAAACTAATCGGAAAACAAGTGTCGAGTAGCTACGTGGATATGACGATTTTTTGGATGAATCAGATGAGCGTTCATGTTGATCGGCAGAGCGACCAAATAAACATCAATGGGGGACAAAACTATCAAGGAATTGAAGCTTCAATCCCGGGAGATGCCGTATCAGCTTCCTATTTTATGGCTTTGGTAGGAATTTCTGGCGGTAAAATAGAAATTGATTCTTTTGATCATCATTCTTTGCAAGGAGAATCAAAATTCTATCAAGTACTTGAAAAAATGGGGATGTCATTTGAAAAAAAAGGCGATAGCCTAATTGTTTCTGGCTCGGGAAGCCTTCAAGCGATTGAGGTGGATATGTCGGAAATGCCAGATGTTGTGCAAACACTGGCAGTGATGGCATGTTTTGCCAATGGAACGACTTTGATCAAAAATATCGCTCATCTAGCTTATAAAGAATCTAACCGTATTAAAGATACCGCGACCGAATTGATAAAAACAGGTATAAAAATAGAGTTTGGTGAAGACTTCTTAAAAATTGAGGGTGGTGTACCCCATTCAGCCACTATAGAAACTTACGACGACCATCGAATGGCAATGAGTATGGCTTTGTTAGGTTGTAAGACCGAAGGGATCACTATTCTCGAGCATAAGGTGGTTAATAAATCGTTCCCAAAATACTGGGATATGATGAAATCCTGCGGACTTGATTCTAAAATTTTAAGTTAAGAGTTGACTATACACGACCCAAATTAGGAAAATATGAATAAAGACAAGCCCGTTGATCAGAATGATGCCCTCAAACAAGCAAAGGCTGACTTTGCACAAGTGCGCAATGAAATTGATTCTGTTGATCAGCAATTAGTAGATTTGATCGCGCAGCGCCAACAACTGACGGCAAAGGTCGGTGTATTAAAAGCAACACTGGATTTACCTTTATATGTTCCCGAGCGAGAACAGGCTCTAATTGCTAAAAATAGAGAACTAGCTCGACAATCTGATATTTCCCCCGATTTAGTCGAAGATGTGATCAGGCGGATCATGCGGGATTCTTATGCTAATCAAGATCGTACTCGAAGCCAAGTCTCTCTATCTCAATCAAAAAGAGTAGTCGTGATTGGTGGCCGAGGACAGCTGGGTAGTCTATTTGTTAGACTATTCAAACAATCTGGTTACCCGGTGGAAGTTGTTGAAAAAGATGATTGGGACACATCCGATGAGCTCCTATCAAAAGCTGAGATGGTGATGGTGGCGGTTCCCATTAGGATCACCAATTCGGTTATTAAAAAACTAACTAAGCTGAATAAGGACTGTTTATTGGTTGATATTACTAGTATTAAGGACGCGCCAGTCAAAAGCATGCTAAATAGCCATTGCGGACCCGTATTAGGATTGCACCCGATGTTTGGGCCAGGCATTGAAAATCTGGCCAAACAAACCATTGTTGTTTGCCAAGGACGAGATGCTGATAAAAGCAAATGGTTTGTTGAACTGTTAAAAACATGGGGGGCAAAATTAGCACTGGTAAATTCAGAGCAACATGATCGATTGATGGCTATTGTTCAAGTATTGCGACATTTTTCTACCGTGGCATATGGCTATCACTTAAAAGAAGAAAATATCGATCTTGATAAAGTGTTGGAGCTCAGTTCGCCCATTTACCGGTTGGAATTAATCATGGTGGGACGTTTATTTGCGCAAGATTCCGAGCTTTACAGTGATATTATATTTTCTAATAAAGAGAATATTCCGATGATAAAACGTTTTTTGGAAAGGTTACTCACGCTCTTACAAATGTTAGAATCAGAAGACAAACAGGCTTTTGCACAATTGTTTAATGATGTGTCCCATTGGTTTGGTGAACATTCTGATGAGTTTTTGCAGGAGAGTAATTTATTGCTAGCGAAGGCAAGCGACATAAGAACATAAATCTATTTTCAATAAAGAGAATTAAATGTCAGGCGATAGTTTAGGAAAATTATTTAAGGTTACTAACTGGGGGGAATCTCACGGTCCGGCAATCGGCTGTGTCGTTGAGGGGTGTCCTGCTAATATTCCGCTATCGGAAGCTGACATTCAGCCTTTTTTAGATCGTAGAAAGCCCGGTCAAAGTCAGTTAGTGACTCAACGTAAAGAGTCCGATCAAGTAGAAATTTTATCAGGTGTATACGAGGGTGTTACTACCGGAACGCCAATTAGCTTGCTGATCAAAAATCAAAATAAGAAATCTAAGGATTATGACGAGTTCGCAAAGCTGTTTCGTCCCAGCCATGCAGATTTCACCTATCATAATAAATATAAAGTACGCGATCCTGCGGGTGGTGGGCGTAGTTCCGCAAGAATGACTGCATCAAATGTTGCCGCCGGGGCTATTGCAGTGAAAATTTTGTCAGCTCTCGATGTAGGTATTTTGTCCTGGGTGGAATCGGTCTCCAGCATTAAAGCCAAGGTCGATTTCAGCAAGGTTTGTATGGAAGATGTCGAGAGTAATCCGGTACGATGTCCGGATCAAAAAGCAGCGGCTGAAATGGAAAAAGCCATCCTTCTCGCTCGTAAAGAAGGCGATACGCTCGGAGGGGTGGTTAGATGCCGAGTTAATAATATGCCGATTGGTCTTGGCGAGCCGCTTTTCGATAAGCTAGAAGCTGATTTAGCCAAAGCAATGCTTTCCATTAACGCAAGTAAAGGTTTTGAGATTGGTTCAGGTTTTGATGGAACCAAGATGAAGGGAAGTGAGCACAATGATATTTTTTACAAAGATGAGAATTCTGGCAAAATCGTAACCAAAACAAACTATTCAGGCGGTATTCAAGGTGGGATCTCTAATGGAATGGATCTCGACTTTAAGGTTGCTTTCAAACCGGTGGCGACCTTGATGCAAAAGCAGAAAACAGTGACAGTTGATGGTGAGGAAATCGAATACCATGGTCGAGGCAGACACGATCCTTGCGTTTTGCCTCGAGCGGTTCCTATTGTTGATGCAATGGCGGCTTTAGTGTTGCTCGATCATGTGCTCAGAAATAAATGTTACGCATAACGAATAAACTAGCTAGTTTTTTTATTCTGATTGAATTAACTACTTAACTCTTCTTAGGTAATTGCAATCCTAATTGCTCACCTCTCCATTTTGCAAAATACATTCCGCCAAATAGAAATAAGCAAGAAAGTAACAACTCCAACAATATAGGCAGTATTTCGTCAAAGGAAGTGATTAGAGATCCCAGACCATGACAGACATAAATCACGGCAATAAATCCAGACCACGCATGGGTATAGGCTTTTCCTCTAATTAACCCAAGCATTGGAAATAGTAAAGGAATTAACCAAAATACGGTAACAACTTTATTCGAGAAAATTGGCGAAGGATACCACCACAGATTCCACACTGGAATTAAAATAACCAACCCCCAGTAGCCAATTAAAGTTAACTGGTGCGCCTTTAACATCTTTGTTGTGAGTGGAGGAGGGATGTTAGATTCAATTTGATTGTCAGACATTATACTAAGACATCATAGTTTTAATTTGTTAGCCAGTATCGCAATCCGTTTCCCTTGAGCAATAGCAAGTTTTTTTTCAGCATCGGAGATAGGTTTGTCGCTATCTTTACCTGCCCAGTGAGTAACGCCGTAGGGCGTGCCACCCGATTCTGTGTGAACTAATTGGGTTTCGCTGTAGGGTAGGCCAGATATTACCATGCCGTGATGTAAAAAAGGGATCATCATCGTTAACAACGTGGTTTCCTGCCCACCGTGCAAACTACTACTCGCACTAAAAAATGTGACGGGTTTTCCCGATAACTTACCGCTCATCCAAATACTGCTGGTTTGGTCAATAAAATACTTAAGCGGTGCTGCCATATTCCCAAATCGAGTGGGGCTGCCAAATGCTAGACCATCGCAATCTGCTAGCTCCTCAATGGTCGCATAACAATCTCCTTGTTCCGGGATTTCTGACTCAGTAGCCTCAACATTTGTAGATACTCGCGGCACCGTTCGAAGTAAGGCTTCGCAGCCTTGCTCCTCGACTCCGCGAGCAATTAATTGAGCGAGCTTTTTGGTACTGCCACTGGAGGAATAATAGAGGACAAGTATTTTGTTCATAGGTTGGCTTCTTTAGAGAATGTTTAACACGCTTTCAGGTGGTCGACCGATAGCAGCCTTGCCGTTACCAATAACAATCGGACGTTCGATGACTTTGGGGTTGGTGACCATCAATTCAATTTGTTGTTGCTTTGACAGTTCACGGTTATCTAGCCCGGACTCTTTATACTCGGACTCTCCCTTACGCATGAGCTCTCTAGGCTCAATCCCTAATAGCTGAATGACATCCGTTAGCTCACGCGCGCTAGGAGGATTGTTTAGGTATTCGACGATTTCTAAATCGATTTTATTTTCCTCAAGCAAGGCAAGTGTTTGACGTGATTTTGAGCATCGAGGATTATGATAGATCTTAAATTCAGACATGGTTTAATTCGCTCATATTTTGTATAGTGGGCAACAAGGCACTGTGCGCAATTATTTCATATAGACCAATGTTGAGTACAGTGTTTCGATACTTGAATTTAAAATAAATAAAAGGGGCTTGTCAAAAGTTATGGATCGATTTAATTATTGGAAAGCATTTATGGATTATGTTTTTAGCCGTTTTGGTAAAGACAAATGCTCATCAGTGGCGGCAGAACTTACCGTCACTAGTCTGTTAGCCCTAGTTCCGTTAACCACAGTTGTGTTCTCTTTGCTGGCGCTGATCCCTAGCTTTCAAACAATGGCAGCTCAACTGCAAAGCTTATTATTTGAATATTTTGTGCCTTCTACCGGCGAATCGGTTCAAAACTATTTATTGGAATTTGTCGGTAAAGCGAAAGGCATGAGTGGTATTGGTTTTTTAATGTTATTGATCACAGCGCTACTAATGATGAAAACTATAGATACTAGTTTTAATCACATCTGGCAGATTAAGTCGCGCAAATCGGTTGTTCGAACTTTTTTGGTTTATTGGGCTATCCTGACTCTCGGGCCCATTTTGTTGGGAACTAGTCTGGTACTAACTTCTTATCTAAAATCTTTACCATTAATTTCAAATGTTGTGGAGCAAAACAGCGCGTGGATGACTTTAGGTTTACCCATGTTGATGGAGACTATTGCATTTGCGTTGATGTTTTTCATTATTCCCAACCGAAAAATATTACCCAAACATGCAATTGTCGCAGCCATGGTCACCGCGTTATTGTTTGAATTTGCTAAAAGTGGTTTCGCCATTTTTGTTGAATATTTTTCTACCTACCAGCTGATTTTCGGCGCGTTAGCGACTATCCCCTTGTTCTTAATTTGGATCTATTTGAGTTGGAGTATTATTTTATTTGGCGCTCAAGTTTGCCATGGACTATTTGCTTTTGAAGTCAATCAAAAAAGGAATGCCGAGCAGCCAATGATACAACTGCTAAAAATAATATTGCTGTTGGTGGAGAAGCAATCAGAGGGCCACACAATAGCGGAACATCAATTAATTTCGAGTGGCGACTGGGGAAGTAAAGAAGCGAGTATTCTGTGGCTAGAGAAATTGGAAGAAGCAGGCATTGTCGCCAAACTACAAGATCAAGATTATTGCTTAAAGGTGAATAGTTGCGATATCGACTATTTAGCTCTCTACCAAGTGGCTGGAAAATCACTTCCCGATGTAAGGATGGTAGCTGATAGTAATTTACCGAATGAACTGAAGCAAAAATTGAACGAACTTAGCTCAAACATGGATGTTCTTTTACAGCAAAAGGTTGTTAGTGATCTCCCGGCAGGATAAGGTCGTTTAGATCGGAATGCTTAGCCTCTTCAACAAT
>Ga0256847_1000609_pt1 | contig 21802 bp, 21 predicted proteins | sample TeddybearmetaG_FD_189099 | JGI IMG/M metagenome (GOLD analysis project Ga0256847, IMG submission 189099) | Hydrothermal vent microbial communities from East Pacific Rise, Pacific Ocean - Teddybear | ecosystem: Environmental > Aquatic > Marine > Hydrothermal vents | place: Pacific Ocean: East... | reverse complement strand
TTTTACGTAAATCCCATGCTATACCCGATCCCCGTAACATCGGACCAGAAAAACCTAAATTTAAAGCGCGTTCAGGAGAAACTATACCAATATCTACAGTACGTTGTTTCCAAATACGATTATCAGTTAATAAAGTTTCATATTCATCAACTAATTTAGGAAAACGCCGAGTAAAATCTTCAAGAAAGTCTAATAATGAACCTTGGCGAGACTCATTTAATTCTTTAACTTCCTTATCATTATGCCATTGAGAAGCTTTATAATGTGGCATCTTATCAGGCAAATCTCGATAAACTCCACCCGGGCGATAATAAGCCGCGTGCATTCGCGCACCTGAGACTGCTTCATAACAATCTACTAAATCTTCGCGTTCCCTAAAAGCATATAAAAATACAGACATCGCACCAATATCTAAAGCATGTGCGCCTAACCACATTAAATGATTAAGTATTCTAGTCACTTCATCAAACATTACGCGAATATATTGAGCGCGAATTGGTACCTTTGTACCCATCAAACGTTCAATTGCCATCACATAAGCATGTTCATTACACATCATCGAAACATAATCGAGTCGATCCATGTACGGTAAACTTTGATTAAAGGGCTTAGTTTCAGCTAATTTTTCAGTACCACGATGTAATAACCCAATATGTGGATCAGTTCTTTCAATTACTTCACCGTCTAATTCTAAAACTAAACGTAACACCCCATGAGCAGCAGGATGTTGTGGACCAAAATTCAGAGTATAATTGCGAATTTCTGGCATAATGCTATTCCTTAATCTGCATAACGGTTATCATGACGTATCACTTTAGGCACTAAAGTACGAGGTTCTATGCTCACTGGTTCATAAACTACCCGTTTTTTCTCAGGATCATAGCGCATTTCAACATTACCACTAACAGGGAAATCTTTACGGAATGGGTGTCCAATAAATCCATAGTCGGTTAAAAGACGACGTAAATCAGGATGTCCATTAAACATAATACCATACAAATCAAAAGCTTCACGCTCAAACCAGTCAGCAGAATTCCAAATATTAATCACAGAATCTATATATGGTGGATCACCTTCTGCAAAACAGACAAGACGTAACCGTTGATTACGTTTTATAGATAAAAGATGATAAACCACCGCAAAACGTGGTCTTTCTATAGACTCTTCATCATATACACCTTTATTGACACCACGACTAAAGCCGCTACTGCTTGCAGTTTCAGTATCCCAATCTGCCTGTCCATATTGTAAATAATCGACTCCACAACAATCCATTAATTGAGAAAAATCAAAGCGATTACGCAGAGCCTCACAAACATATAACAGATGTGCTGCTGGAATTTCTATAGTTAGTTCATTATAATTAATTTCGGTCTGAAATGGAATGTCAGAAAATCTATCCTCAAGTTCAGATCGAAGAATATCAAGAGAATTAGCCATTTAGTATCCCTTAACTCCGTATTGTGTTAGTACGTTTGATTTTTTGTTGTAATTGCATGATGCCATACACTAAAGCTTCTGGAGTAGGTGGACAGCCCGGCACATAAATATCAACTGGAACAATCCTATCGCAACCACGAACAACCGAATATGAATAATGATAGTAGCCACCACCATTAGCACATGAACCCATTGAAATAACCCAACGAGGATTAGGCATTTGATCATAGACCTTACGTAAAGCCGGAGCCATTTTATTAACTAAAGTTCCAGCAACAATCATAACATCAGATTGACGAGGACTAGGTCTAAATACCATGCCAAATCTATCAAGATCATAACGCGAAGCACCAGCGTGCATCATTTCCACTGCACAACAAGCCAAACCAAATGTCATCGGCCACATTGAACCTGTTCGCGCCCAATTTATTAAATCATCAGCAGTAGTTGTAGCAAAACCTTCTGGTAAAATTTGCTCTATTCCCATTCAAGTGCCCCTTTTTTCCATTCATAAATAAAACCAATGATTAATATAGTTAAAAATATCATCATTGATATAAAACCAAACAAACCAATGTCTTTAAATACTATAGCCCACGGAAATAAAAATGCAATTTCAAGATCAAAGATAATAAATAAAATAGCAACCAAATAATAACGTACATCAAACTTCATACGCGCATCATCAAATGCCTCAAAACCACACTCATAAGGTGAATTTTTTGCAGGATCAGGTTCACTTTTACCTAAAAAAAACCCTAAAAAAGGTAGTACAATTCCCATACCTAATCCAATTAGGATAAATAACAGAATTGGTAAATATTGTTCTAACATTTATTATCCTTAGTTGATATAAATTTGTCATTATACAATATTTTGAAAAGCTCTGAATATTCAGCCACAAATCGAATCTTAATACCTTCGCGTACATAATCAGGCAATTCATCAAAATCACGCTTATTGGCTTCAGGCATGATCAAATCATAAATTTTAATCCGTCGCGCCGCAATAACTTTTTCACGAATACCACCTACCGGTAACACCTGCCCTGTTAAGGTTAATTCACCAGTCATAGCAAGATCATGTTTTATTTCCCGCCCTATTGCTAAGGATAATAACGCCGTTGCCATTGTAACACCAGCACTTGGACCATCCTTTGGTGTTGCACCAGCAGGAACATGCAAATGAATAAAAGCTTTTTCAAAAAAGTCTTTATCTATACCAAATTGTTCAGCTTTTGAAATGATGTAATGATAAGCGATTTCAGCTGACTCTTTCATAACATTACCTAATTGCCCAGTTAATTTAATACCCCGACTATAGTTATGAATACATCTAGCTTCTATACTTAAAGTTGCGCCACCCATAGAAGTCCAAGCTAAACCAGTTACAACACCTACACCTTTAATACTTTTTTCATTATCAAATACAGGCTTACCTAAATAAGATGAGATTTCTTCAGGTTTAATTTTAATCGGTAAATATGCACCTGCAAGTACTTTTAGAGCAACCTTTCTAGCAATAGTTGCTAAACGCTTTTCTAAATTACGTACCCCCGCTTCTCTAGCATAATCCTCAATTATTAGACGCAAACTTTTATCTGAAAATTTCAATTGTTTTGACTTTAAACCAGCCTTGCCTAACTGTTTTTTTACTAAATGTCTTTTAGCAATTTGGACTTTTTCACTAGTAATATAACCAGATAATTGAATCGTTTCCATCCGATCCAATAAAGCTGCTGGAATTGTATCCACTTGATTAGCAGTACAAATAAATAAGACTTTAGATAAATCAAAACGTACATCAAGATAATGATCCAAAAAATCAATATTTTGTTCTGGATCAAGAACTTCTAATAAAGCTGATGCTGGATCACCTCGATAAGAATTACCAATTTTATCAATTTCATCCAACATAATTACTGGATTAGCATATTTAACTTCCTTCATCGCCATGATGAATTTACCCGGCATAGCCCCAATATAAGTACGTCTATGACCTTTAATTTCTGCATCATCATGTACACCACCAACAGAAAAACGATAAAACGAGCGTCCAATTGCATCAGCAATCGATCGACCAATTGAAGTTTTACCCACACCCGGAGGTCCAACTAATAACAGAATAGTGCCGCTAATACAACCTTTTAATGTACCAACCGCTAAAAATTCCATAATCCGATCTTTGACATCCTCTAAGCCTTCATGATCACGATCTAAAATTTCTCGCGCATGTTTAATGTCCAATTTATCTTTTGAATATTTACCCCAAGGCATTAAAGTTAGCCAATCAAGATAATTACGACTAATTGAATATTCCGCTGAACCGATTTCCAAAACTGACATTTTTTCAATTTCTTCATCAATACATTTTTGGGCGGCTTCTGGTACTCTTAGTGCCTCAAGACGTTCTATATATTTATCAATTTCAGTGGTGCGATCATCCTTTTCTATTCCCAATTCCTTTTGAATAGTTTTAAGTTGTTCCCGCAAGAAAAACTCTCGTTGTTGATCTTGCATTTTTTCTTCAACTTGCTCACGAATCTCAGCCTGTGCCTTAGCAAGCTTGACTTCCTTATTTAGCAATAACAATACTTTTTCTAATCGTTCTAAAATTGGAAATGTTTCTAATACATCCTGTAATTCTGTAGCATTAGCAGTAGTTAAACTAACAGCAAAATCAGCTAATGGTGAAGCTTCTTCTGAACTAAAACGTTGAAGAAATATTTTTAATTCTTCATTGTAAAGGGGATTTAAAGGTAATAATTCCTTAATCGTATTAATAACTGCTAAAACATAAGGTTTTAGCTTATCATCTTCCTCATAGCTAGTTTCAGGATAATAAATAGGTTTACTAGCAAAAGGTCGTTTTTCAGCAACCCATTCACCAAGCTCGAAACGTTCTAATCCTTCAACTACAATTTGTAGTTGATTATCAGATTGAACCACCCGATGTAAACGACATGCAGTGCCTATAGGATAAAAATCATCAGTTTTCACCTCTGATAAATTATCCGTTTTAGCAAGCACCAATCCAATTATATTATCTGATGACTCTGTAACTGCTGTAATAGTATCATCCCAAAGATCATGATCTATAATTAAGGGAATTACTTGATGAGGAAAAAAAGGACGATTAGCAAGCGGTAAAATATATAATTGATCTGGCAGCTCCTTCTTAGTATCATCATCTGGTTTTTCTAATTCAACCTCTTTAATGACTTCAATCTCTGTAGCTGGTTCAGTTTCATCAATATTAGTTTCTATATGGTTTTTTGGATCAGTTTCGCTAGTCATATGTATGGCTCTAGGATTAATGCAAGAAATGATAGCTATTAGCAATAGTCGTGCGCAATGCGCACTAGTACTTAGTCAATTTTCAAGTGTCGGGTTTTAGACCTGTCAGGTCTTTGACCTTGTAACTAGTTATTAGTTTATTGACAGTGTACTAGAATTAAGTGGAGTTAATTAAGATAGGTTCAAGCTATGTAATACTTGCATAGCTTGATTTAATTCACCTGCCATTATTAATGGCATCTCTTTTAAAGCAGAATTTATGACATAATCAATAGCAATTTGATCATCAATAGTTGGTTTATTTAAGACATAATTAGTAACTTTACTACTATGTCCCGGATGACCAATTCCAATCCGTAAACGTAAAAAATTTCTACTACCCAATTTAGCGATAATATCTTTTAAACCGTTATGTAGCCCATCACCTCCGCCGTTTTTAAGACGAATAGTGCCTACTGGAAAATCTAATTCATCATGTATTACTAAAATTTGTTCAGCAGGAATTTTATAAAAATTAGCTAGTGCGGCTATTGATTTGCCGCTTAAATTCATAAAAGTATTGGGTTTAAGTAACCAACATGAATTTATTTTACATATATCGCCATAGAATTTTTCATTGTGACGAAATGACACATTTGCTTGTTGCGCTAATTGGTCTAAAAACCAAAAACCAGCATTATGACGAGTATCTACATAACGGGAACCGGGATTACCCAGCCCCGCAATTAGCGTAATAGACACGCTTATCCTTCTTGATCTTCAGTTTTCTCTTCTTCTTCTTCTTCTTGAACGCCACGTGGTAAATTCACAGAAGCAACTGGCAAATCACCATGTGCTAAAGACACTAAATCTACATTTTCAGGAATAGTTAAACTAGATAAATGAACAATTTCACCTGTTTTAACATTTCCTAAATCTACCTCAATAAATTCTGGCAAATCTTTAGGTAAACAAGATATTTCAACTTCCGTCATTTGATGCGAAATTTTGCCTCCATCTTGTTTTACACCTACACAATTATCTTCATTAATAAAGTGTAATGGCACACGTAAAGATAATTTTTCAGTATCACTAACGCGCTGCAAATCTAAATGTAAGATTGAAGGCTTATAAGGATGACGCTGTAAATCTTTTAATACCGCTTTTTCTGATTTACCATCAATATTAATTGTTAATATATGCGAATAAAAACTTTCATTATTTAAGCTGTTAGTTATCTCATTATGAGATAAACTTAAAGATACTGGATCTTTACCAGCACCATAAATAATAGCTGGTATTACTCCAGCATGACGCATACGGCGGCTCGCACCTTTACCTATATCGGTACGTACTTTTGCGTTAATTTCAAAATTTTCCATATATTGTTTCTCTATTATTTGTAAAGCTCCGCGACCAGAGCTAGTCCATAAACATTGAAGTAACTGATTCTTCTTGGTTAATGCGACGTATGGTTTCAGCTAACATTTCAGCAATAGTTAATTGACGAATTTGTTTACAAGCTGCTGCTTTTTCTTGTAATGGAATAGTATCAGTAACTACTAACTGATCTAATTTAGACGATTCGATATTTTTTACAGCTTTGCCTGACAATATAGGGTGTGTACAATAAGCCATTACTTTAGCCGCGCCATGTTCTTTCAAAGCAGACGCTGCTTCACATAAAGTACCAGCCGTATCAACCATATCATCAACAATGATACAACTACGATTGGTGACATCGCCAATGATATTCATCACTTTAGCCTCATTCGGCTGAGGTCTACGTTTATCAATAATGACTAAGTCAGCATCATCCAATTGTTTTGCAACAGCACGCGCTCGAACAACACCACCAACATCAGGTGAAACTACAACTAAATTTGGATATTCATGTCGCCAAATGTCTCCTAATAATACTGGAGAAGCATAGATATTATCTACTGGTAGATCAAAAAAACCTTGAATTTGATCAGCATGTAAATCGACAGTGAGAACGCGATCAACTCCAACACTAGTAATCATATTAGCAACTACTTTGGCAGTGATAGGAACACGAGCTGAACGAGTACGACGATCTTGACGAGAATAACCAAAATAAGGAATAACAGCAGTGACACGTTTGGCTGAAGCTCGCCGAACAGCATCTACTAATACTAGTAATTCCATTAAGTTATCGTTTGTTGGAGTACAGGTGGGTTGAATAATGAAAACATCTGTGCCGCGTACATTTTCGCGGATTTCGACCATTATTTCATTATCGCTAAAACGACCGACAACGGCGTTGCCCAAGGATAAATTAAGATGATTGACTACTGCTTTTGCTAAAGCAGGGTTGGCATTACCCGTAAAAATCTTCATTCGGCTTGACAAATCCGAACTCCCGTGGGATTAAATTAATTGAGGAGATATGGCTGGGGTACCAGGATTCGAACCTGGGCGTGCTAGGATCAAAACCTAGTGCCTTACCGCTTGGCTATACCCCAATGATTGAAGGAGAAATATTTTTACCTTTTGCTATAAAACCTTGCCATTTATCTGGCAAATTATTCATTACTTTTTCAGTGTCTGAATAATTATCAAAGGCTGCAAAAATACAAGCTCCAGTTCCCGTTAAGCGAGCTTGACTATATAGATTTAGCCAATCTAGTGCTTGTCCTATTGAAGGATAACGAGAACGTACTACTTCTTCACAGTCATTTTTAGTTTGAGCTGCAATGAAGTCTGACATTATAATCGGTTTAGTATTACGTGTCAAGTGTTTTGCGTTAAAAATTTCAGCAGTTGATACAGAACAGCCCGGATGCACTATCAGATACCAAGGTTCTTTAAGAATAATGGGTTTTAAAGATTCTCCAATTCCCTCCGCCCAAGCTGCGTGACCATGTATAAATACTGGTACATCTGCACCTAAACTCAAGCCTAATTTAGCTAATGTATCTATTGATAAATTCAATTCCCACAAATGATTTAAAGCTAATAAAGTAGTAGCGGCATCAGAACTACCCCCACCTAATCCCCCACCCATTGGAATGTTTTTTTCAACTTCTATATCTACACCTAAATTTGTGTATTGTTGTAATAATTTAGCAGCGCGTAATACTATATCTTGTTCTGGCGGCAAATTAATGGCAGATGATTTACATGACAACTTACCATCATCACGTATTGCTAAGTGCAAAACATCATTTAAATCAATAAATTGAAATATTGTTTGAAGACAATGATAACCATCTGCTCGTCTTGAAGTTATATGTAAGAATAAATTTAATTTTGCTGGGGCTAAGTATTTTTTTGAGTTAGTTTGCATGTCAGTGCTAATTAATTATAATATTATTATATTTATAGCATGTTTTTTCTAAAAATTAAATAACTGATGTTACACACTAACATTTTGTCATTAAATATGTAGGGTGGGTAGAGCGGAAGCGAAACCCACCATTGTTATAAATTTCAACGATTTGGTGGGTTTCGCTATCGCTCTACCCACCCTACATATATACTTGTATTTTAAATACTTAAATACTTATGTCTAACGATGTGCGCTGGAGCGTGGCTGACGCAGTCAGCACAAGCTAACGAGAGTAGCTAATGCGTAACATCAGTTATGCAATTAATAAACTTAACTAAGCAAGGAATTTATTAAAATGATAGAAACATTTATTTCACTTCTTGGAGCTGCTAATACTCTTCATGATTCTTATAATAAAATTAGTGGAATTGTTCGAGCCAAAGAAAATAATAGTCAGATAGAATATTTGGATAGAATTGCTACTGGTATTGAACGTTTATCAGATAATATTTTGTATGCACCCAATATGGAAGCTGTGCAAGATATTACTCAAAATCGTCAGCGTAAAATTGATGATTTTAGAGAAGTTAAAGAATCCTTAGAGCCGCTGCAAAGGGCGGTTGGTAGTGAAATTTTATCTTCGGCAATTATTTTAACACCAGATAAAATGCAAAAAAGCCCTTGGGAGGTTTTAGATGATATTTGTCCAGTTAATTTGTCTAAGCCTCGTAATAATCCTGATATTATTCCAATAGTTTTTGAACATAGTAGTATTCAATATGTTGGATGGCTAAAGCGTGGTCTTTTGCCGATGGTGTTTGATTGTGAATATGATGAATTATTGGTGCCAGAAACTCAAATTCAAACTTCTTCCTCTTCAATTCAAATCTCTTCTAAGAAGATAAAACCAGCCGATATTTACCATGATCGCCTAAAAGATGGCAGCGCAGGACCAGAAATGGTGCTAATACCTGCTGGAACCTTTCTTATGGGAGATATTACTGGTAATGGTGATGATCATGAAGAACCAGTGCATGAAGTCTCGGTGGAAAGCTTTGCTATGGGGCGTTATCCGGTTACTTTTGCTGAATCTGATTATTTTTGTGAACAGACTAATAGATGGTTTAAAAAAAGGAAAAAACCAGATGATCAAGGCTGGGGACGCGATAATCGTCCAGTAATAAATGTGTCTTGGCATGATGCTGTGGCTTATACAGAATGGTTAACTCAACAAACTAAACAAATTTATCGTTTACCTACCGAGGCTGAATGGGATACGAAGTCAGCGAAGCTAATATGCCGCTAGAGCTGGTACAGAAACGGATTATTGGTGGGGTAATGATATTGATGAAACTAAGGCTAATTATGATGATAACCTTGGTGGTACTTCTCCGGTGGGATATTATGAAGCTAATCCATTTGGTTTGTATGATACAACGGGCAATGTCTGGGAATGGACATGTTCAGAATTTAATTATCAATATAATGGAAAAGAAAAACAGTGTGTTACAGAAGCAAGCAGCTTTGTTCAGCGTGGCGGCTCATGGATCTTCGAACCGGGGTTCCTGCGCTCGGCTTACCGTTCCAGGGCCACGCCGTCTGACCGCGACATGAACTGCGGGTTCCGGCTGGTCAGGCTCTTTACCCTTTAAACTTTACCCTTTTTATTATTTTTTAATTTTAAATTAAATTAAAATAGGAGGGATGCAAGGGGGGAGCGTAGGGAATTTATGCAAAGTCAGACTTATCATCCCCCCTTGCTTTTTTTTTTCCGAGTAGCAGTAATTCAATAAATTGATTTAGATATATTTCCTAGCCCATAAATATAACCAGCACTAGGCTGAAACTTTACTATAACATCATCAATAATACGTTCTTCTGAAATAGTTTTAGTTGTAACTATGGCATTCTTCAAATTATTCTTCTTTGTATATTCTATAAGACCTTTCAACTTCCTTGAATCAGAATATGGAAGATCTGACCATTTAACTTCCAGACACCAAAGTGGTTTCTGTTCAGCTATATTTAAACAAACAATATCCACTTCGCCGGTTTTCCATCTTGCATAATGCAAATAATCTATATTTTGAGCATGAAACAATTGACTAAAAATAGCTGTCTCAGTCAAGCTTCCCATAGCCTCATGATCAGCCGAAATAGGACCAAATAAGGCTGCTCGTATTGATGGATTTGTTAAATAAACCTTAAAAAATGTTGCTCTTTTAAACCTTCTTGAAGTCACATCAATACGGTTGACTACTTTAATTAAAAATGCGGCTTCTAAATATTCAATATATTTTTTAATAGTATTTTTAGAGACACCAGAAGATTTTGCTAAAGATTCTACTGTAATCTCATTACCAGTATTAAAGGCAATAGTAGTAAATAACTTATTTAACTCTTGAACATCACTGATTCCATAAAGACTAGGCAAATCTCTTAATAAGACTTTCTTTATTAATATCCTTAGCGTCACCTGAAATGAAATATATATACTCAGCAAATGTTAATGCAGGTAAAATAAAATCGGTAAAACGTCCAGCACCAGACTCTCGACTTTTAAGTTTTAAAGATCCTGTAGCGACATATTTATAAGAAGGATAAGAATCAACCAAAGACTTTAAGTGAACTTCCCATTCTGACAAATACTGTATTTCATCAAATATTATAAAGAGTTTAACATCTCTACCATGCTCAAATTCGCCTTGAAAAATATTTACAATCTTTTCCAAAGCCAGATCAGTGTAAATAGGCATATCTATCGAAAGATATAAAATATTAGTAGGACAAATACCTTCACTTAACAGCTTTTCTACCGCATGATAAATCATAACCGTTTTTCCAACACGCCTTCGACCCATTAATACTACTGCTCTATTGATAGATGATTCTTTAATCAGATTAAAAAATGAATCAAAATAAAAACGTTTTGGATAATTTTTGTAGCGTTTTTCTATCTCAGAAGTATTCCACCAAGGGTTGTCAAAATAAAAACGGTTTAGAATTTATATTTGGGAAATAGATAACACAAAGCTAAACCCTCACTTCCTCACCCACAAGAAAACACTATCCAAAGCCTCACTCAACTTAGCAGGATTATTCCCCCCACCTTGAGCCATATCAGCACGCCCACCACCCTTACCATCAACTTGTGTTGCTACATGCTTTAATAAATCACCCGCTTTAATTTTATCAGTGATATTTTTAGTTACGCCAGCAACCAATGAAATTTTATTCCCATTCACGCTTGCCAACACAATTACCGCCTTATCAAACTTACTTTTTACTTGATCAAGCGTCTCGCGCAATTGTTTCGCATTAACATTTTCTAAATTAGCGGCTAACACCTTAATACCATTAACATCTACCGCCTGATCAACTAAATTACTACCTTGTTGACTAGCTAACTTAGCTTGTAAACGGCTAATTTCCTTCTCAAGGCTACGATTTTTAGTTTTTAATAAACCTATATTCTCTTGTAACTTATTCTCAGATTCTGCAATCCAATCAAGAGCGCGATTAGCTGTTACCGCCTCAATCCGTCGTACACCTGCAGCCACACCAGTTTCACTAACGACTTTAAACAAACCAATTTCACCCACATGACCAACATGAGTACCACCGCATAATTCAGTAGAAAAGTCACCAATAGACAATACACGTACTTGTTCATCATACTTCTCACCAAACAAAGCCATAGCCCCACTTTGCATAGCATCTTCTAATGACATTAGGCGCGTTTTAACTAAATTACCAGCTAAAATTTGTTCATTAACTAAAGCTTCTATAGCTTTCAACTGCTCAGAACTAACTGGCTCAAAATGAGAAAAATCAAAGCGCAAACGATCAGGATTTACCAAAGAACCCTTTTGTTTTACATGATCACCTAAAATTTGCTGTAAAGCCGCATGTAATAAATGAGTAGCAGAATGATTTCGAGCAGTATCTTTACGAGCATTAGCGTCAACCTGAGCCGCTAACTTATCACCAACTTTAATATCCCCAGACCTTAAAACCCCAATATGAACATATGCCTGTCCCATTTTTTTAGTATCTAACACTTCAAAAACAGTATCACCCTCTACTAAAACACCCTTATCACCAACTTGCCCACCAGACTCAGCATAAAAAGGCGTATGCTCTAACACAACATGAACATGTTCACCCTTATCAAACAAACCAGTAACAACACTTTCATCAACTAACTGATCATAACCAGTAAACTCAGATTTACAATCAATATGTTGACTAGTATCAACCACCTCAAACTTACTAGCGGCACCACTACGCGCACGTTGTTCAGCCATAGCCAGCTCAAAACCAGCCATATCCAACTCTAAATTACGCTCCCGCGCAATATCAGCAGTCAAATCAGTAGGAAAACCATAAGTATCATACAACTTAAACACCAAATAACCCGGAATTATATCACCAGACAAATCAGCAATCGCCTGATCCAACAAAACCATACCGCGATCTAAAGTCTCATCAAATCGCTGCTCCTCCTGCTTCAGAATACGCTCAACTAAAGCCCTATTTTTTTTACCCAATTCAGAATAAGCAGCGGAAAGTGGCTCAACTAAACGATAAAAAAACGGCTCCCGCAAACCTAACTGATGTCCATGTCGAATAGCGCGACGAATAATACGCCGTAACACATAACCTCGCCCCTCATTAGAAGGCACAACCCCATCAACTATCAAAAAAGCACAAGCACGAATATGATCAGCAATCACCCGCAAAGACTTATTACCCAAATCATCACAAGCAGCCAAACGCGCTACCGCCCGAATTAAATTATCAAATAAATCAATCTCATAATTACTATGTACCCCCTGCATAACAGCCGCTAACCGCTCCAAACCCATACCAGTATCAACAGACGGCTTAGGCAAAGGACTTAAATTCCCCTTTGAATCACGATTATATTGCATGAAAACCAAATTCCAAATCTCAATATAACGATCACCATCCTCATCAACACTACCCGGAGGACCACCAGCCACCTCAGAACCATGATCATAAAAGATTTCAGAACAAGGACCACAAGGACCAGTATCCCCCATAGACCAAAAATTATCCTTCTCACCACAACGAGAAAAACGGCTAGGATCAACCTTCAAATCCTTTAACCAAATATCAGCCGCCTCATCATCCTGCTCATAAACAGTTACCCACAACTTTTCAGGCGGTAACTTCAAAACCTCAGTTAAAAATTCCCAAGCATACTCAATAGCATCACGCTTAAAATAATCACCAAAGCTAAAATTACCCAACATCTCAAAAAAAGTATGATGACGCGCTGTATAACCAACATTTTCTAAATCATTATGCTTACCACCAGCTCGCACACAACGTTGACAACTAGTAGCCCGGCTATAATGCCGCTGCTCAACTCCTAAAAAAGTATCCTTAAACTGCACCATTCCCGCGTTTACAAACAACAAACTAGGATCATTGGCAGCAACTAATGGACTACTAGAAATAACTTTATGCCCTTTAGAATTAAAATAATCTAAAAAAGCCCCACGTAAACCGGAAACACTGCTAATCATTCAACTAACCTCTAAATACAGCTTCAATTTGAGAAAAAGTAAAACCACGATACTGTAAAAAACGAAACTGCTTAGCTTGCTCAGACTTCAATTTCGGTACCATCTTACCAAAACGCTTTTCTCGTGCCTGACAAGCAGATTTAACCCAAGCTTCATCATCAACACTTATCATATCCCCATTAACCCCGCGTTTTTGCAATTCTTGCCTAATATGCAATGGACCAAAACCCTTATTTGACCTATGATGTATATAAGCCTCAACAAAACGTTCATCACTTAACAAATTATCCGCTTGTAACTTAACCAACACAGAATCAATTACATCCGCATCAAAACCCTTTCGCGCTAGCTTATTACTCAATTCTAAACTAGCGTGTTCACGTCTTGCCAAATAATCCATCGCACAATAACGCGCTTGCGTCAGAGAAGAAGGCACAATCTTCATTTCTTAATTTTTTTAGATTCTGGCTTTTTATCCTCTACAACATCTTTTTTAGGCAATAACTTCTCACGGATTTGTTCCTCAATAGAAACTGCAATTTCATTATGCTCTTTTAAAAATTTACGCACATTATCCTTACCCTGACCAATCTTATTACCCTGATAACTATACCACGCACCCGCCTTATCAATAATATCATGCTTAGCACCTAACTCAATTAACTCACTTTCATGAGAAATACCCTCACCATACAAAATATCAAATATCACCTCTTTAAAAGGCGGAGCCACCTTATTTTTTAGAACCTTAACGCGCGTTTCATTACCGATTATTTCATCACCACGTTTAACCGCCCCAATACGACGTATATCAAGACGAATAGTCGCATAAAACTTTAAAGCATTACCACCAGTAGTAGTTTCTGGCGAACCAAACATAACCCCTATTTTCATTCTAATTTGATTAATAAAGATTACCAAAGTATTAGTACGATTTATATTACCAGTAAGTTTACGTAAAGCTTGTGACATTAAACGCGCTTGCAAACCCATATGAGAATCACCCATATCACCCTCAATTTCCGCTTTAGGTGTCAGAGCTGCTACAGAATCAATAATAACCAAATCAAAAGTACCAGAACGAACCAAAGTATCAGTAATTTCTAAAGCCTCTTCACCATTATTAGGTTGCGAAAGGTACAACTCATTAACTTTCACACCTATTTTCTCAGCATAACTACTATCAAGAGCATGTTCAGCATCTATAAACGCAACCAAACCACCCTTTTTTTGAACTTCAGCCGCTACTTGCAAAGTTAATGTGGTTTTACCTGAAGATTCTGGTCCAAATATTTCAACAACACGACCCATTGGTAAACCACCAACACCTAGAGCTATATCTAAACCTAAAGAGCCAGTTGAAACAGATTCAATATCCATTGAATCGGCAACATCATCTAAACGCATAACAGCCCCCTTACCAAACTGTTTTTCTATTTGTTTAAGCGTTGTGGCTAAAGCCTGTTTTTTATTGTCATCCATATATATTCTCCCGATTTGAACTACCTAATTTATAATCAATATTATATCAAAAAACACGAGTTTTTACAAGTAAATTTTACCTCTTTTCAAGAACTTATGTATTTTTTATCAAAACAACTTGAAACCATATATCACATGTTATACAATACAAATTAATCATAATATAATTAGGAATATAACATGACAGTTTCAGAAGAAATCAAACAACAATTTATTGAATTTATTAAAGGTCAAGCTTTTGATGATCAATATATTGATCGTCAAGAAGAAAAACGTATTGTTGAAGTGGGTATAAAAAATGAAATCAGCGTTGAAGAAAGCTTATCGCTAATACAACAAGTAGTAACAGAAAAAGGATGGGTATTAGAACGAGAAACTGAAGATCATGTCAAAGATACTTTAGAAACCTTTGCAAGCGATGGTAAAGTCGATAAAAAAGAATTTGAAGACGCGCTCACAATATTCAAAAAACTAACTAAAGGCAAAATACCAGAACCAGAACTCAAAAGAAAACTCAAGCATATTATGGAAACAAATGGTTGGAAAGCCAAAGAAGGCGGACTATTTGGCTCAAAATGGTATTCTGCGATTAATTAATATGGCATTACTCAAACGCATATATTATTCATTCATAATGACGTATAAATATCGCGCTGCTTTATTAGATATTTATCGTCGCACCCCACCCAATGTTCAATTACATAAAATATCACCTTCCAGCCTAAAACAACAAGGAATTGAAATATTAGCACTTGACTTTGACGGCGTATTAGCAGCTCATGGAGAAACTTATCCTAACCAAGAATTACATAATTGGTTAAAGGAATCAATTAAACTTTTTGGTGCCAAAAATATATTTATATTATCAAATAAACCAATGCAAAAACGTATTGATTATTTTAAATCTTATGGAATCGACTTCATAACCGAAGTGAAAAAAAAACCTTATCCAGACGGATTAAACAAAATAATTGCCTTCACAGGTAAAAACAATCAAAAACTGATGCTATTTGATGATCGCTTATTAACAGGATGTTTAGCCGCTAGCATTGCAAAAGTGCCAGTAACTTATATTACCAAACCTTATAAATTAACACTATTCTTTAACAGCTTAAGATTTTTAGAACGTGGTATAATACAATTATACGCCCTTATGAAATAAATATTCCATATCTTTTAAATGTTTCTCTAAAGACAAAGATAACATAGAAGAAATAGTAAACAATGTTGCCAACACATTTAAATTAGAATCAGCATCACAAGCAGCACGAACACGTTCTAAAAAATGATAATTCAAAGTTTGAACTTCCTTAAAACGTTGCTTCAAACCAACAAATTCTAAATCAAAACTACCAGAGCTTTGATAAATATAATATTGATCTAACAAATAAGATGAAGCCATACGATAAACAGTTTCATCAAGAGACGCAAATGGCAAATGATAATACGCCATACCACGTAGATGAGATAATAAAGGACATGTACTACTAGCCATCACAAATCCAATTAAAGCTCTCAAACCAGTTTGAGCATCAGTACGTTTAAAATATTCACGTTCTGGAGTTCTTACATGAATATCAACTTCTTTACAAGAAAGAATCTCTTTAAATCCTAAAATTATATCATAAGAATCAATGGCAACAGGACAATGTGAATACTCCTCCTGTTTTAAAGGACAATTAGAACATTGATGGAAACTTAATTCAGTCCAAGCTGGATATAAATTTTTATCTAAAATAGCTTGACGAGATCTCTCAAAATTAACAAAATACTCTAAAACCTTTCCATCATCCATGGTAAAGGTATATTCAATAAACATACTAAAAATTGATATGAAAAAAGATTTTATCAGAAATAATGAATAATTAAACGCGAATTTTATGCCATTATTTGAAGAGAATCATGAGAAATGTACATGGAAGTTTACTACCGAGGGTCGGACTCGAACCGACACGGTGTTGCCACCACCAGATTTTGAATCTGGCGCGTCTACCAGTTTCGCCACCCCGGCATTAATCTAACTATTATAACAAATTATTAATTAAAAAATCAACACTTTTTTCAAAAATGCAACGTACTGATTTTACATTTGATTTACCTGACAACTTAATTGCTCAACATCCACCGACATCAAGAACCAGTAGTAAATTACTATTTATTGATCCAGATACTAACAAATTCAAAGATCTTTCATTTCTTGAATTTCCACAATTATTAAATCCCAAAGATTTATTAGTATTTAACAATACTCGCGTTATACCAGCTCGAATCTTTGGACATAAAGCTTCTGGAGGTAAAATTGAAATATTACTCGAACGTATACTCAATAAAAATCAAATATTAGCACAAATACGCGCCAGCAAAACACCAAAGCCTAATACCGATTTATATCTTGATTCTGACATTAAAGTGACAGTTCTGCAACAATTAGACAATTTTTTTAAATTAGAATTTCATGACACACGTTCTGTTTATGAAATTTTACCAGAAATAGGACATATCCCTTTACCACCATATATCAAAAGAACTGATACACCTATAGATAAAGAACGCTATCAAACTATTTATGCATCTCAACTAGGTGCTGTTGCCGCGCCAACTGCTGGATTACATTTTGATACAACTATGATCCAACAAATTCAAAATATGGGCATAGAAACCACATTTATCACCTTACATGTAGGAGCAGGAACTTTCTCACCAATACGAGTAAATGACATAAGCCAACATACTATGCACGCCGAATATTTACAAGTCAGTCAACAAGTATGCGAACAAATTCAAGCTACACGCGCTCGCGGCGGGCGTGTAATTGCCGTTGGTACAACCAGTGTTCGTGCCTTAGAAACCGCTACTGATAATGGCATTATCAAACCTTATCAAGGAGAAACACGCTTATTTATAACACCGGGTTATAAATTTCAAAGCGTTGACGCACTATTAACCAATTTTCATCTACCAGAATCCACTCTATTAATGTTGGTTTCTGCCTTTGCAGGGCAAAAACAAGTTTTAGCCGCTTATCGTCATGCAGTTGCTCAACAATATCGTTTTTTCAGTTATGGCGATGCCATGTTTATGAACTTGCAATAATAGATTGTAATTTTTTTAATGCAACTGAAAAATCATCATTTATAACTAAATAATCAAATTCAAGACAATGACTTATTTCCTCAGCTGCACCACTCAAACGTCTAGCTATTACTGCATCGCTATCTGTAGATCTGCTACGTAAACGCTCTTCTAAAACCGCTCCTGAAGGCGGTAAAATAAAAATACTAACAATATCTGGCATTAAGCGGCGAACAGTCTCCGCGCCTTGCCAATCAATCTCTAAAATAACATCTATACCATCATTTAAACACTTCATCACTTCTGGTTTTGAAGTACCATAATAATTCTCAAAAACCTTAGCAGATTCTAAAAATAAATCATCCTTTAACATCTGCTTAAACTCACTCTCAGCGATAAAATGATAATTCACTCCATCCACTTCTCCATCACGCGCTTTACGTGTAGTATGTGATACAGATACAGTCAGATCATCAATAGATTCTATTAATGCTTTAACCAAACTCGTTTTACCAGCACCAGATGGTGCAGATATAATATATAAAGTACCTTTGTTCACAAATTTTCCTTATTCAATATTTTGTGTTTGTTCACGCATTTGCTCAATCAACACTTTTAACTCAATAGCATGATGAGAAGTATTAATATGATTAGATTTGGCCCCCAAAGTATTAGCCTCACGATGTAATTCTTGCACTAAAAAATCTAAACGTCGGCCCACAACCTTGTTCTCACTTAAAATTTTACGTATTTCTACAATATGAGTCTTTATACGATCCAGTTCCTCTGCAATATCCATTTTTTGTGCTAAAACTATCATTTCTTGTTCTAGCCGCTCACTATTTACTTCAACTAATTCAGTTAAACGTGTTTCTAAACGTTCGCGTTGACCCTGTAAAATCATTGGTAATTCATTACCAATTTGTTCTACTTGATCTAAAATTGCCACACAGCGTTGTTCAATAAACGCTGCTAATTGCGCACCTTCACGTTCTCTATGTTCTATTAACTGTTCTAAAGCCTTCTGAAAAACCATGATTATAGTCTCAGAAATAGTATTAACATCCACCGTCTCAGTTTCTAATACCCCCGGCCAACGTAATATGTCTAAAGCATTAGGTACACCACTACTACCAGTAATTTTATTGATCTCTTGTGTAGCTTCGTATAATTGCTGTGCTAGTGTTTGATTTATATGTAATTTTACATTTTCATTTTGATTCATTTGAAAATATAATGTACAATCCACTTTACCGCGTTTCAGGTATTGCTGAATATGTTCACGTATTTTAATTTCTAAACGACGACAATCATCAGGAAGACGAATACAAATATCTAAATAACGATGATTAACAGAACGTAATTCCCAACAAATTTGTCCCCAAGTTTCTTGTTGATCAAAACGTGCAAATGCAGTCATACTGCAAATCATAAAGTATTCCTTTGTAATTTAACTAAATAGGTAAAAATGAAACAAGCAACCACTATATCAAAACATTTATTAAACCGCTTCTCGAAGCTATGTATTACATCTATGTTTCTAATAGCTATATTGGCCATAGCAAACTATCTAATACATATTAGCTCTATCATATCCTTAATTTTAACTATTGCTATTCTGATAATCTTAATCCTAATCGGATTATATCTACTACGCCCTGTCATTATAGAAATTCAGCACAGTTTACAACAACGAATAGAAGCATTAGAAGCCTTAGATAAAGAACGCGCATTATTAGCACAACGAGTCAAAGAACGTACTGCTGAATTAACAACAGCCAATGCTGAATTAGCCCGTGCCGCTCGTCTCAAAGATGAATTTCTTGCAAATATGAGTCACGAATTGCGTACACCACTAAATGCAATTTTAGGAATGTCAGAAATGTTACAAGAAGGTATCTATGGTAATCTTGATGCAAAACAAATCAAATCAGTTCACACCATTGAAGAAAGTGGTCGTCATTTATTATCCCTAATTAATGACATTCTTGACTTAGCAAAAATTGAAGCAGGTAAGGTAAAACTAGATATCATACCTGTATCCGTTCCTAGTGTTGCTAAGGTATGTTTACGTCTAATTAGACAATTAGCAATCACAAAACGTTTAAAAACCTTATCAAATTATGACAATCAAGTCAATATCATTCAAGCAGATGAACGTTATCTAAAACAAATTTTACTTAATTTATTAAGTAATGCTGTTAAATTTACTCCTAAAGGAGGAACCATAACATTAGAAATCACCGGTGATCATCAACAAAATATTGTTAATATTACTGTTTCAGACACAGGTATGGGAATTGCTGAAAAAGATATGGAATTTCTATTCAAACCATTTGTACAAATTGATGGAGGCTTAAATAGAGCCCATGAAGGAACTGGTTTAGGATTATCCTTAGTTTATCGCTTAACTGAATTACATGGCGGCAGTATATCTGTAGAAAGTCAAATAGATCAAGGTAGTCGATTCACCGTCTCTTTACCTTGGAAAGAAATTATTCCAGATCACACTAAACAATCACAACAACCAATTTCTAAAGCTACTATTTTAGTAGTAGATGATAATCCCAAAATTATCAAGATATTATCTGATTATCTTGAAATTAAAGCAGATCATATCATCATCGCAGCAAATGGAATTCAGGCTATTGAAAAAACCAAAGAAGTACAAGCAAATATTATTTTAATGGATCTTCAAATGCCAACTATGGATGGGCTAGAAGCTATTCGTCAAATTAGAAAACATAATCAAACAATACCAATTATTGCTATTACAGCACTTAGAATTCCCGGTGACAAAGAACGTACTTTAGAAGCAGGAGCAAATATGTATTTAACTAAGCCTTTAAATTTAAATACTTTATTGAATAATATTAATTCATTACTCTAGTAGAAAAAAAGACCTGACACTGACAGGTCTTCTTTTCTACAGACAATAAAAAACCTCCATCAGTACATACTGATGGAGGTTGAATTTGAATTTCTGGCAGTGTCCTACTTTCACATGGGGAGACCCCATACTATCATCGGCGCTAAGTGGTTTCACTTCCGAGTTCGAGATGGAATCGGGTGGTTCACACTTGCTATGGCCGCCAGAAAAAACGGTATGTTGGTTTAAATACCAACTAAAAATATTAGGAAAATTGATCTTATTACATTCATTATAACACAAAATCCTTTGGGTGTTATAGGATCAAGCCTCACGGTCAATTAGTACTGGTTAGCTTCATACATTACTGTACTTCCACACCCAGCCTATCAACGTCGTAGTCTTCAACGGACCTTGAGGATCCTTAAAGGATCGGGAAATCTAATCTTGAAGGAGGCTTCCCGCTTAGATGCTTTCAGCGGTTATCCCGTCCGTACATAGCTACCCAGCAATACCATTGGTATGATAACTGGAACACCAGGGGTACGTCCACTCCGGTCCTCTCGTACTAGGAGCAGCTCTTCTCAAATTTCCAACGCCTACGGCAGATAGGGACCGAACTGTCTCACGACGTTCTAAACCCAGCTCGCGTACCACTTTAAATGGCGAACAGCCATACCCTTGGGACCAACTACAGCCCCAGGATGTGATGAGCCGACATCGAGGTGCCAAACTCCCCCGTCGATATGAACTCTTGGGAGGAATCAGCCTGTTATCCCCGGAGTACCTTTTATCCGTTGAGCGATGGCCCTTCCAT
>Ga0256847_1000608_pt1 | contig 21862 bp, 23 predicted proteins | sample TeddybearmetaG_FD_189099 | JGI IMG/M metagenome (GOLD analysis project Ga0256847, IMG submission 189099) | Hydrothermal vent microbial communities from East Pacific Rise, Pacific Ocean - Teddybear | ecosystem: Environmental > Aquatic > Marine > Hydrothermal vents | place: Pacific Ocean: East... | reverse complement strand
ATAAAAAAGTCCAACACCTAAACAGTTTTTCTGATACAATACCAAAGATGAAACTAAATCCAACACATTTCGACTTATTACGCTTACTAGAACAACGTTCAAACCTAAATCAAAGAGATATTGCCTCTGAGCTAGAAATCAGTTTAGGCAAAGCCAATTATTGTTTAAAAGCTTTAATTGATAAAGGTTATTTAAAAATTAAAAAATTTAATAGTAGTAAACGTAAGGCATTATATATATATCATTTAACACCTAAAGGCATACAAGCAAAAGCTAATCTGACCGTACAATTTTTAAAATATAAAATGGCTGAATATGATCAATTAAAGATAGATATTAAAGAATTAGACCTAGAAGTTCAGCGGTTGAAAGAATTGGGAATGTTGCAAAAATAATTATGAAAGCAGTAATACTAGCAGGTGGTTTAGGTACGCGCATTACTGAAGAAACCAACACCAAACCCAAACCTATGGTAGAAATAGGCGGCAAGCCCATTCTCTGGCATATTATGAAAATTTATTCTTCTTATGGTATTAATGATTTCATCATCTGTTTAGGCTATAAAGGTTATGTTATTAAGGAATACTTTGCCAACTATTTTCTGCATAGTTCAGATGTTAGCTTTGATATGGTCAATAATAAAATGGATATTCACCAAAATTATGCGGAGCCTTGGCATGTTACTTTGGTAGATACTGGTGAAAATACTATGACTGGTGGACGTTTAAAACGTATTCAGCCTTATTTAGGAGATGAAGATTTTTGTTTTACCTATGGTGATGGTGTAGGCAATATTGATATAAAGCAATTGCTTGATTTCCATAAACAACAAGCTACTTTAGCAACAATAACTGCTACTCAGCCAGCTGGACGCTTTGGTGCATTACAATTAGATAATAAAAAAGTAACCGGTTTTCAAGAAAAGCCTCAAGGGGATGGTACATGGATTAACGGTGGATTTTTTGTGTTATCTCCTAAAGTTATTGATTATATTGAAGGTGATGAAACCGTTTGGGAACGTCAACCCTTAGAATCTTTAGCTAAAGATGGTCAAATGTCTGCCTTTTTACATGATGGATTTTGGCAACCTATGGATACTTTACGAGATAAAATTCATCTTGAAAATTTATGGCAATCTGGTAAGGCTCCTTGGAAATTATGGTGATGAAAGCTGATTTTTGGCAAGGTAAAAAAGTATTTGTCACTGGTCATACTGGTTTTAAGGGTAGTTGGTTATCTTTATGGTTACAAAGTGTTGGTGCTAATGTTATTGGTTATGCTCTAAAACCACCGACTACTCCTAGCCTATTTGAAGTGGCTAAAGTTGCTGATGGGATGATTTCCATTATTGGTGATGTTAGAGATTTGGGACATTTGCAAACTGTTATTACTCAACATCAGCCAGAAATAATTTTTCACATGGCAGCTCAACCTTTGGTACGTTATTCTTATGTTAATCCAGTAGAAACTTATGCTACAAATGTCATGGGTACAGTAAATTTACTTGAAGCTGTGAGAACAACGGATTCTGTTAAGGTGGTTGTAAATATTACCAGTGATAAATGTTATGAAAATCAAGAATGGCTATGGGGTTATCGGGAAAATGAACCTATGGGTGGTTATGATCCTTATAGTAATAGTAAAGGCTGTGCTGAATTAGTGACATCCGCTTATCGGCAATCTTTTTTTCATAAAGATAGTGTTGCACTTGCATCAGTGCGTGCCGGCAATGTTATTGGTGGTGGAGATTGGGCGCAAGATCGGCTGATTCCTGATATAATGCAAGCCATTATGACTGAAAAACCAGTGATTATCCGCAATCCGCAAGCCATTCGTCCTTGGCAACATGTATTAGAGCCGCTGAATGGTTATTTGATGTTGGCAGAAAAATTATGGGAAAATGGTGCCGCTTATGCGGAAGCTTGGAATTTTGGTCCTAATGAAGAAGATGCAAAACCAGTTGAATGGATTGTTGAACAACTCACGCAAATGTGGTCAAATAATGCTAGTTGGATATTGGATAACAAAGAACATCCACACGAAGCTCATTATCTGAAATTGGATTGTGCTAAAGCCAAAACCAAGTTGGGTTGGTATCCTAAATGGACGCTGGAAACTGCATTGGAAAATATTATTTTTTGGTATCAAGCTTATAAAAAGCAAGAAAGTATGCAAGCAATAACAATGAGCCAAATTGAAAGTTACCATTCAAAATAAGAATTGATCATGGAACAGCAAATATTAAGAGAAACCGTAAAAGCTGATAAAAACCACTTTTTACATATTCAATTACCTAAACATTTTTCAGATGAAGTGGAGGTATTGATACTTCCATTAAAACCAAAATCTAAACAAACACAGATTCCTCCAGAAAGCATGGCAATGATGAAAATTACCGATGAAACTGCATTTGTGCAGGATGTTATTAACAGTAAAGAAGAGGATTGTTGGAATGACCTGTGAAATCGTCCCCGGTCACATTTATAGTGCATTTTTTCCTTTTAGCGATCTTACTGGCAAAAAACGTCGTCCTTTGCTGGTATTAGATGCTATAGATGCCAAAGGTGATATACGAGTAGCCTTTATTACTAAAACGTCGGTTGACTCAAAGCTTGGTTTTTTATTGTGTCAGGAAGACTTTGATGGTGAATCTTTAAGGTTTGAAAGTTATGTTCGTTTAGATAAAACCTTTAATCTTCATCAAAAGCGTATAGAAAAACCATTGGCAAAGTTGAGTTCAAAGGGTTTTGAAAAGGTACTGCGTAAACTGATTGGACTGGCTATTCCACAATTTTCTACACATAAAAATGCAGTTAAACCTTTTGAACCGGGAAATAGTGTCATTCCGCCATCAGGAAAACTGATTGGTACATCAGAATACCAAAACATGGTAGAAGCTTCACTTGATGGCTGGCTTACTACTGGGCGTTTTAATGAAGATTTTGAAACAAAATTGGCTGAATTTCTGGGCTTGAAATACGCTTTTACTACTAATTCTGGTTCTTCAGCTAATTTGTTAGCCTTTTCTGCTTTGACTTCGCCACGGTTGGGTGAACGCAGAATTAAACCCGGAGATGAGGTTATTACTGTAGCGGCTGGTTTTCCTACTACGGTTAATCCTATCGTGTTACAGGGCATGATTCCGGTTTTTGTTGATGTTGATATTCCTACTTATAATATTGACACTACGCAACTGGAAGCGGCTATTTCTGATAAAACCAAAGCTATTATGATTGCTCATACTTTGGGTAATCCTTATAATCTGGCTGAAGTTACGCGCATTGCTAAAAAATATAATTTATGGTTGATTGAAGATTGTTGTGATGCGCTGGGTTCAACTTATAATGGTCAATTAGTAGGAACTTTTGGGGATATTGCTACGGTGAGTTTTTATCCTGCTCATCATATTACTATGGGTGAAGGTGGGGCTGTATTTACTAATAATACTCGTTTAAATCGCATTGCAGAGTCTTTCCGTGATTGGGGGCGTGATTGTTTTTGTGAACCGGGTAGGGATAATACTTGTGGTAAACGCTTTGAATGGCAATTAGGTAGTTTGCCTAGGGGTTATGATCATAAATATACTTATTCGCATTTAGGATTTAATTTAAATATCAGCGATATGCAAGCGGCTGTTGGTTTGGCGCAATTGGATAAGTTGCCGGATTTTATTCGCAAACGTAAAGAAAATTTTGCTTATTTAAAAGAAGCTTTAACTCCTTTAGAAGAATTCTTGATTTTGCCAGAAGCTACGCCAAATAGTGATCCGGCTTGGTTTGGCTTTCCTATTACTCTCAAGCCGAATATTTCGCGGGTTGATTTGCTTAAATATTTAGATCAATATAAAATTGGTACTCGTTTGTTGTTTGCTGGTAATATTACTCGTCAACCGTATTTTCAGGATAGGGAATATCGTATTAGTGGAGAGTTGATTAATACTGATATTGTGATGAATCAGACTTTTTGGATTGGGGTTTATCCGGGGTTGTCTGAGGATATGTTGGATTTTGTGGTGGAGAAGTTAAAAAGCTATTTTACTACATAATATGAAATTTATATCCAATGCTGCTCATTTAATTGATGGGCAACCAATGTTTAAAGTTCTTGATAAGGTTCAGAAACTTGAAAGGGAAGGACGGAAGATACTGCATTTTGAATTAGGAGAACCAGACTTTGATACACCTGCAAACATAGTTAGTGCTGCATGTAAGGCTCTGAATGCAGGGGAAACACATTATACTAGTTCTATGGGGCTTTATGAGTTAAGGGAATCAGCTGCAAATACAACATTAATATCAAGGGGGTTTAAGCCTAATATTAATCAAGTGCTAGTAGTTCCTGGAGCCAATTCAATTATATATTTTGCTATTAGATGCCTTGTAAACCCCGGAGAAGAAGTTATTGTGCCAGATCCGGCTTTTCCAACTTACTACTCTGCTATTAAGTTATGTGGTGCTATTCCAATTCGAGTAGCGTTAAAAGAAGAAAATGATTTTAGATTAAATCCTGATGATGTAAGAAAGAAATTATCTTCAAAAAGCAGACTTATTATTATTAATTCTCCAAGTAATCCTACTGGGGCTGTAATGTCTCAGAACGAAATTAATGAAATTGCTAGTATTGCTAAAGAAAATGATATTTATATTTTAGCGGATGAAATCTATTCAAGGCTAGTTTTTGATAAGGATTATCAATTTAAAACTCCATCATCTTATGATAATTGTAAAGAACGTACCATTTTATTAAATGGATTTAGTAAAGCCTTTGCGATGACTGGCTGGAGATTAGGAGTAGCAATAGGACCTGAAAGAGTTATTGAAAAGATGGGATTGTTATTGCAAACAATAATATCTTGTGTACCTCCATTTATTCAGAGAGCCGGTATTGAAGCAATTACTGGTGATCAAATGATAATCAATAAAATGAAGGAAGAATACATGGAAAGACGTAATGTTTTGGTTGATGGGCTTAATTCTATTAATGGCATTAAGTGTGTCAAACCAAAAGGGGCAATATATGTCTTTCCTAATGTCAGTGGAACCGGGATGAATGGGGAAGAATTTGCTAATTTTTCACTTGAAAAGGCAGGTGTTGCATTATTACCCGGTTCCAATTTTGGAAAATATGCCAATGATTATGTGCGTATATGCTACGTGAATAGCAAGGAAAATATATTAAAGGCCATCGAACAATTAAGAATTGCTCTACACAGGAAATTATAAGTATGAACGAAAAAGAACAGATGCGCGTTGTTGATTATATCGCAGAGTTTTTGTATAAAAATAATATCACCGATGTATTTATGCTAACAGGTGGTGGAGCAATGTTTCTTAATGATGGAATTGCCAAGCATAAAAAAATAAATGTCATTTGCAATCATCATGAACAAGCTTGTGCAATGGGTGCCGTTGGATATGCCAAATATAGGAATGATCTTGCAGCCACTATAGTAACTACTGGATGTGGTGCCACAAATTCAATGACCGGTTTGCTTGATGCGTGGCAAGATAACGTAGCATGTATTTTTATATCTGGTCAAGTTAAGAGTAAAGAAACAACTAGGAATTCAGGATTACCACTTAGACAGTTTGGTGTACAAGAAGCTGATATTATTCCCGTAGTAAAACCTCTAACAAAGTATGCTGTGATGGTTAATGATGCCAATCGAATTGCATATCATTTAGAAGAAGCTGTATTTCTAGCAAAGTCTGGTAGGCCAGGACCAGTATGGTTAGATATACCTATGAATATACAAGGTGCAATTATTAACACCTCTAATCTGACACATTATCAGCCACCAAATTCAAAACATGAAATCAACATACCATTGACTAAAATCAATGAATTTAAGAAATTACTAACTAAAGCTAAGCGTCCAATAGTTATTGCCGGTAATGGAATACGTTTAGCAGATGCTTTAACTGATTTTAGAAATTTTATTGAGCATAATAATTTGCCTGTAGTAGTTTCATACCTTGGTGTTGATTTTCTTGAAGAAAATCATCCTTTATATATTGGAAGACTTGGAATTAAAGGTGATCGCGCTGGTAATTTTGCTGTACAAAATTCTGATTTAGTAATTTCAATTGGTTGTAGATTAAGTGTGGCTCTAACTGGTTTTGAGTATGAGCAATTTGCAAGAGCAGCAAAACTTGTAGTTGTAGATATTGATCCAAATGAACATAAAAAAAATACTGTTAAGATTGATTCATTTATTCATTCGGATGCAAAACAATTTTTTGCTATGTGTAACGAAGATGTTGCTACTATTGATAACAATGAATGGGTTAAACATTGCCAACAATGGAAATTACAATGGCCAGTGACACTCAGTAAATATGATGATAATGGAATTAATCTCTATCAATTTATGAGTGCATTATCAAATCAATTGAAGGAGGATTCTGTTGTAGTTTCTGACGCAGGTTCATCTTACTACGTGGTTTCTCAGGCTCTTAAACTTTATAAGAAAAAGCAAAGGTATATTACTTCTGGTGCTCAAGCTGACATGGGGTTTACAACGCCTGCGGCAATAGGTGTGTGCGTAGCTAGAGATAAAAATGAAGTAATTGGTATTACTGGAGATGGTTCGTTTCAGCTTAACCTGCAAGAATTGCAAACTATTGTTCATTATAACTTTCCAATTAAATTGTTTATTTGGAATAATAATGGCTATTTATCTATCAGAGCGACACAACGTAAGTTTTTTAATAGTCGATTTATTGGTACTGATCCAAAATCAGGTGTGTCCTTTCCAAATATTGAAAAACTTTCTATTGCTTATGATATTAAGTACTATAAGTTGGAAATGGTAGAACAATTGGAACAAGGTATTAAACAAGTGCTTGCTTATAATGGACCTGTTTTATGTGAAGTTATCTGTCCTCCAGATCAAGAGATTATTCCAGCCGTAAGTTCGCTAAAAAAAGATGATGGAACTATGGTTTCAAAACCTTTGGAAGATATGTATCCGTTTCTTCCGAGAGATGAATTTTATAAGAATATGATCGTGGAACCGATTAAGGAATGAATTATGTGCCAAATTCTTAATTATGATATTAATAGAATCATTGAAACTAACCTTCCTTGGCAGGAATTCAGTGGTAAAACAGTTTTGATAACAGGAGCTTCAGGACTTCTACCTGCATATTTAGTAGAAACACTACTCTATTTAAATGAAAAACAACTTTGCGAAAAGGTTAATGTTATTGGAATTGTTAGAAATAAAGATTATGCAAAAAATAAATTTAGGCATCACAAAAATAATAAATATCTAAATTTGTTAGAAGCAGACGTTAATAATTTAATACATATTGATAGTAAAATAGATATTATTATCCATGCCGCAAGCCATGCCAGTCCAAAATATTATGCAGTAGATCCAGTTGGTACATTATCACCAAATATAATTGGAACTAAGAATCTCCTTGAACTTGGTGTGAAAAAGAAAATAAAGTCTTTTATGTTTTTTAGTAGTGGGGAAGTATATGGTAAAACTACCGATGCTTCTTTAGAAAAATTAAGTGAATCATCATACTATTGGCTCGATCCAATGGATGTACGTTCATGCTATGCAGAAAGTAAACGGATGGGAGAAACAATGTGTGTAGCATGGGGAAAACAATATAGTTTTGATGTTAAAGTAGTACGACCATTTCACACCTATGGCCCTGGAATGAAGTTAGATGATGGACGGGTATTCGCAGATTTTGTATCTAATATTGTAAATGGTGAAGATATTGTGATGAAAAGCGATGGTTCACATAAAAGACCATTTTGCTATATTTCTGATGCGACAGTTGGTTTTTTTACGGTATTGTTAAAAGGAGAATCTGCAAATGCATATAATGTTGCCAATCCAACGCAAAATGTCAGTATTAAAGCTCTAGCAGAAACACTGATTGATCTTTTTCCTGAAAAAAAATTGAAGGTTAAAAGGGTTACCGTAAATCAGTCACAATATATGCGTAGTCCAATTATTGAACAAGTGCCAGATATTTCTAAGTTGATAAAGTTGGGTTGGATGCCGAAAATAGATATTCGTGAAGGATTTTATCATACCATTCGGAGCTATTTATGAATCTTGAAGAATTGGTGTTGCAGTACCAATCAGACAATCTAGCAAAAGCAGAGTTTATAAAACTCATGCATACTCACCACCGTATACTGTTTGATTATAGTAAACTCATACGCGATAGAGATATACAAAAGATAGAGATAACAGATAATGGTGTGGTTATGACATCACGCAAACTTGGAATCAAAATTATTTGCGATGAACAGGACTACAGAATTGCACCCATAGAGATATTGAATTTCCGAGAATACGAAAAACAAGACTCTGATATGATTTTCAGGCTTGTTAATGATAAAAATACTCTGTTAGACATAGGAGCAAATATTGGTTGGTATTCTATTGGATTATCAAAAGCTAAAAATAACCTGAATATTCATGCCTTTGAGCCAATTCCAAAAACCTATGAATATTTAGTTGCAAATGTTAGATTAAATGGACTTACCAATATCCATATATATAAACATGGTTTGTCAAACGAAACTTCTGAGGTACCTTTTTATTATTATCCGGAAGGGTCGGGTAATGCTTCTATGTCAAATCTGACGGCTAATATGAATTCAGTAGAAATAAGATTACAAGTTATGCCGCTTGATTTTTTCGTAAAGAAACATGGGATCAATAAGGTAGATTTTATAAAATGTGATGTAGAAGGTGCAGAGTTATTAGTTTTTCAAGGTGGTCGAGACACTATTCAAAGAGATAAACCTATCGTGTTTTCTGAAATATTGAGAAAATGGTCTGCAAAATTTGATTATCACCCCAATGATATTATCAACTTTTTTACTGATTTGGGATACGGGTGTTTCATAGTCAAAGAAAAAAAACTATCTAGGTTTTTGAAAGTGGACGAAAACACGATTGAGACTAATTACTTTTTTCTTCACGAAGGTGTTCATAAACAGGTGATTGAAAGTAATTTAATTTAATGAATACATTACCAATGTTTGAGCGCAATGCAGATAACCCAGTTGCTTACCGTATAGGGCAAAGTGCGATAAATTTGCCTAGTGGACATAATCTTACTGAAAATCAGATTGATTATGTTTGTGAGGTTGTTCAACGAACTTTTAACCGGATGTAAATTTGAAAATTTTGTCAAATAGTTTATTAAAATATAGTGGTATTGATCGTGCTGTTTTTTATACTATAATTCAGCGAACTTGGAGTATAATTGCTGGTTTATTGACACTTGTAATGATTGCTTATTACCTTTCTGCTGAAGAACAGGGATTTTATTACACTTTTGCAAGTGTTTTAGCTCTTCAAGTTTTTTTTGAATTAGGACTAACTAGTGTCATCTTATCTTTCGCAAGTCATGAAATGGGAGATTTAAAATGGATAAATGGGAAATTAGAAGGAAATACTCACTCTAAAGCAAGATTAGCATCATTGCTGTGTTTTATAATTAAATGGTATCGTATAATAACTATATTATTTTTTTTAGTATTACTATTAGGAGGAATATTTTTTTTTGAAAGAATAGAACAAAATGTTGAATGGAAAATACCATGGATTTGGCTGGTTTTTTCAACAGCCTGTGTATTATTTATCACTCCATTTTTTTCACTGATAGAAGGATGCGGATTGGTTGCTGAAGTTGCTTTAATACGTACACTACAATCTGTGGCAGGCTTTACTCTACTATGGTTTGGGTTATATCAGGAGGCTGGGTTATTAGCAGTGTCTTTTCTAAGTATGACTAAATTTATTATAGGCGTTAGTTGGCTAATATTAAAATATAGAAATTTTTTTCTTAACTTGATATTAACATATTCCAACACATCAGCAGTCATTTCTTGGAAGCAAGAAATATGGCCGTTGCAATGGAAAATTGCATTAAGTTGGTTAAGTGGATATTTCATTTTTCATTTATTTAATCCTGTCATGCTTGCTTACTATGGTCCGGTAGCTGCGGGACAAATGGGAATGAGTCTTAGTATAGTTAGTGCGCTTTCTACAGTATCTATAATCTGGATAAGTACAAAGGCACCAATTTTTGGAAAATTAATTGCACAAAGGAAATTTACAGAGCTTGACAAAATATTCTTTCATAATTTATGGATTTCATTCTCAGTCAGTATTGTTGGTGCAATAACTTTATTAGGTCTTGTATATTTCTTACAAACTATTAATCATCCTGTTAGTCATCGTATTTTAGATTTTAGTTCATTTACTGTTCTTATTATAAATGCTACTGTAAGTAATATTGTTTTTGCGGAAGCAATCTATCTGCGAGCACACAAACAAGAACCATTTCTTATAACTTCTATTATAATGGGATTTTTAATTTGTTTATCTACTCTATTTATCGGAAAAAATTATGGTGCATTCGGGATAGTAATGGGTTATTTTATGATTAACTTATTTATTGGTTTGGGACTTGGTACCAAAATTTTTTATAAAAAGAGACGATTATGGCATACATAATATAGAGATTCTATAAAAAATTTTTTATAAGAATTATATTAGATGGCTGCTATTCCTTTTTGACCATGATTAACCTTTAAAACTAAAAAGAATTTATAAAAAATGAAATTAACAATAGGCATTCCTACATATAATCGCTCTAAGCAATTGGATGGGTTACTAAATAGCATTTATATTGCAAGTTTAAATGAACCTCAAGTTAAATTATTTATATTGATAAGTGACAATAATTCAGAAGATGATACTTTTAATGTAGTTCATAAATGGAAAGAAACGTTAAATATTAATTATCATGTTAATGAACGCAATATTGGACCAATTAAAAATTTATTTTATGTGGCTAATATGTTTAATGGTCAGGGATATTTTTGGTTTATGGGAGATGATGATGAAATAGCAGAAGATTCATTCAAAATAATTAGATCATATTTGGATATAAAGGAAGAAAATATAGATTTTTTTATTTTAAATAGGAAAATCTGCACACGACAAATGGAACCTATCAAAAATGATAGTTTTTTTTCTGAAAAGAAAGATATACACTTTAAAATTAGTAATGAAAAATCTTTTGTAAGTTATTTAAAAAAAGTAAATCACACTGGTGGAATTTTTGGTTTAATTACTTCAGTAATAGCCTGTTCTGATTTTATTTATTATTTAAAAAAAGAAATTATTACAGATAGGTTTTGGGAAGATAATTTGTTTCCACATGTATATATCATACTAAAATACATTTATTTACATAAAGATAGACAGACAGTAAATGTTATGTACATCTTTAACACTCTCATTAATTTTAGATCGGGAGTTTTGTCAAAAAGTTCAAGTAAAAATTTAAACGCATTATTAGATTATAAAAATTTACATTTAATTGCAATCAAGTTATTTGACTCAGATAAAGCAACTTCAGCATATATTAGAATATTAAGAAAAAATTATTCTTTAAGGTTGTTTTATATGCTACAAAATTCATCAAGTGAATACGAAAGAGAATATGATAAAAATATTAGAAATATCATTTATCCTTGTTTTTATCATAAACTGGTGTTTATTTGTTTACAAAGTTTAAATTTCTTCGTAAAAATTTTAAGGTTGATAAAAAAATGAATCTGTTGTACAAAATTAATATTTAACTAAGGATGGATAAATATGTATTTGAAAATAGATTTTACTAATCCATTTCAAGGGAGAAAATGGTTATTGTCTTTGGAACCATCTAGCGTTCTTGGCATGAATTTTAAAAAAAATATAAATCTTGATGAAAAATATATGGGGTTCTCATTTAGGTCAAATCAATATGGGTTAAGAGGACCAAGTAATATATTTGCAGAGACTGTAATTTGTGGAACTTCCTTTGCAATGGGTTTATCTGTAGATAATGGTTATAATTGGTTTGATTATATAAAGGAAAGTGAGCAATATTTTAATATCGGATTACCAGTTGGCACTTGTAATCATATCAGAAGAATAGAACAATTATATAAAGGTAATTGTAGAAGATTAATATACATTTATCATCCAAATATTTGGGTTACTTCAAGAAATTTTTTTTATGCAGAGAGATACAATACCGATATATTTAGTTATATGGGATGGAAAGTATCATTGCAAGATACAATTTTGTTATACGTCAAATGGTTTCCTAAAAAAACTATAAAAAACATAATTAAAAGATATTTATACTTAAATTTTAATAGTATTAAATATAGAATTGATACAAAATATTCGTATATAGACTTAAATAAAGATATAGATTTCTTTAATACTGAAATAAATTATATAAACAATTTGTTTCATAAATTTAGTGAAATTATTGTTATCAGAGTTCCAATTAAAGAAAAACTAGCAAGCAGTATATTAAACAATAAAGATTTAACTTTTTTAAATCAAAATTTTAATGACAACTGGGATATTTTTAAAAACAAATTGCTTAAAGATGTTTCAATTATAGATTTATCTCATGAGTTTCAATTAAATGATTTTTTACCTTATGATACTCATTGGAGTAAAGAAGGAAATAAAAAGTTTTATAATTTGATAGCCCATATTCTTTGAGATATAACCTATTTATATCAGTGTCTTAATTAAAACTTGTATATCAATTATTAAGACAATATATATTGTTAGTAACATATGAAAATCACAGCCATGATCCCAGCCCGTATGGGCAGCCAACGCCTAAAACAGAAAAACCTACGCGAATTAAACGGCATCCCCCTAATCACACATGCCATTCGCAAAAGTAAAGCGGCAGACATTTTTGATGAAATTTGGGTTAATTCAGAACATCTTGCCTTTGCTGATATTGCCAAAGATGAAGGCGTGAATTTCCATCAGCGTCCAAATGAATTGGCTTCTAATACAGCTACTAGTGAAGATTTTATTTATGAGTTTTTGCAACAACATCCTTGTGATTATGTTATTCAAGTTCATAGCATTGCACCTTTATTAACGGCGAAAACAGTAAAAAACTTTGTAGAGACAATGGTAAATAGTGACGCTGATGTTTTATTGAGTGTAGTCAATGAGCAAATTGAATGTGCCTGTGATGATAAACCTATTAACTTTAGTTTTGATGGTAAAACTAATTCGCAGGAGTTAAAATCAATTCAACGTGTGACTTGGAGTATTACAGGCTGGCGATCAGCAAACTATATCGCGGCTTACGAATCCAAACAATGTGCAACTTATGCCGGTAAAGTTGCCTTTTTCCCTATTGAACGTTTAGCGGGTCATATTATTAAACGTGAAGAAGATTTAAAAATTGCTGAAGCACTCTTACCCTTAATGGAAAATAATTAAGCTATGATCACTGGACAGCTTCATAAAATACGACAACTCTTTAATCATCGCTTTAATCCAGCTTTTAGCTACTTGTTTAATGCTTTAGATCATAAAAGTGAAATACACCAGCGAATTTTTACATCAAATGTTGGTACTTTTAGAAAAGAATCACTTACAAAAGAAATATTTGCTTTAGAACAGGTTTTTTTCACTAAATCAAGGGAAAGTTGTTTTTTTGAATCACATAAACGCTACATTGATATGCAGTTAGTACTTGAAGGTGAAGAATTAATGGAATATACAGACATTGATAATTTATCTGTTAAACAAGCTTATAATGAAACTAAAGACTTGATTATCTATAATGATTATGAAGATACCAGTAAAATTTTATTAAAAAAGGGAGATATTGCTATTTTTTTTCCTGATGATGCTCACATGGGATTACCCTTATATCAAAAAAGTTCAAAGGTATATAAAACAGTTATTAAAATACCGGTAAATTATTTTAATGGCTAAACAAATTATTCTTCCAAATACAGATAGTCTTGCTGATTACATTGCCAATGCTTTTTTAAATTTAATGTCACAAATTCAAAGGCAACAAAATTATTTTTCTGTTATATTAAGCGGCGGTAATACACCGATTGCAGTGCATGAAAAAATAATAAGCCAAGCACTCACACGCCCTGATATTAATTGGAAACGAATCAAAATATTTTTTAGCGATGAACGCTGTGTACCACCTGATCATAAAGACAGTAATTATAAAATGGTTTATGACACCTTAATTGAACCATTAAATATTCCCTCTAAAAATGTTTATCGATTTGATTGTGAAAAAGAACCACAATTAGCAGCAAAGGAATACGAACTAAAATTACAAGCAATTGATTTAGCACTATTAGGTTTAGGAACAGATGGACATACCGCTTCATTATTTCCGAAAAATTTTGCCTTAGATGTGACGGATAAACTTGCTGTAGCAGTTGGCAAAGGTCCTGATGGCTGGCAGCGTGTCAGTTTGACTTATCCAGCATTAAATAATGCACGTCATATTTGGTTTATGATTACTGGCAAAGAAAAAAAAATGGCAGTACAGCGACTTTTATATGGACAGTTTGATACTGAAAAATGTCCAGCACGGGGAGTAATACCTAATAAAGGTGAATTACTTTATATAATAGATAGCAATGCTGAGATAAAATAAATGAAATATTTTAAAAATTATATTAATCAAATTAACACTGTCTTAAACAAAACAATCGTTACTATAAATAAAAATAAAGAATTAACACCTAACAAAGGTTTAAAACATTGGTGTGATTTAACTAGCCAGCTCAAAAAGAAAAATAAAACCATGTATTTGATTGGCAATGGGGCAAGTGCTATGATGGCAAGTCATATGGCAGCCGATGCCAGTAAAAATGGTCAATTCCGTAGTCATGCCTTTAATGATCCCGCATTGATGACGGCTGTTAGTAATGATATTGCTTATGAAGAATGTTTTGCCGTACCTTTACAAAGATTTGCCAATGCTGGAGATATTTTAGTCACTATTAGTAGTTCTGGCAATTCTTCAAATATTATTAAAGCTATTGAAGTTGCTCGTAAATTAAAATTAAATGTTATTACTTTGTCCGGCATGAAAGCAGATAATCGTTCTCGGCAAATGGGTGACATAAATTTTTATGTGCCTGCTAAAACCTATGGAATTGTAGAATGTTCTCATCAAATATTATTACACTGTTGGTTAGATAAGTTAATGGATGAATGTGAATAAGGAAAAAATAATGAATTATCGTATTGCTATCAGTGTTTCATCTTTTGCAGCCCATGATGATACACCTAAGAAATTGCTTGAAAATGCTGGAGTTGAAATCGTCCCTAACCCTTATGGCAGAAGATTAACAGAAACTGAAATTATTCAACAGTTAAAAGGTATTCATGGTGTCATTGCTGGACTTGAACCATTAAATAAAAAAGTACTTGAATCTGCGGATAATCTCAAAGCCATTGCGCGGGTAGGTATTGGCATGACTAATGTGGATATTGAAGCAGCTAAAGATTTAGGCATTAAAGTATCTAATACCCCAGATGGTCCCACAGAAGCAGTGGCAGAATTATGTTTAACCGCTTTACTAGCAATAGGACGTAATTTAGTTATCACTAACCAAGAACTTCATGCGGGTAATTGGAAAAAAAGGCTAGGTTTTGGGTTACGAGGAACAAAAATATTATTAGTCGGTTATGGACGAATTGGCAGACGCTTTGCTGAAATTTTACGCTACTTAGGGGCTGAAATATTAGTCACTGATCCAGTAATTGAAGCTGACTCATTAACTCAAGGAGAAAAATTAGTTTCCTTGTCACAGGGCTTAGCCGAAGCAAAAGTGGTTTCTCTACATGCCAGTGGCATTGAATGCCTTTTAGGTGAACCTGAATTTCAAATCATGCAAAAGGGTATCGTACTTTTAAATTCAGCGCGTGGTGAACTTATTGATGAAAATGCGCTTGTCAAAGCCTTGAATAAGGGTACAGTGAGTGCCGCTTGGTTTGATGCCTTTATCCAAGAACCTTATTCTGGTGAACTATTGCAATTTGATCAAGTTTTATTGACTCCTCATGTCAGTACTTATTCGGTTCAATGTCGGCGATTTATGGAAGAAGCGGCTGTGCAAAATTTGTTACAAGATTTGGGAATTAAATAATCACCATGCAATGGCAACAAGAATTTGAATTAGCAAAAACAGCAGCTAAAATAGCAGGGGAATGTTTACGCAAAATAAATCGTTCAGATATTCTAAGTGACAGTGGACGAGATATTAAACATCAAGCCGATATTGACTCTGAGCAACTGATTATAGAAACATTACAAACTTTAAATCATCCTGTTTTAGCAGAAGAAAGTGGAGAACATGGCATTTTTTCAGAAGATGCACCCTATTGGGTCATTGACCCTCTGGATGGTACTTTGAATTATAGTTACACAATACCATTATGTTGTGTCTCCATAGCCTTATGGAAACAAGATACGCCAATCTTAGGCGTGATTTATGACTTTATTCATGATGAATTATTTACTGGTATTGTAGGGCAAGGGGCTTGGTGTAATGAAAAGCCAATTATTGTCAATAAAACAACTGAATTTAATCAGGCAATATTAGCTACTGGATTTCCAGTCAACAGAGATTTCTCTGATCAAGCCATACAAAATTTTGTTAAACAAATACAAGCATTTAAAAAAGTAAGATTATTGGGCAGTGCCGCTTTATCACTAGCTTATGTTGCCTATGGGCGTATTGATGCTTATAAAGAAGAAAATATAATGTTTTGGGATGTAGCAGCAGGTATTGCGCTTGTTAAAGCAGCAGGTGGATTTGTCGCTTATAAACATTCACAAACTAAGAAATTTGCAAAAAATGTCAATGCTGGGGAGATATTTAAAGCCAATGATTCGCTATGAATATGTTGATACAACAATAAAAGCTCAGGATATTCATCCTGATATTATCTTTACTAAAGAACAGGAATTAGCCCAAAGCTTTGTAGAAAACTTACTACAATCACAACAATTAGTCACTAATATCCAAGATAACGAATTGTTATTTAAAAAATGGAATGTACCTTATGTCATTTCTCCACAAACATGGTCTGTAAAGGCAAACCTAAAACTCAGTCATGATATTTTACAAGATTACTTTTATCATTCTGAATTAGCCAAATTTAGAGCATCTAAAGAATATCAACAAACCATGTCAGAAAATCGGCATGATTTATGGGAAAATCAAATCAATTGGATTGAAACCCGAATAAGTCGCTACTTAGGAAATAGCCAATATCATATTAGTGACTGTGGAAGTAAAGCAGTTGGTTGGTTAGAGTTATTGGCTAAAGCCAGCTTTACTAAAAATTTATCCACAATAGATCCCCTACCTCCTATTGTGACAACTGAACTATCTGATGAACCAGTGGATATTATTTGTTTAATTGATACCTTACAACGTCAATTAGATGCCAAAACATTTTTAACACAAACAGCCCAACAGCTCAAATCAGATGGTTTACTTATAATAACTTGTCGAGGCTTAGGTTTTGATGTTTTAACTCTACGTGAACATTCAGACAGTATTTTTCCCCTTGATCATTTATTCTTACCTAGCCCTCTGGCGATGCAAAAGCTGCTAGAAGAAACGGGGTTTGAAGTTTTAGAAATTACCACGCCCGGTTTAATGGATGCTGCGTATGTCAATAAATCAAAAGAACAAATACCACCAGATCAATATTTCCAACGCTATCTGATGGCACAACAAGACCCATTTTTATTGGAACGATTACAAGGATTTTTACAACGAAATAACCTAAGTTCACACCTACGCTGTGTTGCTAAGAAAAAATAAGAATGGATAAAAAAATGAAATTAAAAACAGCGATTATTGGTATGGGAAAAATGGGGTTAATTCGTAAAAAGGTACTGGAAACCCATCCAGGATTTGAAATTGTAGCTGTATGTGATAACAATGAAGACTTAGCCAAAGAATACCCAAATCTAATATTCAGTTCAGACTGGCAACAAATATTAAAGCTAGAATTAGATAGCGTTTTTGTATGTACCTATAACTACATTTCCCCTGATATTATTTGTGCTGCTCTAAACAAAGGCTTGCATGTATTTTCAGAAAAACCACCAGGACGCTATGTATCAGACATCAAAAAAATTATAACCGCAGAACAAGCGACAAACAACAAAGTTCTAAAATTTGGTTTCAACCACCGCTTTCACTATGCTGTAATGGAAGCCAAAGCAATGATAGATAGTGGACGCTTTGGCAATATATTATGGGCAAGAGGCATATATGGAAAAGCGGGAGGACTATCTTTTGATAAAAACTGGCGATCCGACCCCAAACTAGCTGGCGGAGGAATCCTACTAGACCAAGGTATCCATATGTTAGACCTAATGCGCTATTTTCTAGGCGATTTTGCAGAAATAAAAAGCTATGTAGATAATTTCCACTGGAAAAATGTCGAACTAGAAGACAACGCTTTTGCTCTAATGAAAACTAAAACAGGTAAAGTGGCAATGGTACACTCCAGTGCCACCCAATGGAAGCACAAATTCTCCTTTGACCTCTTCATGGAAAATGGCTACATTTGCATAGACGGCATCCTATCCTCAACCCGAAGCTACGGAGAAGAAAAGATAACTTTTGCCAAAAAACAATTTGAAGACGAAGCCCACGCTTTCGGCAAACCACGAGAAGAAACCATCTACTTTGACACAGACGACTCATGGCGATTAGAAGTTGAAGAATTTTACGACTGCATTGTCGGCAAAAAGCAGCAACCGATGGGGAACTCAGAAGATGCTTTGAAGGTAATGGAGTTGGTGGAGTGGGTTTATGAAGAGGGGAAAGAATGATATTTCGTTCAATCTTAACCAGATCATACAATATAGCAGCAAGATTATTACTAAATAAATTTTCTCCTGTATTATATTCCTCTAAAAATAAAAAATATTGGAACAAATTAAAAAAATTATATCATGGACAACGTGGTTTTATTATTTGCAATGGTCCAAGTCTTCAAATTGGTGATTTAGATAAACTGACAAATGAGATAACTATTGCATCTAATTCAGTATATTTAGCTTTTGAACAAACAAAATGGCGACCTACATTCTTTACTGTCTGTGATGATCTAGTTGCACAGAAGATTCACAAACAAATCCATCAATACATTGATGTAGTCCATGCACCAATAAATATTGGCGTTAAATTTAATCATTGTACTACTTACTATTGGAAAGCATTCAAAGCACCAAGATTACCACCTAACGATAAAGTCTTATTCTCTGATAATGCCTTATTTGGCTTTTATGGTGGTTATAGTGTTACTTATCAAAATATTCAATTGGCTTTTCATCTTGGATTAAAACAAATTTATTTAATTGGTTGTGATCATAACTACAAAGGAGTAGGTGAAAGCGGTGCTGTTAAACAAATCACAGCTGAAACGGAAAATCACTTTATAAAAGGTTATCGTCAGAAAGGTGAAATTGTCAATGCTGCACCAATAGAACGAATGAATATTGCCTTTCAACATGCCCGTAAATTTGCAGACAATAATGGTATCCAAATTTTTAATGCTACTAGGGGTGGCTATTTGGAAATATTTGAACGTACTTCTTTTGATAAAATTATTAGTTAGAAATTATAGAAATGATCATTGATACTAAAAAATCTAATATTTATTTATGGATTTTTTTTATTCTTCTAGTCATAATGGCTATGCAAAATATCTTAGCTATGTTATTAGCTAAATCTATACCTTCAATTGCAATGGTTGTTTTTGGTATAAAGGAATTATATATGGCCACCATTATGTTGCTAATGGTGATATTGATTTTAGCGAATGGCAAATTTCATAAAGAATTAATTATTCCATTATGCATTATTTTATATCTGTTTGTTATTTCTATATTTGCATCACCATATTTCAATTTAATGTCTCTAAGACAGGCTCTAATTATTCCATTTTTTTTTATTTTTGGCTTTTTCTTTGTTAATAAAATAGAAATTAATAAGTTTGCAAACTTAGTATTTAAATTTTATATAATTATAGTATTACTGGGACTTTTTGAAAGATTTGTCCTTTATACAGAAGATGAATCTTTCTTTTATATGTGGGGTGTGCGTGAATGGGCAAATATGAAAGGTTGGGGTTATGAACTTCCAAGAAGTTGGTATAGTACTGATTTGTCAAGTTGGACTGTTGAAAGAATTAGAAGAATACCCGGGCTATTAATTGGTGACGCTGTGAGTTTTGGCCAAATGTTAGTATTTCCGTTAATTCTAGCGGTAATTAATAAAAAGTATTTTATTGCGATTATTGTAGTCATAGCTCTTGTGTTTTCCTTATCTAAAGGGGGTATATTAGCCACTTTTGTAGGTTTGAGTTTGTTTTTTATATATGAAAAAAAATTTAGCCAAGGTACACGTTATATTCTTTTTGGAATTAGTGCATTAACCGTTGGAATATTTATTTATATAATACTCGGCTACCTGACACAAATGAGTTCTGTTATGTTACATTTTAATGGTTTTTATACTAACTTTATGAATCTATTTGACAACCCATTTGGTAATGGTGTTGGTTCTGGGGGTAATTTTGCTAGAAGGTTTGGTTATAGTGAAATTCCAGATGCTTTTGGTATTGCAACTCAACGTATTTCAGACTTCTCTGTTATAGCTCGTGGAGAAAGTTTTTTGGGTACTATGCTTTCGCAGTTTGGAATTTTTGGTTTGTTCATGTACTTTTATTATCCAATACGTTTATTCAAAACACAGTTACGCAAAGATCAGACTTTTCTTCAAGGTATAAAATACACTGTATTGGGATTATTTGCCGTTGGCTTTTTTAGTGAAGCTGCCTTTACTTACATAGGAACTGGATTTATTGTAGCACTAATTCCATTAGTTATAATGGGAAACCGTAGTAATAATACATCAACACCTCTTCTATATAAACAATAAAAAAGACAGGTATATGGATAACAACTTTTTGAATAACAGCAATATTCTTGGAATGCGCGTTGATGCAACTAATTACAACAAAGCAACTAATCAAGTTATTCAATGGGCTAAAAACAATGATAGTAGCTATGTATGTATTGCCAATGTACATATGACAATGGAAGCCTATAATAATCCTAAATTTAAAAAATTGGTTAATGGTGCAGATATGGTTACACCAGATGGTATGCCATTAGTTTGGACTTTGCGACGTTTGGGTATGAAAATTGATGATCGTGTTTACGGTCCGACTCTAATGTTACATATATGCGAAGCTGCTGAAAAACATGGAATACCCATAGGTTTATATGGAGGAAGTTCTGAAACAATTGAAGCCCTTAAAAAAAATCTAAAAAATAAATACGCTAAAATTAAAATAGTTTATTCATATTCTCCCCCTTTCAGATCACTTACTTCAGAAGAAGATGAACAAATTATAACTGATATAAATACATCAGGTGTTAAGATTCTTTTTGTTGGTTTGGGTTGCCCTAAACAAGAATATTGGATGAATAGCCATCAGAAACGGTTTAATTTGGTGATGTTGGGTGTTGGAGCAGCTTTTGACTTTCATGCTGGTAAAATTAAACAAGCACCTAACTGGATGCAACGTACCGGTCTTGAATGGCTATTTCGATTAATAATGGAACCAAAGCGATTATGGAAACGTTACTTAAAACACAATCCTCGGTTTGTTGTTCTTATAACATTACAATTATTTAAAATATGGAAAAAAAAATAGCCTTAATAACCGGCATCACTGGACAAGATGGTGCCTACCTAGCCGAATTTTTACTAGAAAAAAACTACGAAGTACACGGCATCAAACGCCGTGCTTCTTCATTCAATACCAATCGTATTGATCATCTTTATCAAGATCCACATGAAAAAAACCGAAATTTTATCCTGCATTATGGCGATCTAACGGATTCTAGTAATTTAATCCGAATTATTCAGCAAGTACAGCCGGATGAAATTTACAATCTTGCTGCACAAAGTC
>Ga0256847_1000607_pt1 | contig 21879 bp, 21 predicted proteins | sample TeddybearmetaG_FD_189099 | JGI IMG/M metagenome (GOLD analysis project Ga0256847, IMG submission 189099) | Hydrothermal vent microbial communities from East Pacific Rise, Pacific Ocean - Teddybear | ecosystem: Environmental > Aquatic > Marine > Hydrothermal vents | place: Pacific Ocean: East... | reverse complement strand
TATTTACCAGGCTTTCCACACGGGCCCAAACACTATCGTTATAAATATCATCGTTTGGATACAATCCAACAATGGGAAATTCATTGTTTTGAGCAAGAATCAATGTACCGTGGTAACTAACCGATAAATTAAGATCACCGCCCGTAATATCTAAATCGGCTAAGGTCAAATCGAACTCACTAAAACCATCATCATCACATAAAATTAATGGATCGGGGGCGTTATTAATCACAAAAGGTGTATCAAACTCGACAAATATTTCACCTTCACTTTCACATACTCCTGCGAAGTCCACAATCAATTTATAATTTCCTGTGGTAGAAATTGTCAATGTAGGTCCAATTTCAGGAGGTGTAAATGGAAGAAAAATTCCAGAACCAATAGGGTCTTCAAACTGCCATTCGTAAAAAGTTCCTGGCGGAACCGTCAAGTCAGGTGTTATTTCAAAAGGCTCTCCTTCACATCTTGCATTTCCGTTATTAATGGTTAGATCAATACCCAAGTCCACACTACCAATGTCAAATGATCCAGCTCTAAAGAAAACTGCCGAGTCAAAACCTGTATCTCCTCGGTCCGCAATAACCATCTTTAACTCGTAGGTAGCACCAGGGGTTAAAGTTGCTTGGGCCGTTAAGGAAGTTGTGAATCCATCAAATTGTATTTCATTCATATTATTCCCAGCCCAATTACTTACGTAAAATTCTGGGAAAAAATTTACTCCAGGAATCTCGCCCCCGCAGGTAAATGTATCTGAGTGAATGGAGAGTGTGCTTACTGGAACGTTAGTTGAGCCTGGAACAGCTGCTATATTGGTTCCTCCAAATGGCGTTCCTGAATCATTAGGTACTCCTGGGCCTCGTAATAAAAATGCAAAACCATCTCTAAATGTTGCATTACATTCAAACTCATTTTCATATTCTTCAGAACCAAAAATAAAGTCGAAGGAAATATCTGGAATAATCGGAACAAAAGTAAATTGAAAAATCGTCGCATTATTTGTACCCACATTATCACCGCTCTGCGCATCTAATATGGCTTTTAAGTCGGGATCTCCTGGCCAGGTCACTGGATTACCATTTTCATCAGGACATTGACCTGTATCTGAAGTACTACTTGAGTTATTAGGACCTTCAGCACTTACACCAAAACCTGTGGATAACATTATACCTTCCTGAAAAGGAAAAGAAGTGCCTGTAGCATCAAAATAACCCCAACTTCTTCTGGTGAGGTCACCAATACCATCACAATTTTCCTTGAGATTGGTCAATGCTACTTGAACACAATCTCCTCCAATTAAAACTTCGTTTATTAAATCTTCTGCCGAAAGAGCATTCTGGGGATGGGCTGGGTCATTTACTACAATACTTTGCCCAACACTGGCACAAGCAATACACAGCAACACGGGGAGTATTAAATTTTTCATAAAGTAGGTCGTTAAGTTGCTAAATATATCGAATACTATGGTTTTCTTTCCTAATTTTGCGAAAACATGAGATAAATGGGAGATTTTCACATATCAATACAATCCACTAGTAACGAGAATATTGTAAAATTTATTGCCGACTCATTCTTGACCCAAGCTAGTAGCTTCGAATTCAAGAACATAGATGAAGCAGCATCGAGTCCTATTGCTCAGGAATTATTTTATCTTCCTTTTGTTAAAACGGTCTATATTTCGCAGAACTTTATTGCGATTGAAAAGTATTCCATAGTAGCATGGGAAGAAGTTCAAGAGGAAGTGGCTGCGTCTATAACCGAATATCTTAATTCGGGCAAACCAGTGATTACAGAATCTCTTGCTCCCAAAAAGATCCCAGTAACGGTTTATGCAGAAAGCACGCCGAACCCTGGCGTATTGAAATTTGTTGCAAATAAGCCTCTAGCGACAGGTATTTTTGAATTTAAGAGTATTGACGATACTGCACATGCCCCTTTGGCGAAGGAATTATTCGGATTCCCTTTTGTAAAAGAGGTTTTTATAAGTGCCAATTATGTTTCGATTGCTAAATACAACATCGCGGAATGGAATGAAATCTCTTTAGAACTTCGTGAATTTATCCGAAGCTATATTGAAAGCGGCAAACCCATTTTAAACGACGCCATTTTAGCCAATCAGAAAGAAACAGAATCGGAGGCTACCGATGGAACAGCTAATGAAACTCCTCAAATGTCCTCTTCTGGAAGTCGTGCTCCTATTACAGATATTGAAAAGGAAATTGTATCTATATTAGACGAATACATAAAACCTGCTGTAGCCAGTGATGGTGGTAATATCGCCTTTGATTCATTCGACGAGTCCACAAAAACGGTACGGGTAATATTACAAGGTGCTTGCAGTGGATGTCCATCTTCTACGGTAACCCTCAAAAATGGCATTGAAACCATGCTGAAAGAAATGTTACAGGGAAAAGTGATGAACGTTGAAGCTATTAACGGCTAGTATTGCAGTACACTCGAGCTTTTCTTGCTTTAATTCACTACCTTTAAGTATATTAATTTAAAAACTTATTGAAATGGCAGTATTAAAAGTAATTGAGGTGTTGGCAAACTCGGATGTAAGTTGGGAAGATGCCACAAGAAAAGCGGTAAAACATGCAGCAAAAAGCGTTAAACAAATACGATCTGTATATGTAAACGAACAAAGTGCTAGTGTAAGTGGTGATGATGTTACTGAGTTTCGGGTAAATGTTAAAATCACATTTGAAGTAAAATAAGACATTACAATTTTTTTATTCGAATAGGCTTTTGAAATTTCAAACGCCTATTTTTGTTTTCCATTATTCCTTATTATGCAGCAATTAATTACCCTTCTGTTTCTAGCCACAATCCTAGTTTCCTGTACAACCACAAAAAATGAAAAGGTGAAAAACCAAGCGCATACCAATGAGCTAATTCATGAAACCAGTCCTTATCTTTTACAACATGCGCACAACCCTGTAGACTGGAAAGCATGGAATGAAAAAACCCTGCAACAAGCTAAGAATGAAAACAAATTGATGATTGTAAGCATTGGATATGCTGCATGCCATTGGTGTCACGTTATGGAGCGTGAAAGTTTTGAGGATTCTACCGTGGCCGCTGCTATGAATGCTAATTTTATTTCGGTAAAAGTAGATCGAGAAGAGCGTCCAGATGTTGACCAAGTATACATTAATGCGGTACAACTAATGACAGGAAGAGCGGGTTGGCCTTTGAATGTAATAACACTGCCCGACGGCAGACCCATTTGGGGAGGGACCTATTTTCAGAAAGAAGAATGGATTCAGGCTATCGATCAAATACAAAACTTATACAAAGAGAACCCTCAGAACCTGATTGACTACGCAGCCAAATTGGAACAAGGAATAAAAAGTATGGAGTTGGTAACACTCAATACCGACGAGGTAGATTATTCCAAATACGATGCGGAGCCTCTGATTAGCACTCTCAAAAACCAATTTGACACAATTTATGGCGGGACCAAACAAGTTCCCAAGTTCATGATGCCAAATAGTATTGCATTTTGGCTAAGAGAGGCGGTAGAGAATAATGACAGTAATCTGTTGAAGCAAGTTGAACTCACTTTGGATCGATTGGCTTACGGCGGAGTGTACGACCATATTGGTGGCGGATTTTCTCGATATAGTACCGATAAAAAATGGCATGTCCCCCATTTTGAAAAAATGCTATATGATAATGCCCAACTAGTAAGCTTATATAGTAACGCCTACGCAGTTACAAAAAAGCCATTATACCAAGAGGTGGTGGAAGAGACTTTGCGCTATATTGCTCGAGAAATGACTACTCCTGAAGGAGCCTTTTATTCGTCACTTGATGCAGATAGTCAAACAGAAACTGGAGAATTAGAAGAAGGCGCCTATTATATTTATACCGCCGAAGAGTTACAGGAACTATTGGCAGATGATTATGAGCTCTTTAAAGCCTATTATAATATCAATGACTACGGAATATGGGAGGATGAAGGGAAATATGTGCTCATAAGAGATCAAAGTGACTCTGAAATATTAGAAACATTTGCATTATCGGCCAGTACGCTTCAGCAGAAAAAAGAAGGTTGGAAGACAAGATTACTGAATTTCCGAAACCAACGCGCCAAACCTCGATTAGACGACAAGACCCTAACTTCTTGGAACGCTCTTATGTTGAAGGGGTATGTAGATGCCTATAAAGTTTTTCAGAAAAAAGAATATTTAGACGCAGCTATATTAAATGCCGAATTCATTTCAGCAAAACAATTACAAGCAGATGGCGCTTTATTTCATAGTTATAAAAATGGCAAAAGCACGATCAATGGCTATTTAGAAGATACAGCTGCCGTTGCAGAAGCCTTTATTAGACTCTATGAAGTGACACTTGACGCCCAGTGGCTCGAAAAATCAAAGCTTGTAGTTGACTACGCTTATAAAAATTTCTATGATAGTGAAAGTAGTATGTTTTACTTCACTTCTGAAAAAGCAGGGCAAATTGTAACCCGTACCGTAGAATATAGAGATAATGTTGTCCCGGCTTCCAACTCTATCATGGCAAAAAATCTATTTGTGTTGGCTCATCATTTTGACGAAAAGAAATATGCCGCAACGGCAACTCAAATGTTAAAGAACGTCCAGGCTGAAATGGAGCAATACCCCGCGGGATTTTCAAATTGGATGGACCTCCTGTCTAATTATCGATCCGATTATTATGAAATTGTTGTGGTTGGAGATGAAGCTCATGAAAAAATTCAAGAAATCAATAAAATGTACCTTCCTGGAAAGTTAATTGCGGGGAGTACAAAGCCAGGAGAGTCTCCTTTATTGAAAGGACGTCACCTTGAAGGAAAAACGTTTATCTACGTTTGTGTAGACAATACCTGCAAGCTTCCAGTTACCTCAACTAAGACAGCCTTAGATTTAATCAAGTAGTCAATACTTTTTGCTTTGACTCTAATTTAACATGTAAATCTCATTTTTTACTCATTTTTAACATTCACCAATTCGTATATTTTATATATTCGCACGCTATTCATCCAAATAAACAGGCAGTTTAAGCCATTGTCATCTTAATTTATAAAGCACGACTCGGTTTGTTTCGGAATGATAGTATTTAAATTTAATTTTGATCCCATTGTCCATTTAAAAAAAAATGCATCGTATGAAAAATGTTTTAGCCCTAGTTCTATTTTCCCTTTTGATATTTACTTCATCAATTTCAGTCGCCCAAATGGATACTGAGGAAAAAGAAAGCACAACCTATTATACAAATAAAGCAATTACTATCAATCCAAGTGAGCGTAATTTTACCGGATCTGCTTATGAGAATGAGGATTTTGTTAGCGGATATGTTTTTAAAAATGGTAAAACTTTAGCTAGCAATGTGGCGTTGCGCTATAATGCCAAGCGTGATGAAATAGAAGTTAAAAGAAAAATTAACTCATCGAACGAAAGCGCAAGAGTTTTGGTTAAAAATGATGATATCTATATCAAAATTTTAAAAAAGGTTTTTGTTTATTCTCCCGTAAGAGAGGGTATTGATAAAGCAGGGTATTTCATGGTACTCCATGATGGGACTAATTTCTCTCTTTATAAAAAGTTAACCAAGAAATTTTTAGAAGGAAGAGAGGCTATTAACTCAATTACTCGTGATACACCACCGGCTTTTCAAGATAAAGAGGTATATTACCTTGTAAATAAGGTAAATGGAAGCTTCACCGCATTTCCAAAATCGAAAAAAGGAAAATTAAAAGTATTTGATTCAAACAAAAAAGAGATTAAAGCTTTTGTCAAAGAGAATCGATTGAACATCAAAAAAGATTACGACTTAGCGAAATTGGTGAAGTACTATGACACCTTGTAATAAAAGAACCACATGAAGTCGATTATTATTTTATTTATTTTTACCTTTTCAGTCTTTTCTTTTGCCCAGCAAGGAATTGGAGGGCGGTTACTTACCTCCGATTTAAATAGGGTAGACACCTTCCTTAAAAGAAACGAAAAGACCTCAAGCTACACTTTACCCAAAAACTACAATGGCTCACCTTATTTCAATGACGAATTCGTTCTAGGAGAAATCTATCAAGGAGAAGGCCTCATTGCAACAGAAACACCCTTACGTTATAATATTTTCTCAAATGAAATTGAAGTTAAGGAATCTTTAAGTGACTTAGACGAAGATGCAAGTCCGTTATCGAAGTCATCGGACATATGGGTGAAGATTAACGACACTATTATTGTACTTATTCCTTTTAATGGTAGTGATGAAGAAGGAAGTTATTTCCAAATATTATATGAAGGTAAAAAGATTGATTTTCTGAAAAAAGTAGAAAAGGAATATACGACGCCAAAAAAAGCAAGTACTTCTATTACAAGAGACTTAAAGGGGGCATTTACTGATGAAACCGTCTTTTTTCTTCAAACAAAAAATGGTAGAATGTTTCAAATGCCGAAAGCGAAGAATAAAAAATACACGATTTTTGGCGGACAAGCAACGGCTCTTAAAGCTTATGCTAAAGAAAATAGGCTCAATATCAATAAGGAACACGACCTTAAGCGGCTCATTATTCACTACGACAGTCTTTAAACCCCCACGACCATTTTATTTGGCTCCAAGCAATTGTTTTATGTAGAATGAGGGATAGATCCCATATTTCTTATAGAATGCTTTAGAAAAGGATTCAGCGCTCTTAAAGCCACATTCTTGGGCAATCGCCTTGATTGTATATTTTCTGAAGGTGCTATTCGTTTTTAATTCTTCAAAAGCATAGATAATACGTAGATCGTTAATATACTTTGAAAAATTCTTCTGCTTTTCAATGTTAACCACCTTCGACAAGTACGTAGAGTTGGTTCCGAAGCTTTTGGCCGTATCACTCAAGGACACCTTTTGCGATAGATACCCCTTACGTTGCTCAAATTTTTGAAGGTACCCTAAGATTTCAATGATAGTTTCTTCCGAGATTTCACTTTTCTGAACTTGTGGCTCTTTTACTACCGGCTTTTCCGTTGTGGATTGTGAATCTACCTCTGTTTTTTTCATGAGTGATTCAAAGCGTCTTTTATAGAGTTGCTGCCTTCTAAAGTAATATCCAAGTGCGAAAATTGCTAATAGCAAGGTAGCAAGGATCCCCCAAACCTTTATGGTTGATTTACGGTTGGCAAGTCGGAGTCCCGTAATCAGCTCATTTTTGTTTTCTAATAACTTTGGAATGGCATACTCCTTCTCCGTTTTGTCCTTTATATATATTTGTTTTAAATCGATTAGACTATCAACTAAAACCAACTTATACAGGTACTTGAGTTGCATATCATCATTGTCTTGACCTTTGTAATACTCGGTAAGTCTATTGTAGACCAATGGCAACTCAGGTGAAAGTAATTTGTGTTGTTCATAAATAGAGTCTACAGCCTCAAAGTGAGTAACAGCTTCGGATACTCTTCCCAGATCGTGGTAAATACTACCCACATAGTAATTATAATATATAGGATAACTTGAAATAAAGAAGTCTCGGTATTGATCGGCTTTATTTAGACTATCTAGGGCCGCTAAATAATTGCCTTTAACATAGAGTGCCGTAGCTGTTCTAGAAACAAAAGCATGATAGGTAGCTGTATCCTTTGCTTGTAATGAGAGTTCGATCCCCTTTTGAAAGAAAAATAGTGCAGAGTCTGGTTTCTTCAATCGCACATAGCACTTCCCTAAGCCTTCTACGGACGATTGATAGAGTTCATAATATCTATTGATACTTTTGTTCTCTTGCAACAATTTGTAGGTAAGCTGCTCGGCTTCTAAGGTTTTACTGTAATCCCCCCAGAGTTCGTTAATTCCATTTATTTGGTGAAGGGCAGTAATTTGCTGCTCAACATTGTCTTTTTGCTTGGCATATTGATAGCCCGATATGGCATTTTTAAGGCTTTCTTCATAGGCTTCATTATTATAAAGGTATAAGGATTTAAAAAGATAACCAACGGTCGGGAAATTTTTATGATTGCTATTTTTCGATAGTTGAATGGTCGTATCAAGATACTTTAGTGCTTGTTCATATTTTGAAACAAACGACAGTCTACTGTATCCTCTCGCCATTTTAATACTATCACCTTCCTGACGTGCCTTATCAATATAAGTACTTGCAATTTGCTTCGCAAGCAAGGTATCTTGGACATTTTGATCGTAATAACTAATAAGAGTATCAAAAGATTCGTTAATAAGGCGTTTTTCACTGAAATCCTGTGCAAACACACCAGAACCCATCAAAACAATTGCAAGTAAAATTTTCTTCATAAGTTATTTAATGGCTATCTGGATTTAGAAAATAGAATTTAATCTCGTTCGAAGTCCCATTCACAGGGATAAATTAGCAATTAACTCCTGAATCGAAATACTAAAATAATCTTTTTTGCGAGTAACTTTCTAAAACCAAATATTTAGTTTTATATTTCAAAAACTAAACTACTCATAAATCAGGTTTATCCTATATACCGTCTAGTCTATATTTATAAAATACGAGTCTTAATTAATAAAAGGTATGACTTTTGATTAGTTTATCACCCTTAGCTTTTCTAATTTTGGAGGGTAAGTAAAAATATAAAATTATAGTAATGAGAAAATTAATTTTAGTACTAGCAGTATTATGCATATCCCAAAATGTTACTGCGCAAGGTTTTGATGGAATCTACGGAAATAGACAATTTACCAATGATCTCTATCAAATGGATGAATACATCAAAAGGCAAAATAGAGGGATCGATTTCGATGATACCGAAAGTTATGTAGGGACCCCTTATAATTTCCCTAGTTATCTAGTAGGTAACGTATATAAGAATGATGAGCTGTGGGCAACCGACGTTGCGTTGCGCTATAATGCTGTTGCGGATGAAATGGAAATAAAAGAATCCCTTACTACATCTGATTCTGAAGCCAAAGTCCTTACAAAGTCACCAGACGTTTATGTGAAAATTGTCAATGACATCTATATTTTCGCCCCTTATAAAGGAGGAATTGAAGGCGGAGGCTATTTTCGTGTATTGTTTGAAGGAACTAAGATTGGCCTCTTTAAAAAGCCAAAGAAGAGCTTCACGAAAGCCAAAAAGGCGACAACGTCTATTACAAGAGATCTTCCCGCTTCATTTAAGGATAAGCCAGTATATTATATCGTAAATAAGGAAGGGAAATACTTTGAATTGCCTTCATCAAGATCTAAGAAATTGAAAGTCTTTGGAAGCAATAAAGACGCCATTAAGGATTATGTTAGAAAAAATCAATTAGATCTTAACGACGAAAAACATTTGTTGAGAGTGATTAAACATTTCGACACCTTCTAGGCTAGTATTAGCCAGAGATAAAATCCTTTAAATAATAAGGCTCAAAATAGGCGACATCCTCGATGTCGTCTATTTTTTGTTTGGCCTGGGCCAATGGTGCCATTTGAGTAGCCGAAGGTAACTGGTCAACAATAAAATTGGCATTGGCGTGATTGCAAATGTCCATAAACTTAGCTACGCCACTTCCAATGAAACTCACTTTCCCTTTTTCCAAATAGTCTAAAAAAGAGGTTTCAGTCAATATTTCCGCCTTTGTTTCACGAATTTCTTGCTTTTCAGAATTAAAGACAGCACTGTAAACTTCCATTCTTCTAGCATCCAACATAGAGATGATTGTACCTTTGTCATCGGTTACTCTATGCGCCATAGAAGTTAAAGTGGGTATAGCTATCAAAGGAATTTCCAAGGCATAACACAATCCCTTTGCAGCAGAAACTCCAATGCGCAAACCGGTGTAAGAACCTGGCCCCATACTCACAGCGATGGCCTCCAATTCTTCTTTTCTCAGTTCTGCCTCTTCTAGGACCTCCTCGATATAAGGATGTAATAATTCTGCATGAGAATAGCCTTTACTCAAATCTTCCCGCAAAGCAATAACGCTTCCGTTTACCGAAAGCGCTACAGAGCAATTTGTTGTTGCTGTTTCTATACAAAGTATTTTTGCCATTATTCTTCGCTATCCTCGTCCTCGTCCTCTTCCTTTTCTAAAGATTCCTGTGTAACTTTATCACCAGATTTTAAGCGCTTAGTTACTGTATTATAAGGACCTGTGATAACTACATCACTTTCAGAGATTCCTGAAGTGATTTCAATATTACTATCATCTTGAATACCCGTGGTAACAACTCTTAATTCAGCCTTTCCATCATTATTCACGAAAACTGCTTCAAACTTCTCATCATCCGTAGAGCTTGTTTCCTTGATGGCACCCGCTTTTTTCGTAATGGTATCTGAAGGCAATTTTACGACAATCGCGCTAATTGGTACTCCAATAATATTATCTCTTTTGTTGGTAATGATATCCACGGTTGCTGTCATTCCAGGACGGAATGGAGAATAATAATCCGGTTTTCCTTCTGTAAGATCTGAATATGAACCAGGAACAATGCGCACTTTCACTTTAAAATTAGTTACCTGATCCACCGAAAGAGCAGTTTCAGCTGAATTGGCAATCTCTGTAACAATTCCTTTAAATTCTCTTTTTAAATAGGCATCTACCTCAACAATGGTCGAGTCGCCAATGGCCACTTTTACGATGTCGTTTTCATTTACATCTACTTCTACCTCCATATTACTAAGATCGGCTACACGAACGATCTCTGTACCCGCCATCTGAGCTGTTCCCACCACTCGCTCACCTAATTCTACAGAAAGCTTCGAAATGGTTCCATCTCGAGGCGCATATATGCTTGTACGTGAAAGATTATCTCTTGATAGTTTTACATTAGCCGCTGCACTTTGCACATTATAGTACGCCGATTCTCTGTTGGCTTGGGCCATCTCAAAATCTGCCACAGAAGCATCCCAAGTACTCTTGGCAATCACTCCTTTTTCAAACAATAACTTATTACGTTCGTAGCTTAGCTTTGCATTTTTTAAGCTCGCCTCCGATTGAGACAACTGAGCTCTAATATTCTGAAGACCTGCTTGAGATTGGATCAAGGCCGATTGAATTAAATCAGGGTTGATTTTAACCAATAAATCCCCTCGCTTCACTTGCTGTCCTTCAATGATAGGCAATTCAATGATTTCCCCAGACACTTCCGAAGAAAGCATCACTTCCACTTCAGGTTGAATTTTACCCGTTGCCGAAACAGTTTCAACTATCGTGATAGGCTCCACCTTAGATATTTCTACCTCTTTAACATCACGATTGCTGCCTTTTCCTTTCATAATTAGCAAGATAAAAACAGCTAACACTAATAGAACTACAATCCAAATAATGGCTTTTTTACTCATAATTAAAACTTTAGGTCGGTTGCGGAGATACCAAAGTACAACTCCAGCACCTTTAATTTAAAAATATAATCGTATTTCGCTCTATTGGAATTAATTTTCGCATTATCGTAGCGAAGCTTTGATTGGCTGAAATCGAAAGCATTGGTCAAGCCAACATCATATCGGTCTTTAGCGTACTGATAAGCCAGTTCTTGAGACTCTAGAGCTAATTGAGTTGCTTCATAAGACTTTAAAGATCCCTTGGCATCTACAAAAGCTTGATACACGTTAGACTCCAAATCCAGTTTGGCCTGATCCAATAAGTATTCCTGACGTTTAGCATTTATTTTACTACGCTTCACGTTATTTCTAGTAGAGAAACCATTGAAAATAGGAACATTCAACTGAACACCATAGGAAATACCATCATTCAAATAAAGTTGTTCCTCAAATGGGAGTGCGTCTAATTCTCTAGCTCCAATAATATTTGGGTTCAATCCAAATACCGACTGTCCTGAGCCATCTACAACTCCAATAGGTAGTTCCGATTGCACAAATGGATTATCTGGATCAATGATCGTTTGAACACCACTTGGTTGATCAGATTCACGAGTGTTATAGTTGATAAATCCACTCAAAGATGGCAAATAAGAAGATCTAGCAATTTGCACGTCTTTTTCTGCTATATCAAAATTCGTCTGAGCAATCTTAATCTCACTTCTGTTTTCCTTGGCTGCTTCTATTAACTCGTTAACCGTTTTATCACCAATTCCTTCATCAATAATATCATATCCTTCATCTTCAATATCAAATGTCTCATAATCCTGAATTCGCAGCAATTGCGCCAAATTAATCAAGGATATTTTCACTGTATTATCAGTCAGCGCGATGTTTTGTTTTTCAGTGGCATCGGTGGCTTTTATTTCGAGAAGATCTCCTCTTGGTAATACACCTGCATCCACCAAGTCATTGGTACGTGCAATCTGCTCCTGCGTCACCGTATTTTGAGATTCAAGCACTTCCAGGTTTGCCTTGTTGGTAAGTACGGTCAAATAAGCATTGGCAACAAATAGAGAAATGTCGTCTGTCATTTTAGAAAGACCGTATTCTGCAGATAACTTAGACAACTTAGCCCTTTGCATCGTCCTCAAATTACGTAAACCTTGAAAAATAGTAACTCCTACCGTTAGGCTATAAGACGAATTACGAGAAGTTTGTGTTTCAAGTACTCCTGTCGTAATGTTTTGAGTTAAACCCGTATTCCATGAATTGGATGCCGAACCGTTCAAACTTGGTAGGTAATTTCCAAAGGCATCGACTTTTTCAATATCGGCAAGCACCACATCCAACTCAGTCTGCTTCACGGAGATGTTATTCTCCAAAGCATGAGTTACACATTCCTTGAGGGTCCATTTTTTATTTTGGGCTTGCACATTAAAGGCAAGAAGCAGCACAAATGCTAAGATTCCAATTTTCTTCATAATTGAATATAGTTGATGAATTTGTCTTTTGAATTACGAAAGTGTTACAAAGATCGCTAAAATAAGCTAGGTAATTATTGCCCACCCTGTCCAAAATCCTGTACAGGCTTGATTTGGTTCCAGATTTTTATTTTGTCGTCTTTAGAGATTCCGGCTTTAATTTCTACCTTAATGCCATCGCTAATACCTAATTCGATATCTTTCCTCTCAAACTCTTGATCCCCTTTTTCTATTTCTACAAAGGGAAGTTTCGTTATCGGATCGTATTGAACTAAGCCTTCTTTTAGGGTAAGAACGTTATCAGCTCTTGCTAAAATGATGGATGCATTGGCACTTAATCCTGCTCTAATAAAAGTGGTATCTCCTATATTCAAAGTCCCTTTTATTTCAAACTGAATAGCTCCATTCTCGCTTACACCCTTTGGTGCAATATAATCGAGAATCGCATCAAATTTTTTGTTTTCAATAGCACCTATGGTAATCTCTAGTGGAAGGTTTTCTGAAATTTTTCCAACTTCGCTCTCATCTACTTTACCTTCAAAAATCATTCTATCGACATCGGCAATCGTTGCGATTGTGGTTCCATCATTGAAATTATTCGCTTCAATTACCTGATTACCAGTCTTCACCGGCACGTCTAATACCATCCCCGAAATAGTCGCTCTTATTTCCGTATTTGCCGCAGCACCCAAACCACTTGTAGTACCTGTTTTTACGATGTCGAAATTTTGTTGGGCACCAGTTAGCCCAACCTTTTCTTGATTAAACCGCTGCTGTGCCTGATCAAAGGTCAACTGTGCGCTATCAAATTCATTGGCTGAAATCACTCCTTTTTCAAAGAGTCCTTTCTGTCTATTGTAGATATTTCGCTGACTCTCCAAGGCCAAGCGTGCCGTTTCCACAGAAGTTCTTGCCGAATTAATACTATTTTTTGCACTTGTGAGTGTGCTTACATTCGGAATAACTTTTACGCGAGCAATTAAATCCCCGCTTTTGATCACATCTCCAGCTTCAACAAATATTTCATCGATAATTCCAGAAATATTAGGCTTGATTAAAATTTCCTCCTTCGGAACAATACTCCCAGTGGCAACTGTTTTCTTGATAATAGTATCCACAGACGCTTGCTCAGTTTCATAGACTACCGGATCTTGTTGGTTTTTCTGCCAGAAATAGTAAATGAATATTCCAAACACTACTACGATAAGGATTAAAATAATGATGGTAACTTTCTTTTTCATGAGTTGTTTAGTTAGTGATTTATTCGGTGCGCAATGCGTCCACCGGTCTTATTTTTATTGCATTCTGAGCTGGTATTAAGCCAGCACCTAGACCTGATATTATTAAAATGATTAATGCCGTGATGACAACGCCAATGTCAACACTTGGATTCGCGAACATATCTACAGGACCCACAGAGTCCAAAATAACGTTGATGATAAAAATGATAAATCCTCCAAAGGAAATACCTGCCATTCCTGATATAATGGTTAAAAAGATGGCTTCTAATAATACCTGCCCTCTTATGGCCCATGGAGTGGCTCCTAAAGCTCTCCGAATTCCAATTTCTTTTGTTCTTTCCTTAACTACGATGAGCATAATATTACTAATACCAATGATTCCGGATATAAGGACCAAGAATCCAACGAAATAAGCAATCATTGTCAATGCGAAAAACAGTCCTTCAATACGGCTGTATTGCTCATACAGGTCAAAATTACCTATGGCTCGGTCATCTTCAGGGTGTATCGAATGGCGTTGTTTAATAACATCAAATATTTGTTCTTTTAAAGAGGTAATAGACGAACCATCTTCCGCGGTAATAGCCATCCATCCTACCTTATCGCCTTGATTAAAAGCCTGCGAAAAGGCTGTAAAGGGCACATATATCTCTTTTTGATCTTCCTCACCATCTCCGCCTTGGGATTTCTTTTTGTAAGTTCCAATCACAATAAAGTTGACACCGCTTACTTTGATGTAAGTACCAATAGGGTCTTCTCCTTTGTCATACATTGACGTCTTTACTCCTTCTCCAATGACAGCAACCTTTCGTTTTTCTTTGATATCACCATAGTTAATGAATCGACCACTGGTAATATCCATCGGTTGTTGCTTAATAATTTCAGGATAATCGCCATACACATTGAACGCCCCTGTTTTCAAACCACGTATCACATTATTACTTCCACCAAAACCTCCTAATTGATTCCGAGGAGAGATGTATTTTAGATTGGGAACATTATCTTTCAATGCTTGTACATCACCTGTTCGATATCGAAAACGTCTTCCTTTGGGTAGTCCTTTATAGGGTTTGGACACCGTTTGTGTCCACATAAACATGGTATTCGTGGCAATATTGCCGAAATCTGCCTTCACTCCATTCTCCAAGCCTTTGCTAGCTGCCAAAAGAATAACAAGAATAAAGATACCCCAAATCACACCAAAAGCAGTCAAAAGGGTTCTAAACCAATTGCTACTCATAGCCTCCAATATTTCGTCCCAACGGTCTCTGCTAAACATACTATTCTTCTCTTAGTGCTTCAATGGGTCTGATTTTAGCAGCACGCCATGCAGGGAAAAACCCAGCTAATGCCCCAGCAAATATCAGCACGAAAACGGTGGCCAAGGCCACATTAAAATTAACGGATGGATTGACGATATAGTCAATTTCGATATTAGGGCCTATCAATTCGAGCAAGCCCATACTAAATATAAGCCCGAGAAATCCGGCAAAGGCAGTTATAAAAATAGCCTCGTGCAAAATCATCCAAATAATAGACCACGGTTGCGCACCAATTGCTTTACGCACTCCAATCTCTTTGGTTCTTTCCTTTACGATAATGAGCATGATATTACTTACACCAACTACTCCGGCGATAATGGTACAAATACCCACGATCCAAAAGAATAGCTTTATCATTCCCATCAAATCGTAATATCGTTTCGCTTCTTCTAGGGTATTAAAAACATTTATGGCGCTCGTGTCGTTTGGCGCAACAATGTGACGTTCTTTCAAGAAACTCTCAATCTCAGCTGAGAATTGTATCGACTGCTGCAAGGCCTGTTGGAATGTTTCTTGCGGCTTTAAGGTAAATCCTAAATTACGTACTTTATTTCCTGCATTAAACACGCGCTGTGCGGTAGACAAGGGCAGGAAAATTCGAGATTCTTCTCGTTCTCCTCCTGGATCAGTATAAACTCCAATCACCTTAAAATTTATTCCTGAAATCTGTACTTGTTGTCCAACAGGATCTTCTCCCTTTTCAAAGAGATCTTTATAGACCTTATGTCCGATGGTAATTACCTTTTCATAGTTGTCATGATCGGGATAGTTGATAAAGCGACCATGCGTTAAACTGGCATTCTCAATAAACTGATAATCGGGATAGACCCCTTCTACTCTATAACTTCCTGATTCCGCTTTGTAGGTTGCGATTCCACTCCAAATTCTATATACCGAAGATTTAAACTCAAGGTCATCTTCGTATTTTTTAATTAGGTAATCGTAGTCTTCATTTTTCAATTCAATAAAACGACCAGGATTCAATCCCTTGTGTTCGACTGTAGTAACTCCCGTCCAAACTGCAATTCGGTTGGTTGCATCTTGTTCAAACTCCTTGGCAACACCATTTTGTAACCCCTGTCCAAAACCGAGTAAAATAACAAGAATGAAGATTCCGGATGCAACAGACAACCCAGTTAAGAACGTACGAAGTTTGTTCTTACTAATGGTTTCAAATATTTCTTGCCAACGCTCTATATTAAACATTTGCTGTCTTTTTTGCTCGAACTTGATTCACAGTGGTATCATTAATAATCAGGCCATCTTTTAAATGAACAATACGCTTACACATATGCGCAATATCATCTTCGTGCGTTACCGTTAGTATCGTTTTCCCTTCGTCATTAATCGATTGAATAAGCTCCATTACTTCAAAGGAAGTTGTAGAATCTAATGCCCCTGTTGGCTCATCTGCTAACAATACTTTGGGATCACTCGCAAGTGCTCTTGCAATCGCAACCCGTTGTTTTTGTCCACCAGAAAGTTCATTAGGGAGATGGGTGGCCCATTCGGCCAGGCCTACTTTTTCCAAATAGTTCATCGCACGATCCATGCGCTCCGCACGCTTCATACCCTGGTAGTATAATGGCATTGCCACATTATCAAGGGCGCTTTTGTAGGATATTAAATTAAAAGATTGAAATACAAATCCAAGAAATTTATTTCGATACTGTGCTGCTATTTTTTCATTTAAATTCTTGATAGGTGTCCCATCCAGAACATAAGAACCCTCATCGGCTTCATCCAGCATTCCCAAAATATTGAGTAGTGTAGATTTTCCAGAACCAGAAGAGCCCATAATGGCAATCATTTCGCCTTCGGCTACCTTAAAATCGATTCCTTTAAGCACGTGAAGCGAATTGCTACCCATGTGGTAAGATTTGTGCAAGTCTTTTATTTCAATCATAGGATAAACATTACCATGCAAAGTAAAGGTCTTTGCACCTGTATTATGCAAAATTCATGTTAAGACTTACAGAAGTTGGTTAGTGAAAGTCCTCGTAATAAGACTCCTCAGAAATTAAATTGTTACACTATTATAGAAGAAAATGTTAATTTTCCTTCACTTTACTTTTTCTATACATCCGGTAGATGAAAAACCCTACTCCGCCAATAAATAAATAGGGGAATAACATTAAATAAACGATCCCATCGTTCACACTGGCAGCCATGGAACCATCTTCTTCACTTTCCAAAACGGCCCGACACATGGCACACTGCGCATCGACTGGCAATGCAGCAAAAATTAAAATAGCCAAAACTAAATAATGCTTCTGTTTCATCTGTATAAAATAGTTGAGAAATAGGAAGTTGGAATGCCCAATGTATTCATTTCAGTTGGTTTGCAATTTGTAAATGGACAATTCATACTAATAATAAGGTGAAATCATGATGTAAACAATAACTCCAGTAACCGCCACATAGAGCCAAATTGGGAAGGTGATTTTAGCGATTTTCTTATGCTTCTCATAATTACCCATCAACGCCCTCGTAAAGGTCACCAAAACAAATGGAATCACTCCAATAGAGAGTAATATGTGTGATATAAGAATGGCGAAATAAACGGTGCGCCATATCCCTTCACCACCATAAGAAGTTGAATCTGAGGTCATGTGGTACAAAACATACATGACTAAGAACAGCGCAGAAAGAAGTATACAAAACTTCATTATCCGTTCATGGTTTTTACGGTTTCCTTTTTTAATCTGAAGAACGGCAATCACTAATAAAAGGGCTGTTAACCCATTGATGCTCGCATAGATAGGTGGCAAGAACCCCATTCGCTCCACTCCAGGAATTCTAACAGAAAATAAAATTGCCACTGCCACTGGAATTACAATGGATAAAATCCAAATCCATGCTTTGTATTTTTTAGTTGAATTCGCCACTGACATCTTAGTTTTTCAATAAATTATTTATATCCTCGATAAGCATTTGAATCCCTTCCGTCTCAAGGCCGTCGTAGTAGATTAAGGCATTGCCATTCTCGTCATATCTCGATCTAATATTTCCTTCTTGATCTATAAGGGCAAACAATCCTGAATGCTCAAAAACCTCATCGCTCTCCAAGCTTTCGCCGGCATAAATGTGAAATCCTTCATTAGCCAATTTATAAATAGCTGTTTTATCACCTGTCAGCATATGCCAGTTAGGGTTGGTAACCTTATAGTCATCCGCATACCGCTTCAAAACTTCAGGCGTATCCAATTCAGGGTTGATGGTAAAAGAAGCAATTCCAAGGTCGGGGTTACCGTAAAACTCGTTTTGCACCTTGACCATATTTCTATTCATGATCGGACAAATAGATGGGCAAGTGGTAAAGAAAAATTCGGCCACATATACTTTGCCTTCGTAGTCTTTATTGGTAATTGTTTCACCATTCTGATCGGTAAAGCTGAAGGCTGGAACTTTAGTCGGCTCTTTTTCTTGATTCAATATATAGGCCATATCTGGTTTCGAAAAGGTGCCTACGATTTTTGGTACGGCCCAAATTCCGAAGATCAAAATAACGGCTGAAATCCCAATATAGGCGGTGTTCTTTGTCTTTGACTTTTTGTTGGAATCTTCGTTCATTGCTCTTTATTTTAAATTCCTGTCTCTAAATTCATCCTTGCGCTCCGCCTTATACTTTTTTAATTCCAATCTATATTCGGCAAGCACAACTTTGATGTCGTCACTCATTTTATTATTGATCTCAGCATAATTACTAGCATCAAACCCAAAGAGCCTTCCCACATCCTCATCGTCATTGCGACCCCGTAGGTTTCTCTCTTTATCAATGATAAACACGAAATCACTAGCCAAATGGTTATCTAAAGTATACTCCGATTTCAATGAATTAAACACCTTTTCTATGGCTGCTGTGGATCCAATCAGAAATCGCCAGTTTTTTGGTGTTTCAATCTCGGCCAATTTTTCTTTTAGTTGAAGTGAAGCAGCTCGCTGATCCTCTGTAATAAGCGTCACAAACTGAAATTCGCTAAACTGATGGTTCTTCTTGTAGATTTTATGGGCCAAATTGAACGCATTGGCCTTCTTAGCGTTTATATCATTCCCGAAGAAAGTAAGGACGGTAATTCGATTATCTAAGTGTACTGAATCACCAGAAACTGATGTAAATTCAGTTAATTCAGACACTCCATAGGAAAGTGTTGGAAGGTTCACGAAGTTGTCTTTTCCGGAGGCAAAAAAAATATAAACTGTTATAGGCAACAGAAAAAGAACAGCTAAAACGACAAATTTCTTTGTTTGCAAGATGTGACTATTTAATGAAATAGTTCCTTCAAAATGACTTTGGAACTACAAAAAAGTACTTTCCATATGCTTCAGAAAAGCAGTGCAAAAATACAACTCAAAAGATATTCAGACAACCTTTATCCGTTAATTTTGAACATTTCAGAAATAAAAAAAGCCCCACCGATAGGCAGGGCTTTCAATGCGTTTATAACTGCATTAGAAATTAAATTTAATGTAGTTTTCTTTATATACATCGAAGATATAGTCGCCTTCAATTAATAAGATTAATATTAAATAACAAATTAGGAAAATAGCCGTCCAAACTACAGATCTACGCAATCCCTTAGTTTCATCACGTTGGTGCATAAAGTCCCAAGTAATATAATATGCCTTAACAAGGGTCAATATAATAAAGATCCAATTGAGCAATTTCATTGCTAGAAAACGCCCTTCAGTTAAGAATTCTGGTTTCGTAATCCCTAAGTATACTTCAACGATAGTAATAACAGAGAGGAATACGAATACGCCCCAAATTTTGGTGATGTTCGACTTAAAAGTTACCAGTCCTCTAAATATCGTAAGCTTATGTTCGTGTGCCATTCTTTATTTTTTATGCTGAAAGCAATTCAATCTTTTTTAAACCAAATAGAAAAAGGTGAATACAAATACCCATACTAAATCTACAAAGTGCCAGTACAGTCCAACTTTTTCAACCATTTCATAATTCTTTCTTCGCTCGTAAGTACCAATGATAACATTAAAGAAAACAATAACATTAATCAAAACCCCAGAGAATACGTGGAAACCGTGGAAACCAGTAATAAAGAAAAAGAAATCGGCAAATAGTGGGTGACCATATTCATTACGCTTCAGGTTCGCCCCTTCCACAACAATCTTACCGTCCTTCACTAGCTTATCTACAGAGGCTTCACGACTATAAATAGCCTTTTCACCGGTGTCTTCAAGATTAATATAAGAGGCTTCTAAACGAGCCACTTCCAGTTGATCTGCTTCTATGGTCGAGCTACGCAGCCTTTCCATATTCGGAACCAATTCCTGAGAACGAATCAATAAACTTTCATCTTTCAAGAACCCAGCTTTCACCTCTTCAAAAGAAACAGATGTTATGGTTTCCGGTTCGGTGTCGTACCAAACTCCATTTTTACGTTCGTGTGTGGATCTTTCAGTAGGAATATCTATTGCGAAATCTGTAATTGCGATTCTCTTTCCATCATCATCAACATCTAAGAATTGTAGAATTTTACCTCCGTTAGTCTCAATCGCACCAAATTCTCCTTTAATAAAAGTAGCCCATTCCCAAGCTTGAGATCCTACGAAAACAGCACCTCCAATAATGGTAAAGAACATATACCAAATCACTTTATTCTTCTGCATTTTGTGCCCAGCATCCACCGCCAACACCATGGTCACGGATGAAAATATAAGCACAAAGGTCATAAATGCTACATAGTACATAGGAGCCGGAACTCCATGTAAAAATGGTACGTGGGTAAATACCTCATCGGCAATTGGCCAAGCATCGATAAACTTAAATCTGGAAAAACCATAAGAGGCAATAAATCCTGAAAAGGTCAAGGCATCCGATACAATGAAAAACCACATCATCATTTTACCATAACTGGCATTGAGTGGGCGGTTACCCCCACCCCAAGTTTTTCCTTCTGTACCTGTTTTATCAACGGTAGACTCCATATAAAGAAATTGGTTTATTAGTGTGCAAAAATAAGTATAATTTTTATCTCACGAAATAGAAAAATAAAAAGAGATATATCCAAAGAATATCTACAAAATGCCAAAATGTAGCAGCTAGTTCTATTCCAAGGGTTTTCCCGCCCTTATACTTTTGTTTATAATGATTATAAATTACGACCAAAATACAAATCAGTGCAGCAATTACGTGTGCTATGTGAACCGCAGCGATCACAAATATAAAAGTTCCCTTCGTCGTACTTGTAGGTCCAGTAGGATTAATTCCGAATTCATTTATCATTTCAGAAAAACCACGAAACTGCAAATAGATGAAGGCAAGCCCGAATAAAAAGGTGACTCCTAATAGCAACATCCCAGTAGTTTGCTCCTCCTTTGCCACTAAAACTTTGGCGAAATGCATGGTAACACTACTAAGCACGATGACTACTAAACTAAGAAAAAAGGCTTGAGGTAACTGCAAATCTGTCAACCAGCCTTCTCCCGATCGACTTACGATATAGGCACTAGTAAAACCAGCGAAGCTCATCCCCAAACTAATAATCCCAAACCAGAGCATCATTTTCTTTGCTCGAATGGTTTTTATTTCAACGGAACCTTCTGTATAATCCTTCATAGTTATTAACTTCTTTAATGTCCA
>Ga0256847_1000606_pt1 | contig 21890 bp, 21 predicted proteins | sample TeddybearmetaG_FD_189099 | JGI IMG/M metagenome (GOLD analysis project Ga0256847, IMG submission 189099) | Hydrothermal vent microbial communities from East Pacific Rise, Pacific Ocean - Teddybear | ecosystem: Environmental > Aquatic > Marine > Hydrothermal vents | place: Pacific Ocean: East... | reverse complement strand
GGATGTCAGCAAGGCCGAATTGTTTGGCTCTGATCTGCACGGCGAATATTTCCGCCGCCTGCGCAAGGAAGACCCTATCCATTATTGCGCCGAGAGCCAGTTCGGCCCGTTCTGGTCGATCACCAAATATAAGGACATCATCGCGATTGACGCCAATCACGGCGCCTTCTCCTCGGCGGTCAATATCGTCATCGGTGACCAAGACCCAAATTTCGCGCCGCCAATGTTCATTGCGATGGACGAGCCCAAGCACGGCGTACAGCGCAAGACGGTCTCGCCTGCTGTGGCCCCGGCGCGCCTGTCGGACATTGAGGCGCTGATCCGCCAACGTGTCTGTACCATTCTCGACAGCCTGCCGGTTGGCGAGGAGTTCAACTGGGTTGAACTGGTGTCGAAAGAACTGACCACGCAAATGCTCGCCACCCTGTTCGATTTCCCGTTCGAGGATCGCCATCTGCTGCCCTATTGGTCGGACGTTGCGACCACATCTGAAACCGTCGGCATCGAAGTGGATATGGCCGAGCGCGAGCGTGTCCTCGGCGAATGTCTCGAATATTTCGCCAAGCTCTGGCACCAGCGTGCGGCTGAGCCGCCCAAGTTCGATTTCATCTCGCTGTTCGCGCACAATCCAGCGACCAAGGACATGATCGATGATCCGATGGAGTTCCTCGGCAACCTGATCCTGCTGATCGTTGGCGGCAATGACACGACGCGTAATTCGATCTCTGGCGGCGTCGTGGCGCTAAATAATTTCCCCGGCGAGTATGACAAGCTGCGCGCCGATCCATCGCTGATCCCCAATATGGTGTCAGAAATTATCCGGTTTCAGACACCACTCGGCCATATGCGCCGCACCGCGCTGCAGGACGTCGAAATTGGCGGCAAGACGATCAAGAAAGGCGACCGCGTTGTGATGTGGTACGTGTCGGGTAACCGCGACGAGACCGTGATTGATCGCCCGGACGAGTTCCTGATCGACCGTGACCGGGCGCGGCAGCATCTGGCTTTTGGCTTCGGCATCCATCGCTGTATGGGCAACCGGGTTGCCGAGATGCAGATCCGTATCCTGTGGGAAGAGATCATGGCGCGGTTCGAGCGGGTCGAAATGGTCGGTGAGCCGGTGCGCGTCACGTCGAACTTCGTGATGGGCTATGAGAGCGTTCCGGTCGTGCTCCACGCCAAAGCCTGATGAAGACCAGAGACCGTATCCTGATCGCCGCGCGCGAACTGTTCAACGCGCGCCGGTTTGGCAATGTCACGACCGCAGAACTAGCCGCTGAGGCCGGGATTGCCGAGGGCAATTTATGGTATCATTTCAAGAATAAGCGGGCGCTGCTGGAAGCCTTGTCAGACGCCTTCCTGACCGATGTCGAGCATCGCCTGTCAATGCTGCCCTCGGGCGGGTCGGACGTGTTACAGGAATATGCCGATATGCTGGCGGCGCTGTCGGGCGAGATTCGCCAGTACCGGTTCCTGTACCGCGATCAGGCCGATTATGGTGAACATACCGACCATTTGCTGACCCGGTTGCCGGGTATTTACCGCGATACGCTGGCCCAGTTCCGCACATTTTTGCTCGGCATGATCAAGGCCGGACATCTCGATTTACCACCTGCGCGCCTTGATGCGCTGGCGGTGAATATCACGCTAATCCTGCGTTATCATCTCGAATTTCTGCGCGAGAGTGGCGGGCCCGATGCGGCCGGCTCTGGCGCGGTGGCGCGCGCCGTCGATCAGCACCTGACCTTGTTTGAAGATCGCCTCACCCTGCCTGCCCGCCAGCAGCTGAAAGCCGCCCTCAATAGCGCAATGATACAGCAGAGCCAAACCGTGCCATAGTCCGGGCAGCAGGAACTTATTGGGGTATGTTCATGGCGCTGGTTTTAAGACTTCTGTCGATCGTGGCAGCGCTTGCCTTCCTGCTTTCGGTACTGATGGCGGCGCGCCTGTTCTGGGAATTTAATTACGGTGGTTGCGTAGAGGGTTGCGGCGAAGGCATGGCCTATATCCTGTTCCTGCCCGCCCTGATCCTTGCCGCGATAACCGGCGCAGTTGCAGTTGGCGCGCACTTCATCGGCAATCGGGTGCGCGAAGAAAACAGCTAGTTTCGCTTCGCCAGATCTCTGCAAATACCCGCGAGGCGATCACGGTCATCAACGATATTGGCAAGCTCTCGTTCAAGCATCACGCGTGTCGACGCGCTAAGGTGTTTGTCCAGCATCACCTCAATCTCATCAACCAGATAATTCTCGCCGCGCAGCACTTCTTCGGCGGCAATCAGCGTATCATCTTGAACCAGCGCGCGGCCTTTAGTCCAAGCCCGGTGGGCGGTGCCGAGCGCTTCACCGCGTTGCACGGGCACCGCGCCCAATTCAGCGACATGCGCCTGTAGGTCATGACCAAACTTGCGGCGCTCAGCGGCTAATCCAGCTAGCTCCACCGTGACCTCATCGTCCTTGCTCATATTCGCCGCCTCGGCATACAGCGTGTTGGCATCTGACAGGATCGCGACCATCCGGTTGAGCACCCTGGCCTCTTTCTGCATCGCCTCAGACGCTGCCATCTTGGCCGCTGCTTCCGTCTCAGGTGTCGACGCCGTTTGAAGCTGCGTACAGGCGGCAAGTGAGAGCGCGATCAAAGCAAAGGCAAACCGGGTCATGATCATCTCCTAGAACGGCATCTTGAAGCCGGGCATCATGCCGCCAAAGCCAGCTGTGACGTCTTTCATCGCCGCTTCCATCGCGACATCGAGGTTTTTGCGCGCTTCGCGGTGGGCAGCTTTGACCAGATCTTCGATAATCTCGATATCATCCTCAAGCAGACTCGGATCAATCCTCACCGAGACCAGATCACCCTTGCCCTTCAGCGTCACAGAAACCAGCCCGGCGCCAGCAATACCCTCAGCTTCGGTGAGCTCGATCTTGCCTTGCGCCTCTTGCATCTTGGCTTGCATTTCCTGCGCCTGTTGCATGATTTTGGAGAGGTCAGTCATGGCGGCTTAGCCTTTCTTTTTGGTGCGAACCGGCTTGGCCGTATCACCTGCATCATCGCTTTCAAGCGGGGTCGCCTGAACGGTTTCGACATTGACGATTTCAGCGCCGGGCAGTGCCTCAAGCGCCGCAGCGACCGCTGGATGGCGGCTCGCCTCCTCGAACAAAGCCTGCTTCTCGCGCGCATCGCGTTCTTTGCGCGTTTCAGTCTCAGAATGGGCCTGCGCGACATCCCAGTCACTATCGGTCTGGTCTTCGAGAAAATTGGTCAGGCGGCGCAGCAGGTCAGCTGGCGCGCCTTGTTTAACGGCGCAGATCAGCTCGCCATGCTGGAATGTCTCGATCCGCACATATTGGCGAACCTCGCCCCACAGGCGGATTTCCTTCTGGCCATCAAGCCGCGCCAGAACGTGGTCGAAATCAATGAACCGGAACTCGTGCGAGCCGATTTCAACCGTGCCCTGATCCGGCTTGAAGACGGCAATTACCCCACTTGTATCAGGTGACTTTCCCGCGTCGCTCGAGGCCCCTCCCGAGCTGGCAGCTTGGCCCGATAACATCCGCGCCGCCTCTTCTGGTGAGGGCAGCTGCGCCGCAGCGACCAGCCTCAACACAACCATGCGCAGGGCTGTATCAGCTTCCGGTGCGGTTTGAGTGTCGCGGTAGCCTGAGAGCAAGATTTGCCAATTGCGCTGCGCCTGCGCCGGGCTGAGCTGCGCCGCTATAGCATGCGTCCGCGCCGTCCAATCCGGTGGTCCGGGCAGCGTATAATCAGCGCCCGCCGCCTGCACCGTGGCAATATCAGCGGCAATCTCAAGCATGTCTTTCAGGATAACCAACGGATCGGCGCCAGAATGAACTTGGCTCGCAACCTCTTCAACCGCCTGTTGCGCCTCGCCCTTGATCGCCATTTCGAACGCATCGAGCAGGCGCAAGCGATCACCGAGGCCAAGCATGTCGCGGATTTTCTCGCCGGTCACTTCGCCGCCATCCAGCGCCTGAACGATAGCCTGATCGAGGATGGACAGGCCGTCGCGCACCGATCCTTCAGCCGCACGCGCGATCAGCGCCAGACCTTCCTCAGAAACATTCGCGCCTTCTTTGCCAGCGATCTTACCCAGATGCTGCGCCAGCGGCACGCTTTCGAGCCGTTTCAAGTCAAACCGCTGACACCGGCTCAGCACCGTGATTGGAACTTTGCGAATCTCGGTCGTGGCGAAAATGAATTTCACATGTTCCGGCGGCTCTTCCAGCGTCTTCAACAAAGCATTGAACGAGGCCGTCGACAGCATGTGAACTTCGTCAATCACATAGACTTTGTAGCGCGAGGTGACCGGCGAATAGCGCACCCCGTCGAGCAGATCGCGCATGTCAGCCACGCCGGTTCGCGAGGCGGCGTCGAGTTCCAGCACATCCGGGTGATTACCGGCCATGATCGCATTACAGAAATCGCCCGGCGGATCGAGATCGACACTCGGCTCATCATGCCCGTCGCGGGTATAGTTCAGCGCTCTTGCGAGCAGGCGCGCCGTCGTCGTCTTGCCGACCCCGCGCACGCCGGTCAGCATGAATGCATGCGCCACACGGTTGATCTCAAACGCGTTTTTCAGCGTCCGCACCATCGCCTCTTGGCCAATCAGGTCACTGAACAGGCGCGGGCGGTATTTGCGTGCCAGAACCTGATAGCTTTCCCCCGCTGGCGCGCCCATTTCGGCGTCACCAAACATCGAAAAGGTCGCGTCATCGCGCGGCTCTTCTTCAGGGGGTTCTGGCGTCTTGGTCATCGCGTACGCTTATGGCAGGGACTCGGTATATCGCGCAATGTTAAAAGGCGGAGACTGGACAGCGACCCGTGCCGAATATCGTTAGGGCTGCTTCGTTCCCGATCTGACCCGGTTGGCGATGGACCCGTCCGCCGCCAGCCTCCTATGGGCTATATCGCGTCTCAATTGCGACGTGACAAGGGGGAACAAGCTGCTAAATCGCACTTCATGACCACTTCAAACGATATTCCGCTTGGCGCCAGCCCGATTGACCGCGCCGCCCATCATCGCACAGACCAGAGCTGGCTAGACACAGCCTTTGCGGCTGACAGTGTCCTGATCTTTCTGATGCAGAACGGCAAGCCACTGATCGAGAATGGTCGCCCCGGCCATGTTGCACAGATCGGCGCGCCGACAGGCGGCAAGGCGCGCAGTCTGGTCTGGCTCGGGCCGGAAGTGGCCAAACTCGCGCCGCTGGGTGAGCGCTTGTTTCTCGGCAAAGACAAGGCGGGCACGCCGATCTTCGCGGTCGACATGCCTGACGCGTTCGACATCGCAGGCTCACTGGTCGAAGGCCTCGGCGCGTTTGAAGACATGCGTGCAGCGGCGGCCACCCTGCCCGCAATGCAAGCCAATCTCGCCGCCACGGCGCGCAGCATTCTAGAATGGCACGGCTCGCATCGCTACTGCTCGAAATGCGGCACCGAAAGCGTGATTGCCGAGGCGGGCTGGAAACGCGTCTGTTCCAATTGCGAGGCCGAGCATTTCCCGCGCACCGATCCGGTGGCGATCATGCTGGCCACACATGGCGACAAATGCCTGCTCGGGCGCCAAGCGACGTGGCCTGCAGGCTTCTGGTCGGCGCTGGCGGGCTTTGTTGAGCCGGGCGAAACGGTTGAACAGGCCGCGGCGCGCGAGCTTGAGGAAGAAGCCGGGATCAAGGCCGATCCGGCGAACGCCGAATACCTGTTCTGCCAGCCCTGGCCGTTCCCATCCTCGCTAATGGTCGGGATCATTATCGAGGCCGACACAACCGAGATTTCAACTGCGCAAGACGAGCTCGAAGCCGCTCGCTGGATTACCCGCGAGGAAGCCCGCCAAGTCCTCGCCGGAACCCATCCCGACATCTATTGCCCCCCAGACATGGCCATCGCCCACCACATCCTGAAAGAATGGGCCGCGCGCGAGGGGTAGTTTTTAGACCTCCACAATTGTTCGAGCCGCGTATTTCGTACTAAGTAAGCAGTCCAAGCAGTTAAATCGCAGGGGAATGAATGCATGACCAAATTTCAAGACGTCATAACCTCAAGAGAGCAATTTCGTGAGATCATGGGGGATGCCAGCGAACTGGTTACGCGAAAAACCCTGTCCGTCCTTGATGAGCATTGCGGCGCGTTCATCAACAGAGCGCCATTCTTGCTAATTTCGTCGGCAGACGGTCAAGGCAATGCCGATATCTCTCCGAAAGGTGATCCGTCGGGGTTTGTCAAAATCATTGATAATAAAACCCTCGCCATTCCTGATCGCCTCGGAAACAGACGTGCTGACACAATCGAGAATATTCTGCAAAACCCGAGCGTTGGCTTGATTTTTCTGATCCCCGGCAAGACTGAAACCCTTCGGATTAGCGGTACGGCACAAATTGTAAGAGACGCCTCACTTCGCTCGTCGATGAGCGTGAAAGGACGCAGTCCTGATTTCGCGATTGTGGTTAGTATTGAAGAGGCATTTTTCCACTGCTCGAAATGCATGATCAGATCAAACCTATGGAATGCGGATCAATGGCCCAGCCTTGAGGGCCTACCCCGGCTTGCGCAAACAATGGTCGATGCTGGCAAGCTCGAACTGACCGAAAGCCAAATGCACGATATTGTCGTAAACGATGAGAAAGAGCGCCTTTACTAGCCGATTGGATCGGCTCGTAGGCAGTATAGACCAGCAGCTGTGCAGAGGCCGTAAACTTACACCCAAGTAATAGCAGTCACGACTGCGGTGCTCATGTTGAGGTTTGCCGGTTAATCTTTCAGTAGCGCGCTTAGCGGCTCCCTATAGCGTCCCCCCACCCAGCGAGGGGAGTTGTTAGCCCGCCGGATAGCTGAGTGTCCCTTTGCAGTCCGGTGGGCGCTTTTCGCCATTAAATTTATCGTTCCACAAAATCGCGCCTGCGGCAATGTCGCCAAAGGCTAAAATTTTGGCATAAAAAACCCCGCGCCGTTCTGGCCCGGGGTCTTTCAGTTGCGAAATTGTGTTGGTCTTAGAATTTCACACCAAGTGCAATCGTGAACGCATCGGCGTCCAGATCATCGATGTCGTAGCGGGTATAGTCGCCGCGCACATACATGTTCTGATTGAAAGCAAATGTGCCACCAACGCCGTAACCGGCGCCCGTTTCGGTGTCTGTGGCATTACCGAAACCGCTGACTGAGGCTTCCAGTTCAGCATTGACGATACCGGCGCGGGCAAACAGGTTGACGTTCTCGCCAACCGGAACCTGCGCCTTACCATAGGCACCCACGAGATAATTCAGACCAAGTGAAGATGTGACGCCGCCTTGTGTTGCGTTCTCGTCATTGACGCCGAACGAGGCTTCGCCCTCAACTCCAAAGTTCTGGTTGAAATCATAGCCGAGATGGCCAGTGATTGCGCCCAGATCAATGTCCGCCGATGTCCCGCCAACATTCACATCCGTGGTGATGAATGTGTAGCCGCCGTCAGCATACCAGCCTTCAGCCATTGCCGCCGGTGCCATGATGACAACGGTTGCAGCGAGCAGTGTGGGAAGAAACTTTTTCATTTTTTTATCTCCTGTTTTGCGCTTTTGCGCTTGGCGGAGATGACGGGGAAATGTGTCGAGAATGTGGGCGCAAAACCGGTGAATACTAGCCCTCATAAAGTGTTGCAGGAATGAAACACCTACCCAAGTTAATGAACATTATGTTAGATATTAATAGATAAAGTATTACCAAGTAGTGCGACGCGCATTTATTAAGAAACAACCGTTCCCAACCACGCCCAAGCGCTAAATATTCACTATTTGCGCAACACCATCGGCCAAACTGCGTCAGCTGAAACGATGAAACCGGGGCGGTCGACATTCCAGTCGCGCTGCACTTTTTTGTTATAGTTCAGGTACAGCTTGCCATCGACAATTGCCCAATAGTCGGCGTCGCCCTTGGCGAACTTGCCCTCGGCCATGGCCCACGCACAATAACCGCCATATTGCGGTGCATAGGCCGCCGGATCAGCTTTGAACGTCGCCAGATTTTCAGCATTGGCAAAACGGAAAACGGCACCCTCATAGGTGGTGGTGAATTTCTTCGAACCCTTCACCGGCTCGCCATCGGTAAAATAGGCCACCGGATCATGGCCCTCAACTGCGACATTCGAAAACCGGCTGGTATAGACCGCGGCCTTGTCAGCGAAAGCGACTGGCGGTGCCATAACGACCGGGACGAGGGTCAGAGCGGCAGCAGCGAGGAGGGTGCGAAGTTTCATGGGCATTTTCCTTTGTTCAGGACAAATCTAACAGGCCTAGCGCTCACACGCTATCAACAGAGCCGTGATCATCAGTCACGAGATAGCGAGCGCCGCTGCGCCCCAAACCTAACTCACCGCTTCCGCCCGGGTGCTCTTCGGCGTCCACGCATGGGCCTGAAACGCCTCATTCAGCGGCGTTTCAGCGACATGATTAGTGTAGTTCGAGATCACTTTCATCGCCACGCCAAGGATCACCGCCAGCACGTCAGCCTGACTCCAGCCTGCCGCGATAAACGCATCGACATGGCAATCAGTGACAAAACCGCGATCAACCACAACCGTCTTGGTGAACTTGCGCAGCGCTTCCAGCCGCGCGTCACCCAAGGCGCGGTCATCGCGCAGCGCCGCAATCACCTCCATATCAAGCCCTTGGCCTTGCGCCACAGCGCTATGGGCGGCCACACAGAAATGACATTCATTCTCGACGCTGGTGGTAATCAGCACGATCTGTTGCTCCAGCGGGCTCAAACCGGACTTGCCCATGAAATCACCGAGCGCATTATAGGCGTCCAGCACAGCCGGGTTCTCAGCGAACACCGCATACAGGCTCGGCACGAAGCCAAGCTTCTTGTTCACCCCGGTAATAAAGCCGCGCGCGCCATCCGGCGCGGTCGTCTCGTCGTGAAGTGTAAATCTCGCCATTATCTTGATCCCTGTCGTCACGCCAAAAGCGGGCCTGCCGCTGTCTATGCGATTAAATTGGTCCATGCCCCCTTGTTTTGGAATACAGGCGTTTCCCATATGGGTCATGCAAATCGCGAATAGGATGACCTTAAAATGGATAGACTGGATGCCATGCGACTGTTCTTGCGGGTCGCCGATGCCGGCAGCTTCTCGCGCGCCGCGGCTGATCTCAGCATTGGCCAGCCCACCGTCTCGCGACGCATTCAAGACCTTGAGCACCAGCTCGGCGCCGAACTGTTCCAGCGCAGCACCCGCGCGCTCAGCCTGACCGAAGCCGGCCAACGCTTTTACGCTCGTGCGCAAGACATCTTATCCGATTTCGAAGAGGCCGAAGCTGAAGCGCGCGGCCTCGACAAGGAACCTGTCGGCATGTTGCGGATCAGCGCGCCAACCTCGTTCGCGCATCTTGTCTTGACCCCAACCATCGCGCCTTTCCTGCATCAGCACCCGCATATCCGAATTGATATGATGACGGATGATACGTACACGGACCTTGTCACAGAAGGCGTCGATATTGCCTTTCGTCTCGGCGATCTGACCGATTCAAGCCTGATGGCCAAGCGGATGATGAACACACAGCGCGGCATCTGGGCCTCGCCAGATTATCTCGCGGCGCGCGGTGAACCCAAAACGCCAGAGGAATTGAAAGACCATGATGGCCTCGTGTTCCGCCAATCCCTGCAGGGCCAGCAATGGACGCTGCAACATGTCGAAACCGGAGAGCAGACCCGCATCCAAATGGACGGACGGTTTCGCGGTTCGTCCGGGGACACGCTGATGAAGGGCGCTGTTGACGGTCTCGGCGTGTTTATCGGGCCCGATTGGCTGGTCTGCCCACACGTGCGCTCCGGCGAGCTTGTCCGGGTCATGCCCGACTGGCGCGGCACCGACATGCCCCTATCCGTGGTCTGGACCGGCGGCAAACTGCGCGGAAAATCCCGCCTATTCGTCGACCACGTCGCCAAAGCACTCGGCGAAATCGACATGATGGGTGGGTAGGGGTTGGTTTTGGTCAAAAGCGGGCATAACGAGATCAGTTGTGTTAGCAAATTTTGTTGACCAAAGATCAAATAAGTTGATGTTCGAGCGAGAGGCTGCCCTTACAGCGAAGCTCGCGAGATAGATCATGCGGACATCAGATCGGCGATTGATTATAATTGCTGCGCTCATTTTTTTGTTGGCAGGCATGGCGGGTGGCAAGGATAATTGGCTCACACCCAATGGATTTTTACCAAACATCTGCCTTCTCTATCTACCCTGTTTTGCCGTCTGGTTTGGGCGCAGGATTGAAAACCCGCTTTACGCGATTGGCATCCCAGCCGGGCTTGGACTCCTCCTCATTCTACCCTCGCTTCTGATCTTCATGAAAGGGAACACCGAAGGCCGTCTTATTGCGGTTGCAATGACCGTTTTGTTGCCCGCGATTATTGCCGCGGCAGCTCGATGGCTTAAAAGTGTCAGGCCACCGCCTGGCACCGATGCCAGCAAAGAAATCCTGCGTGCGGCGGCAAAGCGGAACCTGCTCTTTGGTATCATCGGGATCGTTTTGTTCCCACAGCTTGTTCAGCCAGCGATATTGGATATCGCGCTCAGTCTGCAGTCTGCCGGCAAAGCGAACGATCAAGACGGGCAGATACTTGGCCCAGCTGGGATCGCTAAATGGATTGCGATGATCTGTCTTGGCATAATCGCTCTTGCGGGCATGGCGTCCCTCCTTATGGCGACGATGGATGCTTTCTTTCCTTGGTAGCTGCTGCGGGCACGATTGGATTGGCGGCGCAGTAAAATTAGTAGGGCGGGCTTTAGCCCGCCATGGCAAGAGCTGCCCCCAAATCCGGCGGGCTCAAGCCCGCCCTACGCGTAAAGCATGGATACAAACGGTCCTATCCAACACCTTTCCCCCGCAAACACTACCCATCCAGCTTTTTAATCCGACGGAACTCACCCGCGAATATACTCCTGCACATGGATTATGCTCTGCAACCTCACCTCTATAAGAACGTCCCGGTCTATCTATGGCCGTGGGTGTGGTGGCAGCTGTTTCAAATTGAAAGATGGATCAAGGAAACGGGCCGCATGATTCTTGGCGGTGTCGCACGAGACGGCAAGGTTTACGTCCTGCATGTCGCTGATGATCCGAATGAAATCAAGCCGTGGTCGCCCAGCGCGCCAACTCTAACCCCTTGGAACCGTGTTCCCGGCGAACGCCGGGACCTCGTGCGACTGGTGACAGGCATAGCCTTCGACCCGACTCGCTTTGGTGATCAGCTCGCGCTGGCGATGCGGCTGCTCGAATGGCCCGCTCTTGTAGGGTGCAATGAGCCCTTGCGAATTGCACCGCCCGTGCCTGCACCTGCTATCAACGACTCTTCTTAAACCCCGACTGCCCCGGGACACCCGTGGGACTTGATCCGGGGTCTGGTCCGGCAAGTCCGGACTTGTGGCACGAGATCCCGGGTCAAGCCCGGGACAATCGGAATTTGAACTTACACCACCCAACCGGACGCCTCGCGCGCCCGGCCGTAGGTGCTGGCCTACCCTGCCTTGACCACGGCAACCCATTCATCGACCCGGCGCTCCAAGATTTCGAGCGGCAATGCGCCGCCGCCCAGAACCGTGTCGTGGAAGGCACGAATGTCGAAATCATCGCCCAGTGCCGCCTCGGCTTCACGGCGCAATTCCTGAATTTTCAGCATGCCGATCTTGTAGCTAGTCGCTTGTCCCGGCAGGACCATATAGCGGCGTATCTCTGAATGGGCCTGCGCTTCTGGCGCAGCCGTATTGGCGAGGAAATAATCCAGCGCCTGTTGCTCGGTCCAGCCTTTCGAGTGCAGCCCGGTATCGACCACCAGCCGCACCGCGCGCCAGATCTCAGAGCCCAAACGGCCGAACTCGGACAGCGAATCCTCATACGTGCCCGGCATCTCCGTCGCCAGCCATTCCGTGTACAGCGCCCAGCCTTCAGAATAGGCGGTGAACCCAGCCTGGGTGCGGAACGTTGGCACGCCTTCAAGCTCTTGCGCGATTGAGATTTGCATATGATGGCCCGGCAAGCCCTCATGATAGGCAATCACTTCCAGCTCACGTTTTGGCATTGCCGACATGTCGAGCAGGTGGGCGTAATAAGTGCCTGAGCGCGATCCATCCGGTGTGCCGGGGAAATAATGCTGCGCTGCGCCGGCCTGTTCGCGGAACGCTTCGACCCGTTTCACTTCCAGATCAGCCTGCGGCAAGATACCGAAATAGTTCGGCAATTGCGCCTTGATCTTGTCGATCGCTGCGGTTGCATCTTCGATATAGCCGACGCGACCCTCGTCGGTATTGGGATAATAAAGCCGCTCGTCATCCTTGGTGTCACGCAGGAATGAGAAGAATTCCGGCAGTGTACCTTCGAAGCCGAACTCGGTTTTGATCAGCTCCATTTCAGCCCGCAACCGGGTCACTTCAGCAAGGCCAATCTCGTGGATTTCATCAGCGGTCAAACTGGTCGTGGTCTGGTTGGCGAGGCGCTCATTATAGAAAGCCTGACCATTCGGCAGCGCGCCAACGCCTTGCGCTTCGGCGTTCGCATTGACCTGATCTTCCTTCTGCCACGCAATCAGACGCTCATAGGCCGGGCGCCATTCGTTGAGCAGCGCGTAACGAATGTCTTGGGTCAGCTGATCAGCTTTGTCTTGATCAATCTTGCCGTCTTCGAGCAGGCCCGCAATCTTCGACTTGGCATCAGCCCAGATCGCGCTGTCTTCACCCGTGCCGCTAAACGGCGCGCCGGTAATAATCTTCTCGGATTCGTCAATCACCGCTTCAAACGAAAAGTAAGGTGGCCGCACGCCGGTTGCCGCATTGGCTTTGGATTGGTCGATCAACTGATCAACCGCGACAGAAAAGCCGCTGATCCGGGACAGGTAATTGTCCATGCCCTCGCCGTCCTCGACGACTTGAAACGCAATCAGCAGCTGCGGCGGGAATGAGTGGATCGCGCCCATCTGTTCGAACACATAGCCATTGGTGCGGAAGGCATCAGCCGCTTCGCTCTGCGCCGCTTGGAATATCCAGATATCATAAGAGGTCTTCGCCTCTGGCGTCAGCTTGTCATAGTCGAAATTAGCTTTCATCTCAGCTACGCTGGCGCGCGAACGCTCCATCGCCGCGTCTTGAGCAGCGGCTGAAAAATCATCGACCTTGCCCTGATCAGTGTCGCGGCCAAGAAAGGTTTGCTGGATCGGGCTGAAAGCCAGCTCGCTTTCGAACTGCGCTTCAAACCATTCGTTTATCCGCGCGGTCTCTGCAGCAACATCTTCGGCTGTAACAGCTGTTGGCGCTTGCGCCGGCGGCATATCAACAACGGCTGGCTCAACCGGCGCTTTCATTGTCGTGGTGCAACCGGTTAGAACAAAGATCGTGGCGAGGGCGGTTAGGGTCGTGCGCATGGCAAGCATTCCTTCTTATCGATTTATCGTTAATCGGCAAGAAGCAGATTTTACCTGAGCGAGCAACCCTAACCGGGGAAAATACCTCGGGAGCCTTTCGTATCAACGCGGGTGCCAACCTTGCGAGAATAATTCAAGATAGCTGTGTATCAATCCATCAAGCATAGCTGACCACCTCATATTCAATCCCATCATGATCGTGGAAATAGAAGCGAGCGCCCGGATCATAAGTCTGATGGTTTTCAGTCTTGATCCCGGCGCCAAGCACTTTAGCTTCAACCCCATCAAGATCATCAACCAGAATACCGAGATGATTGACCGCGCCGATCATCCCGTAACTCTCACCGCTCATCTTGTCCGGCTGACCCGCCGTGTAGAGCGCGACATAGCCGATCTCGGTCCCGACATGCACCGTCCGGCCACCGCCAAGCGATGGTCCTTCCCAACGGATTTTCCAATTGAACAGATCGCACAGCATTTGCGCCGTCTTGCGCGGATCACTGACCGTCATATTCACGTGTTCAAACAGACCTTGTTGCATCTTGTTTTCCTTTCAGTCTCATCTTTATTCAGTTTCGATTTGACCAATCTAATTCCTCAACCTAACTTGAGGTCAAGCTATTTTTTTAGAAAGTTTTGAGACATGAAAATTGGATTATCAATTGGCGATCTAGCCACGCGAACCGGCCTGTCGGTCTCTGCGATCCGCTTCTATGAAACACGCGGTCTGGTCGCGCCAACTCGAAACGCTGGTGGGCAGAGGCAGTTTGAGGGCTCGGATATTCGCCGATTGTCGTTCGTGCTGATTGCACAGAAAATGGGCTTCACCATTGAAATGATTTCAGATTTACTGAAATCCTTGCCATCTGCTCGAACCCCAACCAAGGCTGACTGGACTAAGATCAGCAAGCTCTTTCGCCGCACGCTGAATGACCGCATCGCGATGATGGAGCGGATGCGCGACAATCTCGACGGCTGTATCGGGTGTGGCTGCCTGTCGCTGAAAAAGTGCGCGCTGTATAATCCGAACGACAAGGCGAAAAGCCTCGGCCCCGGACCGCGCTACATTCTCGACGCGCGCAAACCTTAGCCGTAGCGCTTTGAGACCATCGCCCACATCGCGCGCAGGCCGCACGCCGCGCCGCCTTCGGGGCGACCATATTTGCCTTTGCGCCACGCCCAGACATCGAGATGCACCCAGCGCGGCGTATCAACAAATTGCTTGAGGAAGATCGCCGCCGTGATCGACCCGGCCATCCCCCCCGCTGCGCTGTTGACCAGATCAGCAATCGGGCTTTTCAACATCGACAGATACGGGTCCCATAGCGGCATGCGCCAAGCCGGGTCGCCGCTGCTCGCTGCGCCCTCCGCAATCTGCGCCGCGAGCGTTTCGTCGTCAGTATAGTATGGTGCAAGGTCAGGCCCAACCGCCACACGCGCGGCTCCGGTCAGCGTCGCGAAATCGATCAGCAAATCCGGCTTGCTTTCACTGGCGCGGGTCAGCGCGTCGCCAAGGATCAAGCGCCCTTCGGCGTCAGTATTGTCAATCTCAACGCTAAGCCCTTTGCGGCTCTCCAGCACATCTCCGGGCCGGAACGCCGTGCCTGAAATCGCATTCTCAACCGCTGGCACATACAGTTTCAGTCGCACTGGCAGGTTTGCGCCCATGACCAGCTCCGCCAGCGCAATTGCGTGCGCTGAACCGCCCATATCTTTCTTCATCAGGCGCATGCCGCTGCCGGTCTTTATGTTCAACCCGCCGGTATCAAATGAGACGCCCTTGCCGACAATGGCCAGCTCCGGCGCGTCCTCATCGCCCCAGCTCAGCTCCATGAAGCGCGGCTCTTGCGGTCCGGCGCGGCCCACCGCGTGAACCATCGGATAGTTCGCTTTGAGCAAGGCCTCGCCAATAATCGTCTCCAGCGAGGCGCCATGCCGCTCAGCCAGATCGCTGATCGTCGCCTGAATATTCACCGGCCCCATATCCTCGGCTGGTGTGTTGACCAGATCGCGCAGGCGCGCCACCGCGGCCGCTTCACGCACTATCGCCTCAGCCGCCTTGCCCTTGCCGATCACAAGGCGCGGCGGCGCAGGCTTGTCGCTGAGATAGCGATCAAACCGGTAAGCCCCATCGACCCAGCCCGCCGCAATATGTTCAAGCGGCAAACCGCCATCATGAGCAATGTGATAATCGCCCTTCGGCAACTTGTTCGACAGAGCCGCAACCGCGAGCGCGTCCTTGCCGTCGCCAAGCCCGAACAAGACACTGGCCACATGGCCCTGCTCAGTCGCCGTAAACAGCATCTGGCCAGCACTGGACTTGAACTCCTGAGCTTTGCCTAAAGCAGCCAGATCGGCCGGAATATCAGCGCCATCCCGCCACTGATCGGAGGTGAATAGATAGATATCGGCCCGCGCTTTAGCACTGGCAGTAAGAGCTGGATATGTCGGCATGAACAATTTCACCTGATAGTTAATGATAATGCCATTTTCGTTAACCTGTTCTTGACACGCTTCACGGCATTCTATGCGCTCTTACAGCGCCGGAGCCGAGCCAATGTCCAGAGCCAAATTTCTTGTCCGCACAGTTTCTGTTGCGGCAATCGTCAGTCTAACCGCATGTACCAGCACGCCGACCTCCGGTGAGGAGACGGTTGAGACAGACCCATACAAGCTGGCCATGGCAGCCGCATCGCGCCCGGCAAGCGCTGAAGAGATTGCAATTGCGCAGCGCTCCGACCCGCTGACAAGGGCTAATTTCTGGGCCGAAGAATACCGCAAGGACGCCGCTAATCTCGACGTCATCGTGCAATTCATGAAGGCTTTGCGCGGGATTGGCAGCCATGAGCGGGTTGAGGAAATCGCCTCAACCACGCTGCCGATCCATCCGACAAGCCATGAGATTTTCCTCGAATTGGGCCGCTCCTTGATGGCAAGGGAAAAGCCGCTGGATGCCGCTCAAATCTTTGCCAGATCGGCCGACCTCGCCCCTGATACCGAGGCTGCCCCGCTCGCAGCGCTGGGTGTTGCGCTGGATCAGATCGAAGAACATGCCAAGGCGCAAGCCGCGTATAAATACGCCCTTGAGCGTCAACCAACGCGCGTCTCGACCCTCTCCAATTATGGCCTGTCGCTGGCACTGACCGGCGATCTGGAGGGCGCAGAAGTTCAGTTGCGCAAGGCGGTTGCCCTACCCGGGTCTGATGTCCGTGTGCGCCAAAACCTCGCTCTTATCCTTGGCCTGCAGGGCCGGTATGATGAGATGAGCGCAGTTGATCCTGATGCCCCGCGCCGCACAATTGAAGCCAATCGTCAGGCGCTGCGAACAATGATGATTCCAGCCCGCACCTATCGCGAGCTTACCGAGGCTCCACTGGACTTACCCGCGCCGGTCATTGAAGTGATGCCGGATGTCAGAGAGGCCGAGGTGGCGGCTGAGAATATGCCAGCACTCACGGTACAAGAAACCCAAACAGCTGAAACTGAGACAGACGCTGAAACCTTGTCCGGTGCAGGTGATACGCCAGCCCCTATGCGACCACGACTACGCGGCTCACAAGGCGGCTAAGCGCTTTTCTCTTTAGACTTGGCGCAGATCATCCTGAGACAGGACGCGTTCAAGCGAACTGGTCTGCATTGGTGACGCATCACCATTATCCTTATTCATTTCGCTGATCTTGATATAGGCAGGCCCAAGCACGACCAGAAACAGCACTGGCAGGAAGAATAGGATCATTGGAACGGTCAGTTTGGCCGGCAATGCCGCCGCTTTCTGCTCCGCTTCAGACATCCGCATATCACGGTTCTCTTTTGCCATTGTACGTAAAGCATCACCCAGCGGCGTACCATAACGTTCCGCTTGAATCAGCGCCAGCGTGACCGCTTTAACGCCGTCATGACCGGTCCGTTTGGCAAGGTTCTCATAGGCGGCACGACGCTCTTGCAAGTAAGACAGCTCGGCTGTGGTCAGTTGTAGCTCTTCGGCCAGCTCAACCGAGGCAGTACCAATCTCGGCGCCAACCTTCGCGAAAGCCATTTCAATCGACATGCCCGCCTCGACACAGATCAGCATCATATCAAGTGCATCCGGAAAAGCGCGCATGATCGAGAACTGGCGTTTCTGGGCGACATTGCCGACATACATGTTTGGGGCATAGAAACCTGCCGCCGCGCCGAAAATGATCGAGCCATATTTCATTGGCGTCGAGAGATCATGGTCATTGACAAAGAAGATATAGACAAACGCGCCCAAGGCACCAACGAAAGGCATGATGAAGCGGAAGAAGTAGAAAATCATTAGCGGCTTTGGACCACGGAAACCGGCTTGCTCCATCTTCGCGGCAATATTCGGATCTTCCAGTATCTTTTGCAGGTCCAGCATCTTGGTGATCTTGCTGAGCGTGCCTTTGGTCTCATGCTTGAGACCGCGCTGCGCCATAGCTCCGCGATTGGCCAAGCGCAAACGTTCGCGCTGCTCGGTGACCTGTTTGAGGCGGGTTTCCAGCTTGTCACCCTTCAAAGCCGGCAACATCACGGAGGTAATCGTCGCAAACATCGCAATCGCGGCGAAAATTGACGCGAGTGATGCAGGATCGCTCAGAGATTCAGCAAAAGTAGCCATGTCACACGCCCCCTAGATATCGAAGTTGATCATTTTACGGATCACCGTAATGCCGGTGAACATCAGACAAGCCGCCATCGCCAGAATCATGTGCCCGGTCGAGGTAATGAACAGTTCCATGATGTAGGCAGGCGTTGTCAGGTAGACCATCACGGTCACCGCTGGCGGCAAAGAGCCAATAATCATCGCTGATGATTTGGCTTCCGAAGACAGCGCCTTGATCTTCTCACGCATCATCCGGCGTGAGCGGATCACCGCAGATAGATTGCCGAGTGCCTCTGACAAGTTACCACCGGCTTTCGACTGGATCGACAACACGATGACAAAGAAGTTCACTTCCGACAGTGGAATACGTTTGTAGAATTGCTGCAAGGCCCGCTCAAATTCCGTGCCCATTTTCAGATTATCCGTCAGGGTCTGAAACTCCGGACCAAGTGGCGCGGGGCTTTCTCTGGCAATGATCTGCAAACACTCGATCAACGGTAGACCAGACTTCACACCGCGAACAATAATATCGATACCATCACCAAATTGATGGACCATTTTCTTAGTCCGTCCCTTGGTCAGGAAGTTCAAGACCCAGCGCGGCATACCGATGCCGCCGACAAGCCCGCCAATAATGATCATACCCGGACGCGACTTGATTTCGATACCCTTGAATGGCGGCGGGCCTTCAGCGCCGCTATACCAGACGAGACCAGCAATCACGCAGCCCAGAATAGCCGACATGATCCAGAACACCTTTGGAGGGATGCCTAGCCCGGCCTGATTGAGGCGACCTTGAATATCGTTTGCGACCAGTGATTTCCGGCGCTGAACGTCTTGCTCGCGCAATTTATTGAGCATTTGCTGGGTCTGTTTGCGGCGCGCACTGTTGGAGTCATTCTTGTCGAGACCCCGGGTTCGCTTGGCGCTCGTGCCAGCGGCCAATTGCTTGGCCCGGCGGGCCGCTTTCTCGTCGCCCGCATTGCCGGTTAGAGCAATACCAACACCGGCAATGACCAGAAAGGCCAGACCGCCAATAACATAGATGAGATTGTCGCCGCTGAGGAAATCCATAATCTATTCCAGTTCATCCAGCGCTTTGGCGAGATCTTCGTCGAGATTGTAATATTGGGCGCGTTCCCAGAAGCGCGGACGACCGATACCGGTGCCCTTATGGCTGCCGATAATATTACCGTCATCATCTTCGCCTTCGATCTCGTATTTCAGGATGTCCTGAAGCACGATTGTATCGCCCTCCAGCCCCATCACTTCGGTGATGGCCATGATCCGGCGCGAACCATCACGCAAACGCGAAGCTTGCACAACGATATCAATCGAGCCGACAATCATCTCACGGATGGTTTTGGCGGGCAGCGTGAAACCACCCATTGTGATCATCGATTCAATCCGGCTTAGCGCTTCACGCGGTGAGTTGGCGTGCAGTGTCCCCATCGAGCCATCATGGCCTGTGTTCATCGCTTGCAGCAAATCAAACGCTTCAGGCCCACGCACCTCGCCAACAATGATCCGCTCAGGACGCATCCGCAAACAGTTCTTGACCAGTTCGCGCATCGATACTTCACCCGACCCTTCAATGTTTGGTGGGCGCGTTTCGAGCCGCACAACATGTGGCTGCTGCAGCTGAAGTTCAGCACTATCTTCGCAGGTAATGACCCGTTCGCCGGGCTCAATAAACGCCGTCAAACAGTTGAGCAGGGTCGTCTTACCAGAGCCCGTACCGCCTGAGATCAGAATATTACAACGCGAATGACCGATAATCCGGAGCAGTTCAGCGCCAGGTGGAGAGATCGACTTGAAGTCCACCAGATCGCTCAGCTTCAGCTTGTCTTTTTTAAACTTACGAATGGTCAGGGTTGGGCCATCAATTGCTAGCGGCGGCGCGATGACGTTGACACGCGAGCCATCGAGCAAGCGCGCGTCACAGATCGGGCTGGAATCATCAACCCGGCGGCCAACCTGGCTCACGATCCGCTGACAGATATTCATCAATTGGGTATTGTCGCGGAACCGAATATTGGTGCGTTCGATCTTGCCGTTGACTTCGATATAACAAACGTCAGCGCCGTTGACCATGATATCGGCAATGTCATCGCGCGCCAGTAACGGCTCTAGCGGACCATAACCAAGCACGTCATTACAAATATCGTCGAGCAGGTGTTCCTGCTCGGAAATCGACATCACAACATTCTTGATTGCAATAATCTCGACCACAATGTCGCGGATTTCCTCACGCGCGCTGTCTTGATCAAGCTGCGCCAGCTGGCCAAGGTCAATTGTATCGATCAAGGCATTGAAGATCGTTGTTTTAGTCGCGTAATACTCTTCCGAGCGATCTTCGACGTTGGTTACTTTTTCCGGGGCCAGCTCTTTGGGTGGTTTTACAATTGCTGGCGCAGGTTTCGACTTCGGCTTCTTGGCCACCGGAGCGGCGTCTGCAGTTGGCTGCGCGGCCTCTACAGGCGGCTTGATTGCAGGCTTGGCAACAACCGGCGCTGCAGCTGCCGCTGCGCCCTGTCCACCCACTGTACGCTTACCAAATGCCATGCTTAACCCTCGTTACCGTGCTATTTCCCGAGCATCTTCTTCAGGAAAGATTTAGAGACTTGCTCGACTTCTCGGCCGGTCAATAGCGACGCCATATGATCAATCGCGATAGATGGCTTGGCCTGTGGATCGGTTTCAGAAATCATCTGGCCATTATTCGATGCATTGCCGAACAATTGCGGGTCGAACGGCAGAATGATATCTGGCTCAATTCCCATCGCGGCGGCAAAATCCTTAACCGGAATCTCAGGTCGCTTTGGCACACCAGTCATGTTGATAATCAGGCGCGGCGAGGCATCATTCGGACGCTCAGCTGTAATCATGTCGAGCATGTTCTTGCCATTGCGCAGCGACGCCAGATCCGGCTGACACACCAGAATAACCTCATCCGAAGCCACCAGTGTTTGCACCAACCAGTTGTTCCATGTGTGCGGTAGATCGAGCACAACATATGGCATCACGCGGCGTACGCCATTGATCACTGTCGTGTAGGCCTCGGGCGGAATGTCCAGAACCTGAGCCACTGAGGCGGGCGCTGTAAACAGTGACAAACGATCTGTGGCTTTCGACAACAGGCGTGTGATCACCGCATCATCAACCCGGTCCGGTGCGAGCAGTGCATCAGTGACCGTCTGTGTATTCTCGTGGTTGAAGTCGAGCGCAGTTGTGCCGAATGACAGATCAAGATCAATCAGAGCTGTATTCACGCGCGTATTCTCAGACAGTGACCAAGCCAAATTGTGAGCAATCGTAGAGGCTCCGACGCCGCCTTTGGCGCCAATCACCGAGATAGACTTGCCAACGAATGGCGCATCCGGATCAGCAAACAAGTTACCGATCGAGCGAACCACTTGAACCGGCGCAACCGGTGGAACGAGATACTCGCTGACACCGCGCGCCATAAGCTGACGGTACAGGCTGATATCATTGGTCGCGCCGATCACCATGACCTGAACGCCTTCGTCACAAAGCGAGGCTAGTTCATCAATCTGCCCGACCAGAGTCGCGTTTGGCGCTGCCGATTCGAGCAGCAGCAGATTTGGTGTCGGATTCTCGGCCAGATATGCAATCGCAGCTGGCAGGCCGCCCTGATGAGTTTCAACCGTGGCATGAGCCATCCGGCGATCTTCAGCAACCGCAGCTACCAATTGAGCGGTAGAGCCGGTTTCGCAGAAAGCCACGACAGAGATTGCTGGGATAGCGCGGTCGCCGCCTTCAAGCGTCTCTGTTGCCATACTTGGCTCATCGGCTTGCGCTTCAAGCTCTTTCATCGGCGCATCAAGATCAATTTCAGCGTCCGGTTCGTCCAGAATAG